>OHAB01000101.1_pt1 | contig 92140 bp, 89 predicted proteins | sample 1577031 | NCBI WGS metagenome assembly OHAB01 (sample SAMEA3541477, study PRJEB24748) | human gut metagenome | biome: human gut; feature: human-associated habitat; material: faeces | place: China | collected 2012 | reverse complement strand
TTGAGAAAATAGAACTTGATATTATCGTTGAACATAAAAAAGACGGCCGTGCTGTCCCAAAGACAATACTTTGGGATGACGGCCGCAAATTCTCTATTGATAAGGTACTGGATGTAAGACAGGCTGCCGCACTAAGATGTGGCGGTATCGGCACCAGGTATATCTGCAAAATATGCGGCAAAGAAGTAGCTATTTTTGACGAAGAAGGTAAATGGTTTATTGAGAAGTAAGACTTCTCTGCCCGATGATAATAAATTTATCTTATAAAGATTCTACTATATCTTTACGACCAGAAAGATATGCTGGAATGATACTGCATACTGCACCAAAAACAAATACAGCTACCAGTAATACAGCTTCTTCTGGTATGAAACCAACCTGCATATACAAGCCCACTTTTTCCTGTAAAAGATAGCTGACAAATTGAAATACACCATGCCCCAGTACTAATCCCAGTAAAGTACCAATGCTGACAAGTGTTATGCCAAGCTTAAAATACAAATACATAATTTGTTTAGCGTTCGCCCCTAAAGAACGCATAATTCCTTGTTCGTAAGCACTTCCCACAACAAACCAATATAAAGAGCTTCCAATAATCAATAAAGCCATGAGTAAGACTGCTGCTGTAAAAATCTGCATTACTTTTTCAATGTTGCCGATAACAGAAAATAATTCAATAATCGTCTTAGACGGAAAGATAATCTGTACATCTCTGTCTTTGCTGTATTGCGCAGCCAGTTGCATGGACTGTGCATAACCGGATGGCCTTATCAGAACAGAAGTTACTTCCTGCTGCGTTTTATCTTGTGTTTTATTAATACTGCTATGATTATGCTGATGCCAGATACTTTCCATGCTTACAAATACAGCACTGTCATATGGCCCCTGTACCGGCTTTAAAATACCAACAACTTTATATTTTTCACTATGAGACTTACTGTTAGCTGTTGCCGTTACACCATGTACAGATGCAAACGTATCACCTATTTTCAGTCCTGTTTTGGCAGCTGTTTCTGCACCAATAACTGCTTCAAATGGTTGTTCAAAAATTTTTCCTTTAGATAATTGCAGCCAGTTGTTACTGCCTTTTTCTATCCCATGAAACGAAAAAATTTCTTTTTCCGTACCAACAAGACGAAATCCCCTGTAATTGTCGCCAAATCCTAAAGGTATCGCCTGCTCAACATTCCTGTTTTGTCTTAACTCAAGTACTTTGGCATAACTGAAATTACCAATAGGCTGATCTTTCAAAAACACGCTATTTAAGACTAGCTGATTAGGACTTCCTTTAGCACCCATAATCATCGGAAAGTTTTTTCCAGCCTGGACTAAGCTGCCATGTAATCCAGCAGACATTAAAAGCATTCCAATCGCTAACGCTACACTGACAGCCATGACAATAACAGCTAAAAGATTCTGTAAGGGTCTGCCTGCCAGCAGTCTCCTTATTAATAATATTTCACTCATTGTAAGATTCCTTTCTTACATTGTATCGTTTAGCAAATTTATTTTTTACAGCTTCATCATGGGTACAGAGCATTAAAGCTACATTATTTTCTTTGCATAATCCTAATAAAAGCTGTAAAACCTTTTCACTGTTAACTTTGTCCAGACTTGCCGTAGGTTCATCGGCTAAAATCATTTTAGGCTTGTATAACAGAGCACGTACAACTGCTACACGCTGCTGTTCACCAATGCTAAGCTTATCAGGAAACAATTTTGCTTTGCTTGCTAAGCCTACATAATCCAGTAAAGCATGTATTCGTTTTTTTATCAGTTCGGCATCTGCTGTCTTAGTATTCCATTTTCCTGCCAAAAGAATATTCTCTTCTACAGTCAGCGCAGACAGCAGATTCAGTTTTTGAAATACATAGCCGATATTACTGCCACGCCACCTGTCACGCTCTTCTGCCGACATCTCGGCAACATCTGTCCCCGCAAAGACAATTCTTCCTTTGTCCGGTTTTAAAAGTCCTGAAATCATATGCAGCACCGTAGTTTTACCACTGCCGCTCGGTCCTTCTAAAACCATTGCTTCTCCCTGCTCCAGATTTAACTTTGGAATCTCAATATGGGCACTTACCTTATTATCAGGAGTATAAAAAGTTTTTTCTAAATCAATAATCTCTAACAGTGACATTACAAAGCCTCCAAATTGTCTGCTTTGATACGCACTAAACTTACAAAGCCAGTTTCAGCATCAACTTCTGTTCCCAGTTCCAATGTGCCTGTAACCTTAATAGGACTATCAAACGGTAAAGCCGTTACAGGTTCATCGAGCTTTACTACAACAATATCCGCAGGCCAGTCGGCATCACTGCCGCAAAAAGGACAAATAGACATCGGCTCTCTGGTCAGTACAAAAAAGTTTATTGTCGGTGTCAGCGGCGGGGCCATAAATCCAACCATACTTACACTATTCCCCTCATTGCTGCGCAGCTTATCAGACAGCACAACTCCTCGCGAAGATACGGAAGAATATAAATCGTCAAAACCTAGTTCCACCGTCTGTCCCCAAAACGCTTCTGCCCTACCGCATACATTAAAGAACGGTTCCGCAAAAGGAACCGTTCTTTCAGCATTTATAGGAGCTATCAGCAGAAGCATTAATAAAATTTTTGCAATTTTACTAAGCATACTGCCACCTCAAATTATTTTTTATTTTTGTTGCCATCGATACCCAGAGCTCTTACGATGCCGAAGAATACCTCTGTATTATCCATGGTACCTTTGAAATAATCAGCGCCGGGACCTTGCGCAGTCAGGATAACATCGTCAGCCGCATGTACTTCCTGGTCAGCTTTAGCAGGAATATTACCAGCATAGAACTCACCTTTAGTCAACGGATTAGCAATAGCTTTGCCGTCCTTACCCATAATTGCCGGCGGAGTCGGAACGTCTTTAAATCTGTAGTCTATATTGCAGTCAGGGTGATTTGCAAACTGTACTGCCAAGGTTACAGCCGGATCCGGATTATCCGGGAAGCCATCGCCGTCAGCATCTTCAAAAGTAGGCCACTTGGAATCAGCATAGGTTCTTACTGCTTCACGGCCGGTTTTACCATCCAATTCATGATAAGTACCGGTAATGCTTGCACCATGAGCATGGTCAGCAACTACAACAATCAAGGTATCATCGTTTTGAGCAGCAAATTTTTGAGCTACGCCAACAGCTTTATCAAGTTCGATATTATCGTAAGCAGCGCGCTGCCAGTCCAGTACATGCAGCTGTTTATCAACACATGCGCCTTCAACCATCAGGAAGAAGCCATTATCATTTTTGCTGAGAGTATCAATAGCTTTTTCTGTCATTTCAACCAAACCCGGCTGATCGTTAAATCCTTTCAGCACTTTCGGATTTTTAATTACTGCGCGGTCGATATAAACATTCATATTATCCAGCTGATACAGTCCCAACAGCTTATCAGCAGATTCCGGAGTATTTTCCAGCTCAGTCTTGGTGCCAGAGAAGGAGTAACCTAAATCTTCAAAAGATTTGATAACATCAACATTATCTTTACGTTTGGAGCCTGGCACATCCATGGGAATAAAATGTCTGGAACCGCCGCCAAGAATTACATCCGGACGATGCTTATCTTCTAACATACTCTGAGCAATGAAATTCTGTTCTGCTCTGCGGCGAGTATGAGAAACCATTGCCGCTGGAGTAGCGTCGGTAATATTAGAGGTAGAAACAATACCGGTTGCCATACCACGAGTACGTTTTACCAGTTCGATAATGTTTTCTACTTTCGGATCATCAAACGGGTCTTTAGTGCAGTCTTCATAAACGCCCATAGCATTCACCACGGATTTATGACCGGTAGCATAAGCAGATGCGCTGTTTGCAGAGTCAGTTACAATAGCATCATAGCCGGAGGTAGTCACTACTGCTACATTATCCATTTTTTCCATGTTCAGCAAATCATTGTAACGACCTTCAGTAATACCTTTAGATAAAATACGGGCAATTTGTCTTGCCTGCAGGCTCATGCCGTCACCAACAAAAAGGATAACATTTTTAGCGCGTTTTTTAGATTTTTCATTAGTTACAGTATAGCTTGCACTGCGTTCATTTGCGCCGTCCTTAACTTCAATAGTAATATTACCAGCTTTAGGGAAGCTTACGTCATCAATTCTGTAAACAGCGGTATTACCATCCATTTTTCTTACAGAATCCTTACCAAAAAATTTAGAAGCTTCTTTACCATTAACAGTTACATTCATATCAGAACTGCCATTTTTTATTTCTACAGCAAAGTCAAAAATCTGTCCCTGTACAAATTTAGCATTATCAATAGGCAGAACTTTAATAGTATTTTCCTGTGGAGCCATATATCCAGCTGCTTCACTGTTGTTATGGAAGCCTACAACACAGGACATACTTAATACGGCAGCTGCCAGCATTGCTTTTTTCTTACTTAAAAAATTCACAATCATCATCCCTTCACTAAAAAATTTATTTAATTCTACAGCGCTATTTTACAATCTTTGTGTAAAAAAACTGCTGTATATTTAGTTAAATAAGCGTTAAATATATTATTTACGCAATATATGTCTAATAAACAAAAGACCTGCTTCATATAAGCCAATCATGGGCAGTGCCAGTAAAAGCTGTGAAACAACATCCGGCGGAGTTATAATTGCAGCTAAAACAAAAATACCAAAAATCACATAAGGCCTGACTTTTGTCAAAAGCTGGCTTGTAACTAATCCGGCACAGGCAGCCAGAGTTAAAACTAAAGGCATTTCCGCCACTACGCCAAAAGGTAGTATCAGCATCAGGATAAAGTCTATATAACTTTCCATAGAAATCATCGGCTGTACATAAAAGGTATCAAAGCCCATGAAAAATTTAAGTCCTAATGGCAAAACAAGGGAATATGCAAAAAGCAGCCCAGCCAAGAAAAAACTTACAGAACTAAAAACAACCAGCCACAGGCGCAATCTCTGCGTTACAGATAAAGCCGGCATAATAAATGCCCATATCTGATAAAAAACCAGCGGCGACGCTAATACCAGTCCGGCGACTACACCAACTTTAAGATAAATAAAAAATGCCTCAGCCGGACGCAAATAGTACAACTTGCCAGCTGGAGAAGTTATTATCGTAATAATCTCGTCAATATAAAGATAGCTGGCAGCCATTCCCAGACATACTGCCAAAAGTATTTTAAAAATTCTGGCACGTAATTCTTCCAAGTGTTCCGTAAAGGTCATACTGGCTGCAGCGATATTATCATCCGCATAAACCTGCGATATACTGCTCATTTATCATTCTCTGCCTTTACTGCAGCAACAGCTACAGGAGTGCTCTCCTGCGCTTTGACAGCAGTACTTTCGCCATTTACTGCCTGCTTAAATTCTCTCATTCCTTTACCAACAGCGCCGCCAATTTCCGGCAGTCGTTTAGGTCCAAAAACCAATAAAGCGATAATTGCCAAAATCAGCATTTCAGAAAAACCAATACCAAACATCCTTATCACCTCCACTTATTTTCATTCCTAATATAATAAATGACTGTAAAAGACTCATTAATAAAAAGTAAAAAATACTTTAAGTTTTTCCTGCAATGTTAAATTCCAGTCAAATATCCTTCTCTTTACACTTTTTTTACCTATTGTTTATTTTTATCTAATAAATAAATTGTATACTCCACTCAAGTCAATAAAAGGAGGATTATTATGACTACAACAAATACCGTAATTTCCAGAAAAAGTTTTTTGCAGATTACTGCCGGAGCCATTGCCGGGGCAGCTTTTTTAAATGTCCCTCAATTATCCTTTGCCGCTAAAGCACGCGCTAAAGCAACCCCCTTCTCCCAATTACCTGACGCAGTAAAATTAGCAGCAGAATCTGAATTAGTACAAATTTGCCATCAAAATATTTTAGACAGCGCAGCAACAATTAAAAATACCAGTCTGCGCCGTATGACTGTAGAAATATTAAAAAATCCCAACCCAACTTTTATGCAGGAATACCAACTGCCTGGTCAAAAAGAAAAAGTTTATAACAAATTAGTATCCTTAGGACTTATTGATACTGCTAAAACACCCCTTAATAAATTTATGCCGCCATATAAAGGCTCTGCGCCTCAGCCCTTCTATTCTGCTCCCGGCAGCGGCTATGCCAGCCATCATGCTTATCCCGGCGGTCTGGCAACACATACTGCAGCAAACTTGAAAATTTCTGAAGGTATTTACAATACATATATTGATTTATTCAACAGTAGCCTAAGCAGAGATATCATTATCGCGGCACAGGCACTGCACGATCTTGCCAAACCTTTTGTTTTCCAATGGAAAGAAGACCAATCCAGTCTTACGGAATATCAAATTGCTGGTACCGGTGCGCATCACATTTTCAGTTTAGCCGAAGTTATTTACCGTAATTTCCCTGCTGAAGAAATTGTAGCTCAAGCTTGCGCTCATCAAACTCCTGGCAACCAAAAAGAAGAAGCAGCAGTTGTAGGCTTCCTTACTGCTGCCGCTGTTATTGCCGGTAAAGACCCTGTCGCTATCGGTATAATTACTAAAGAAAATACCCTGCCTACTCCACATAAACAGGAAGGTTATATTGTCAGCCTTGGCGACCATGACTATGTTTTGAGCGGACCTGCCTGCCAAAAATCAGTAAAGCTGCTTAAAACTATTGCCGCAAAAGATTACGGCTTGTCTCAGGCTGCTTTGGAAGGTGAACAATTTAACAGAATGCGTAACTATATGGGTGCTCAGCTTTCTATGATGTATCTCGACAGTATTGCTTCTGAAAATGACGGATATGAAAAAATCAGAAGAATGACTCAAAATCTGATTATAAAATAACCTAAAAACACTAACAGCCAGAATCATTGTTGATTCTGGCTGTTTTTATACTCTTAACCATGGATATCATTGACTAGTTAATAGAATATTTTTACAAAGCGAATAACTCTAAAAAATGGTTTATTAAAAGTAAAACTTAACCGCATTGGATGTTACTCCAATGCGGTTTCAATTTTTAAGCTGCATGATACCCTAAAATCCTGCTAAATCCATAACTATCTAAAATATCGCTTACCGATGCTTTCAGCCGGTATAACTCACCCTTGCCAATCTGTAATTTATAGCCGTCAACATAACGTACAGAATTAATTATAAAATGTGCGTGCAGATTATCGGTATTACCATGTATGGCATAAGCTACCTGGCATTGGTACTGGCTGAACAGCAGATGAGATATATCTTTTACTGCCTGCTGAAAACGTATAGTATCTTCCCGGCTGCTTATTTCATCTTCCGCCAGAGATAATATCACCTGCACGTATTCATTTCCGCCAAGATTATTATATGCCGCCTGTACATTGAGCATATCTCTTGCTGCCCTGTAAGGGTCAGCTCCTCGTGCTGAATAAAACAGCACGCCATTATCATGTCCTGCGTCATCGGCAATATACTGAATCATGCCTTCCAAAGTTCTGTAGGTTCCGTTCAAGATTTTTAAAGTAGCCATAATATCATCCTTCCAGCAGTCCCGCAAAAATTTCATTTTTGATGCTGTTTACTTCCGCTCTTGCAGCTTCTCTTTCCTTGCAGCTCAGCTGGTTAACCTTCTCGTCCAGTTCAACAATTTTAGAAATAATAACAGGATTAACAAATTTGATATCACTGTTTTTGACAGCCTGTTTGATAAACTCCGTCTTACTCATACCGGCGGCTTTGGATTTTATAGTAATATCACAAAATTCTTTTTCTGTAACTCTTATAGTTATAGCCCGCTCAGAGTTTTTTACTTCTTTTTTATATTTATTTTCCAAACTCGCTTCTTCAGTATAATTCTTAGAATAGATTATTTGTAACTGATTTTTCTTTGCATCAGCCATGTTTATACTCCTTTCAAAACAATTTGCAGTACAAATACATATCTAGTATAAAGTATTCCCTTATCTATATAACCAATGACTGTACTTATTCTACCATTTCAGCTATCTGTACCACTCTATAACTATATATAGTATATATACCTGTATTTTACCTCAACTATTACTATATTACTATTATTTACTTTATATGTTATATATATTTATTATTTAATTTTAAAGAAAGTCACATAAAAATAGAGATAACCTAGTAAATCAGGTTATCTCTATTCTGTACTGCAATATACTATATAGGCTTATTAAAGTTAGTGATGACAATCTTCATCATCAAGCTGCTCTAATACTGACTTTAATCCTGCTGTCATTTCTTTTGCTGATGGCAAATAAATAAATTCTCTATCTTTAACTACTTCAACAAAATAAGGTTCTAATATTTCTCTTGCAAATTTTCTCCTATTCTCTGCGGCATACATATCTTTTAAAGTTTCACCAGTTAAATTTTCTTTTAATTTATCAGCAATGGATTCAGCTTCTGTTTTGTTAACAAGAAATTCTTCTGCCAGCACTTTAAATTCACGCTCTATAATTTCAATCATTTCATTGGCATCATCTTCAACAAATTTATCTAAAACAACACTACTTACTGTATTAGCTGCAGAACCACCTAACAAAGAACCTGCAATTCCACCAACAAAGCCACCAATGGCAGTTCCAACACCAGGAACTACTGAACCTATAGTCGCACCTAAAGACGCACCTGCTGTCCAGCCACCTATTCCACCTACAACAGAAGATGTTGTTTTGCTAACATTTTTAAATAACTGAGTCCCAGAAATTCTACCTTGAAATATATCTGCAATATCGCCACATGAAAGTACTACTATAGACGCAATACCGGTAATAACATTACCCCTTAACATTTTAGCAGCACTTTTCATAGCTGCTGCACCATAAATATTCGTTCCACTTCTAAAAGCGTTAACTAAATAAGCTGAAGCTTTTGGACCTAACGCTGAAATAACAGCTTCAGAACTGCCAACCAGCATACTATTTAAAGCTGTTTTAGACATTTGACCCGCTAATATTGATGTAGCAAAAGTTGTTCCACCTACACTTAATCCAACTCTAGCAGCTTTTTGGGCGGCAATTTCTAAATCATCTCCATTCCAGCATGATGTCGCAAATGTAATTACAGCACTTATACCCATACTTGTGACTGCAATTATTGCACCATTAGCAGCATCATATGTTATTGATTCTATAGTTCCTGCTTTAGCTATATTTTTAGCTTGTTCGTAAGTAAAAGCACCCTTTTTTATAATCTTCTTTGCATCTTCGGGATTATTTGTACCAGGAACTTCTCCTCTCCTTATTCTTTCCTGCATAGCTCGTATTGCATCATCATATTTATCCGAAGGCACTTCAATCTGCATAGGTGTTCCATCAGCATTAAGATAACGCATTTTACCATTTTCAAAGCATTCTGCTACACACTTTGAGCCAGTTTTACAATATTTAGTCTGTATATATACCCCATCAACTAATCTATCAGCTCCATTTTTAGCATTATTATCACCAACTATTTTTGCATTTTTTCCATGATAAAGATCATACAAATGATTGGCATTTTCCGCAGCGAATCCATGTCCTCTCGGAGTCCTGAATTTATCACTATTATAATTAGAACTAGCATTACTTACATTTCCATGAGTAATGCCGGCTATTTTTTCTCCTATGTTCATATCATCATTGACATTAATATTTCTAAAATTTCTATCATCATTACTTCTTTGTCTGCGTTGAAATCTATTACGAGAATTTGGCCTGTTTCTCATTTTTCTCCACCTCTATGTATTATATATTTATTATTAAGCACTAATATTCTTTATAATTTACTATTTCACCTCTTTTAATACCTAACATAAATGTAAATTTCTATGATTGGAGGTGAATATCATGGATAAAAAATTTCTACGTGTGCAAGAAGTGGCCTACATACTTAATTGCAGCAGCGGTACTGTCTACAAGTTTATAAAAGAAGGCAGGCTTGCTTATACTACGTGCGGCAAAGCTTATCTTATACCACGTGATTCTATTGAAAGATTAATTGAAAACTCTATTCGTTATAACAAACCTGAGTAAATCTTTTTACACTTACTTATGTATAAGAACTTACTAAATTTATCAATAAATTTAAAGATAACATAATTATAAAAAATGTTGAAAGGGGTATCATAATTATGTTTGAAGAATACGGTGATATGCTGACGGTAGATGAGGTTGCAGAGATTCTGGGGATAGGAAAAAACGCAGCTTATGAAATCTTCCGCAGCGGCGAGATGCATTGCTTTATGCTTAAAGGTAGATGGAAAATTCCCAAGCAGGTTCTGATTGAATACATACACAAGTTGGCATACAAAAAATAAAATAACCGTCAGTAGCAATACTGACGGTTGCTTTATTTTAAATAATATTAAAATGTTTTAAAGCATTTAAAATTGCTTCTTCCTTTTCTGGAGTACATTGAGGAATTTTAATATTCTCAGATTTAAATTTATTATAATTAGTTCCCATACTAATACCTGATTTACGTTTTACTTGTGATATATTCAAGGTTGATACTTTTAAATTAAATTTTTCTAATACATAATTCTGAATCTCTTTATATGTTGCTTTTCCTCTATACGCAGAAAAATCCATATCTTCTAAAGATACCTCTATATTAACACTATCATGGTCGATATCTCCCTTGGAAAGTGATACTACCGTCTCCACATGACTTGTCATCGGGAACATATCCACTGGCTGAGCCGCCATTGCTTTATAACCACGCTCAGCAAGATAAGCAAGATCTCTCGCCAAAGAAGCCGGATTACATGAAACATAGACAATACGCTGCGGTTCAACATCCGCAATGGCTTTCAGTACCTTCTGCTCACAGCCTGCACGCGGCGGGTCAACAACAACTACATCAGGTTTAACGCCCTCTGCCAGCAGCTGCGGCAGTTTTTCTGCAGCATCCCCTAAAATAAATTCTGCATTATGGCAGTTATTATCCTGAGCATTCTTTTTAGCATCCTCAATAGCAGGTGCCACAATCTCTATACCATATACCTTACCAGCATGTTTTGCCAAATAAAGTGAAATAGTACCAGTACCGCAGTATACATCCACTACAGTTTCGTTGCCGCTTAATGCAGCATATTCCAAAGCTTTGTTATACAGCTTCTCAGCCTGCTCACTGTTTACCTGGAAAAAGGACTGCGCAGAAATATTAAAGCTTAAAGCACCTAAGCTATCAGTTATAGTTGGCTGTCCATAAAGTACTCTTGTTTTATTACCCATGACTATATTAGTAGGCTTTTTATTGATATTTTGTACCACACTAACCAAATTAGGAACATATTTAGTCAGCCATTCTACCAGCTCTTTCTTATGCGGTATATCATAAGCAGAAGTAATCAGTACAGCCATAACTTCGCCACTGTGCACGCCTACACGGCTCATTACATGGCGTATCAATCCCTTGCCTGTTTTTTCATCATACGCACTGATTCCATAACGCTGCATCCATTTGCGAACTGTAGTAAGCACCTCATTATTAGCTTCTTTTTGAATCATACAGCTGCCTGTATCGATAACACTATGAGTAGCAGCAGCATAGCAGCCTATACTGATTTTACCTTCAGCTCCGCTGGCAGCCGGAAACTGCATCTTATTACGATAATTCCAGGGATTATTGCAGCCAATAACAGGCAGAACTTCTGTATCAAGATGTCCGATACGTGTTAAAGCGTCTTTAACCTGCTGCTGTTTCATACGCAGCTGACCGGCATAAGAAAGATGCTGCAGCTGGCAGCCGCCGCAGTCGGCATAAACAGGACATACCGGCTCTACTCTGTCCGGAGAAGCTGTAATTATCTTTATCAGCTTACCTACTGCATAATTTTTCTTAACCAGTACTATTTCAGCCTGCACAGTTTCTTCCGGCAGCGCCCCATGTACAAAGACAGTAAAGCTATCATACCTGCCAACACCTTCACCGCTGCTGCCAAGTCCGGCAATCTGTAATTCTATATTATCGCCCTTTTTTACGGGTACATTTACTTTCACAAACCAACACTCCTTTGGCATACTTAATAAGTAAATTATACCATAGCAGCAGGTAAAACAAAAACGCTCCGGACAAGCCGGAGCGTTAAATGTTAAGACAAATCTTAGTAGTTAATTACATGCAGTTGGAAATATCCCTGCGGATGAGCGCATACGGGGCATTCTTTCGGAGCTTCTTCACCAACGATGATTTCACCGCAGTTGGTGCAGATCCATACTTTCTTTTCGTTGCGTTTGAATACACGGTCGTTCTCAATATTAGCAAGCAGTGCACGATATCTTTCTTCGTGATGTTTTTCAATCTTGCCTACTTCTTCAAACAGATATGCCAGTCTGTCAAAACCTTCTTCTTTAGCGGTTTTAGCAAATTCAGCATACATTTCGGTCCATTCGTAGTTTTCGCCTGCTGCTGCATCAGCTAAATTTTCCATGGTTTTAGGAATGCTGCCGCCATGCAGTTCTTTGAACCAAATTTTAGCATGTTCTTTTTCATTGCCTGCAGTTTCTTCAAAAATAGCTGCAATCTGGTTGTAGCCTTCTTTTTTAGCTGCACTTGCATAGTAGGTATACTTATTTCTTGCCTGAGATTCACCGGCAAAAGCCGCCCATAAGTTTTGTTCAGTTTTGCTGCCTTTTAATTCCATGTTTTTCTCCTCCTCAAGATAAAATATTATTTTACCCTATAATTAGGGTTTGACAACTAATTTTTCTTTTCCAGTTCTGCCTTCTGACATTCAGGGCATAAACCGTTAAATACAATATCGTGATGTTCCATTTTATAGCCAGTAACAGCGGCAACTTTTTCATCCAAATCCTGGAAGTAATCAAAATTATCTACATTAGAGAATTTACCGCAGTTAGTACATTTTATATGATAATGTCTAGCCAGAATATGATCAAAACGATCTGCGCCGCTGGGAACAGAAACTTTGCCCAGCAAACCGCTTTCTACCAAAGAATTAAGGTTGCGGTATACAGTACCTTTACTGATATCCGGATACTCCATGGTAATGCGGTCATATACTTCCTCGGCAGTGGGGTGATCTGCCAGAAAACGTACGGCAGCAATAACTAATTGTCTTTGAATAGTATTCCTTTTAGCCATCTTCATCATCCTTTATCAAAAATAATTCTCAATTAGAATTATACAATTATTTCTGCAAAAGTCAAGTCAGAACAATGCTATTTTTCTAATATATCACATTTGAAAATCATGCTTTTTGAGTACTACTTCTCAATTAACCTGAATAATTCTTATTTTATAAAAGATGCAGATATCAAAGCTTTACATAAAGTAAATACTTTTAAATTGACACTCAAAATACATGATTATATAATTATTAAGAGTTATTATTTATTACACAGAAGGTATTAGAATTATGCAAAAAGAAATATTGACACTTAACATACTCCCACTCGGTCAAAGTGGCATTATACAGACTGTAGGCGGTGAAGGAATTCTCCGCCGCAGACTTTTAGATATGGGCCTTACTCCCCGTACAAAAGTAATGGTACGCAAAAAAGCTCCTCTCGGAGACCCGCTGGAAATCTTTCTGCGCGGCTACGAGCTCACGCTTCGTGCCGATGAAGCTGCCAAAATAACTGTTTTACCAGAAGGTGATGACAAATGAGTATTCATTTTGCTCTTGTCGGTAACCAAAACTGCGGTAAAAGTACTCTGTTCAACTATCTTACTGGCAGCAATCAGCATGTAGGTAACTTTCCGGGTGTTACCGTACAGAAAAAAGAAGGCGCGCTGCTGCGTGTACCCGACGCCAGTGTTATTGATTTACCTGGAATATACTCGCTTTCCCCTTATACGTCGGAAGAAATTGTTACTCGCGATCTGCTTCTCTACAATAAACCGGACGCTATTATCAACGTTATTGACGCTACCAATATTGAACGCAGCTTATATTTGTCATTACAGCTTATCGAGCTGAATATTCCTATGATTATAGCTCTGAACATGATGGATGAGCTTACAGCAAGCGGCGGCAGTATTGATATTAAAGCTATGTCTGAGGCACTGACCATACCAGTAGTACCTATTACAGCCAACAGCGGCGAAGGTGTCGCTGAACTGGTACGTCAGGCTGTTTCTCTGGCAGAAAATAAACGTCTGCCAGAAAGACTTGACTTCTGCAGTGGTCCCGTACATACTGCTATTCATGCTATTGCCCATCTCATTGAGCATAAAGTGCGCAGCAAAGGGCTGCCGCTGCGTTTTTCCTCTACCAAGCTTATTGAAGGCGACTCTATCTTTGCGCATGAGCTGGAACTTAGCCCCAATGAACTGGATATTATAGGCCATTTTACCGAAGAAATGGAAAACGCCTTAGGTACTGATAAAGAAGCGGCTTTAGCAGATATGCGTTACGCCTATATTGAGAACCTCTGTGCAAGCACAGTACATAAACCAGTACATACAGATGCGCAGATGCGGTCAGTAAAAATAGACTATTATCTTACGCATAAATACTTTGCCTTGCCTATCTTTGTTGCCATTATGGGACTTATTTTCTGGCTGACCTTTGATGTCATAGGCAGCTTTCTCAGTTCGCTGCTGGAAGAAGGTATTGATGCAGTAACAGCGACGGCTGATGCAGCCCTCACCGCGCTGGATATCAGTGCCCCCATGCATTCGCTTATTATCGACGGCATTTTTTCCGGCGTAGGCAGCGTTCTTTCGTTCCTGCCTACAATCATTACTTTGTTCTTCTTTCTTTCCTTATTGGAAGACAGCGGCTATATGGCCCGCGTTGCTTTTGTTATGGATAAACTGCTGCGTAAGATTGGCTTGTCCGGCTCGTCATTTGTACCAATGATTATCGGTTTTGGCTGCAGTGTGCCTGCCATCATGGCTACACGTACATTAGCCAGTGAACGCGACCGTAAAATGACGATTATGCTGACGCCGTTTATGAGCTGCAGCGCTAAACTGCCTATTTACGGTATCTTTATTGCCGCTTTTTTCCCTGATAACGGCAGTCTTGTTATGCTGAGCCTTTATTTTCTCGGTATCATTATGGCAGTTATTTCCGGATTGCTGCTCAAGAGCCTTATTTACAAAGGCAAGCCTGTTCCCTTCGTTATGGAATTGCCAGCATACCGCCTGCCTACTACACGTAATATCCTGCTGCATATGTGGAGCAAAGCTAAGGATTTTCTGCATAAAGCCTTCACTGTTATCTTCCTGGCCAGCATTGTTATCTGGTTCTTGCAAAACTTTGATACCCGCTTTTATATGGTCGATGCCAGCGAAAGTATGATTGCCCAGATTGGTAAGCTAATCGCACCTATATTTATACCGCTTGGCTTCGGCAGCTGGCAGGCTGCTACCTCTCTCCTGACCGGTCTTACAGCTAAAGAGGTCGTTATCAGCACATTATCCGTACTGGCTGTAGGCACAAACGGAGCTCCTGCTCTGCACGATATGTTTACCAATCTTACAGCCTACACCTTCCTTGTCTTCTGTCTGCTGTACCCGCCATGTGTAGCAGCACTGGCTACTATCCGCCGAGAAATGAATTCTAATGTGCACACACTTGTACTTATCATTTATCAGCTGTCCGTATCCTGGATAGCGGCGTTCCTTGTTCGTCAGATAGGCCTTTTCCTTGGTTATAACTAAACAGTAAAACAAAAAGAAAAACCGTTTCCAAATGGAAACGGTTTTTTATTTTTGTTTTATTTTGTAATCAGTTCAATAAGCTTTAAGGTCATCAGACAAGATTTTTCTACTGCACTCATAGGCATAAATTCGCAGTTAGAGTGGAAATTATGAGCACCGGTAAAATAATTAGGTGTCAAAATACCTTTGCTGGAAATAAAGGAACCGTCAGTACCACCGCGCATAGCAATGGTCTTGGGAGTAATTTTCAATTCATCCATAGCCTGATAAATGAAATCAATGCATTTTTTATTATCTTCACGCACAGCATCTTCAATGTTAGCGTAAGTATCACTCATAGTTAATTCAATAACTGCTTTTGGATGACGCAGTTTCAAAAATTCTACTGCATCACGAATTTGCTGCTTACGAGCTTCATACAGCTTTTTATTATGGTCGCGGATTTTCAGAGAAACCCTTGCTTCAGATACATTGGCAGTAATACCGTTAACCCAGATAAAGCCTTCCAGCCCTTCAGTGTGTTCCGGAGTCTGCATTCTGTCAAAGCTGTTAACCAAATCTACAGCTACCAGTGCAGGATTTACCAGTACACCTTTGGCAGACATAGGATGAGCTGTAATACCTTTAATATAAACATCAGCACTGCCGGCGTTAAAAGTCTGATAAACAACTTCGCCCAGTTCACAGCAGTCGATAGTATAAGCAAAATCAACAGGGAATTTACTTAAATCCATCTTTTTGCTGCCTAAGAGTCCAACTTCTTCATCCGGTACAAAGGCAACATAGATATCGCCATGATAACGATTTTTATCATTTACCAGTGTTTCCAGAGCAACCATAATATTACTGATAGCAGCTTTATTATCAGCGCCCAAAACAGAAGTACCATCACTGACAATAATGTCGTCGCCAATATAACGCTCAATTTCCGGATGTTCTTTTACAGTAAGATAAATCTGTTTTTCTTTATTCAGGCAGATATCGCCGCCCTGATAATTTTTTACAACCTGCGGATGTACATCAGGAGACAGACAGACATTAACAGTGTCCAGATGAGTAACCCAGCCTACAGTGGGCACTGAATGATACCCTTCCGGCAGATTGGCAGGCAAACGGCCAGTAAGCACAGAATACTCACTGATTTCCAAATCAACCAAACCAAGTTCTGCCAAATCTTTTTTCAGCAGTTCAGCCAGCTCGCGCTGTCCCGGAGTACTGGGAACAACAGCTGCCCCTTCATTACTTTGACTGGAAACAGCAGCATAACGCATAAAGCGTTCCTGCAATTTTTTTTGTAAATCCATTACTAATTCCTTCTTTCTACATCACACGTCTGGGATATACATAGTCTGCCTGGAAGCCCAGCGGGATATCCAGACCCCAGAAAACATAAAGCATAATAGTTAAGCTTACCAGCAGCGCTACTGTATAAGGCAGCATAAGGGAGCTCAAAGTACCAATACCGGCGCTTTTTACATAACGCTGACAATACAGAATAATCAGCGGATAGAAAGCAAACATAGGAGTTACTACGTTAACGGCAGAGTCGCTGACACGGAAAGCCACCTGAGTAAGTTCAGGCGCAATACCTACAGCCATCAGCATAGGAACAAAAATAGGCGCCAAAATAGCCCATTTTGCCGAAGCAGAAGTAATAATAAGGTTCAGACAGGCAACGAAGATGATAATGCCAAAAACAGTTACCTGCGGCGGTAATGCCAGTGATTTTAAGAACTCTGCACCGGCAATAGCAATTAACGCACCCATATTGGAGGCGCCAAAAGCATATAGGAACTGAGCCGCAAAGAAATAAAATACAATAAGCTGTACCAGTGTTTTGGTAATATCTTCCATAGCCTTGGTAACATCCTGAGGAGATTTAAACTTACCTACCATGATGCCATATACAAGGCCAACAGTACCAGTGAAAACAAACAGCAGAGAAACAATGGACTGCATGATAGGAGCCTGGAAGCTTGCCAGTACGCCATTTTTATCGCGCAGGATAGAATCAGCCGGCAAAATTGCAGCAATTAAGCCGATAACCATGAGAATAAGCACACCGGTAGCAGCCAGGAAAGCTTTGTTTTCTTTAGGAGTTACTTCAGTCTTGGCATCTTCACCAATATCAATATCCTTATCTAACGGGCAGGCCTTCCACAGCCAAGGCTCGGAAATTTTCTCTGTTACATACCAGCAGCTGGCAATAACAATAAAAGTAGAGCCAAAAGCATAAAAATAGTTGCAGAGCACATTAACCTGATAGGTCGGGTCAATCAGCTGCGCAGCACTCTGCGTAAAGCCCTGAATGACAGGGTCGATAGCAGAAGGTGTATAGTTGGCAGCAAAAGCACCTGCTATACCTGCAAAGGATGCGCCGATACCTGCCAAAGGATGCTTGCCGCTGGCATAAAACATATAGGCAGCTACAGGAATGATAATTACATAGCCGGTATCAGGGCCAAGATGGCTCAACATACCTACCAAAATAATTATTGGTGTCAGTAAAAATTTCGGAGTAATAGAAAGAATCTTTTTCAGACCTGTATTGATATAACCGGAACCATCGGCAATACCAATACCTAAGGTAGCAACGATTACCATACCTAACGGAGGAAATCCTGAATAGTTAGTAACCATAGTACTAAGCAGTTTGACGATATTTTCGCCGCTCAGCATATTATTGACAACAATATTTTTGCCAGTTGTAGGATGGACATAATCAAAGTGCATTTGCGACAGCACTGCTGATACAACACAAACAATCACAAAAGCACCAACAAACAAAATAGTGATATCAGGAATTTTATTGCCTATACGTTCAATAAAACCAAGAATACCTCCTACCTGTTGTTTTTCCTGGACAGTTTTCATGAAAGCTTCAACTCCTTCTTCCAATCATTTAACTTTTTTATTATAACACTTTTATATAAAGAAAAAAATAAAGCGACAGTATTTTACCGCCGCTTTATTTTTACTAACTTTTTAAATTATCTTGGTCAATAAGCTAATAGCCATCATTTCATTTTTTCAATAATCAAAGCCTTAACAATACCTTCTGCACTTATTTCTATAGCAAAACGATAAGAATCGTTTTCCTGATCTTTAAAGAAATATTCATAGCATACGCCACCCTGGTTATAAACTACCGTATCCGGCGTACCGTATTGTCCTATGGCTCTGGCACTGTCATCACCAACACTGATACCACGCATAGTAATAATACGCGGATCACTTATACGATAATAAACAATATTTTTCTTTCTTTTATGTACACCTATCACTAAATTATTGAATGTATAGTAATATCTGCCGTCTTTTTTCTCTTTATTAAGGCATTTTCCCATGCTTTGTTCCACTTTTTCCTGGTCAAATTTATTATTAAGAGAAACATATCCCAAAGCAAAATCTTCTTCTGTCAGCATATCTTTGCGGCAAGCCTCCGTAAAGGGAGCATACACATAACCTTCTGTTCCGTCAGCTAAAACCTTATACCAATCCTGCTCCTTATCCAGTACACGCAAAAGCGTATGACGAGATAATACGCGAATGATTCTGCCATTTTCCGGCTGCTGGCGCAAATTAACATCATCACCAGCCATAACTACAAAATCACCTTTATCATAACCATGCACTTTATCTGTGCAATAAAGCTTTTCCTCAGCAGCACCTAATGACTGCAGCATAACAGTCATTATAAATACCAAAACTGCTAAATGCCACTTTTTCATTTTCTACCTCGCCTTCCAATACAATTTCGATATAAAACACAAAAACTGCTCTCCCCGTTTTGCGAGGAAAGCAGTCTTATAAATTAATTTATCAGCCTAACCAGGAACGGACACCGCTGCGTTTTAAAACAGTTTCCTTGTTTACGCCTACCTGTTCAGGAGCATATAAAAGCAAATCATCATTTACTTTTGATACGGATGCGTTAACAATGTAGCTTACACCGTTCAGGTAATCAAAAATACGGTTTTTCAGTGCTGCATCTACAGCATCAAAGCAAACCATGATTGCACTGCCGCTCATCAGCGCGTCAGCATAATCACGCACATCACTGAAAGATTTAGGAGTGCGTATCATAATATTAAGATGTCCGGATTTTAAAAGACGAGGTCCGTCAAAAATTTGCTCTTCATGTTCTTCTGCAGAGAAGAACTTCATTGCCGTATTTTTCAAGTCCATTGGTATTGCCCCCATATCCCATGTAAATACTATAGTAAAGAATTATATTCTCTGTGCATAGGTAAAACTCCTGCTGGAAATAAAAAATTATTGATTATTTTTAGCACGACCGCGCATACGGCCACGTTCTACACGATCAAGAACTTTTTTACGCATACGGATGCTCTTAGGAGTTACTTCTACCAGTTCATCATCATTGATATGTTCCAATGCCTGTTCCAGAGAGAAAGTTTTAGGCGGAATCAGGCGGATAGCATCGTCACTGCCGGAAGCACGCATGTTGCTGACATGTTTCTTTTTGCAGGGATTAACGTCCATATCATCTTCACGGCTGTTTTCACCGATAATTTGTCCTTCATAAACCTGTTCAGCAGGAATAATAAACATGGTACCGCGTTCCTGAGCATTGCCAATACCATAAGAAGTAGTTTCACCGGTTTCAAAAGCAACCAGGCTGCCGCGGGTACGGCCAGGAATTTCGCCTTTGTATTCTTCATAGCCAGCAAATACATGGTTCATAATACCGTTACCTTTGGTATCAGTCAGGAATTGGTTGCGGAAACCAATCAAACCACGAGCAGGAATCTTGAATTCCATACGCAGATAGCCTGCCATTTCAGTCATGTTGGTCAGTTCAGCTTTACGCAGACCCAGGCCTTCCATAACAGCGCCCATGTAATCCTGCGGCACATCGATAGTCAATGCTTCCATAGGTTCGAGCAGAGTACCGTTTTCATCACGATGCATGATAACTTTCGGTTTACCTACCTGCAGTTCATAACCTTCACGGCGCATGGTTTCAATAAGGATGGACAGATGCAGTTCACCACGTCCGGAAACTTTAAAAGCATCCGGGCTTTCAGTTTCTTCTACACGCATGGAAACATTAGTTTCAATCTCTTTAAACAGACGGTCACGCAAGTGACGGCTGGTAACAAATTCACCTTCACGGCCAGCGAAAGGACTGTTGTTAACAGAGAAAATCATGGACAGAGTCGGTTCGTCGATTTTCAGACCTTTCAGCATTTCCGGGTTTTCATAGTCAGCAATAGTATCGCCGATATTTGCATCATTCAGGCCGATGAGGGCAACAATATCGCCTGCTGCAACTTCCTGTACTTCTGCACGTTTCAGTCCCTGATAAGTGTAGAGTCTGCCAATTTTTGCTTTTTTACTGCCTTCTTCATTCATCAATGTAATGTTTTCACCATTGTGAATGGTACCGCGAACAACACGGCCTACAACGATACGGCCTACATAATCATCGTAGTCCAAGGTATTAACTAGCATTTGCAGCGGAGCTTCCACATCTACATCAGGTGCAGGAATATTCTCCAAGATAACTTTGAACAAAGGTTCCAGATTATTGCTTTCTTCATCCATGGACAGTTTAGCGATACCGTTGCGGGCAGAAGCCAGTACAACCGGGAATTCCAGCTGATCTTCATCTGCATCCAGTTCGATGAACAAGTCAAGTACTTCATCAATTACTTCGGTAACGCGTTGGTCCGGACGGTCAATTTTATTGATAACTACGATAGGTTTCAAATGCTGTTCCAAAGCCTTACGCAGTACATATTTAGTCTGCGGCATAGGACCTTCATAAGCATCAACTAACAGCAATACACCGTCAACCATAGTCAATACACGTTCAACCTCACCGCCAAAGTCAGCATGGCCCGGGGTATCAAGAATATTGATTTTAGTGCCGTTATGCATAACAGCAGTGTTTTTAGACAGAATGGTAATGCCGCGTTCACGTTCCAGGTCGTTAGAGTCCATTACACGTTCTTCAACATGTTCATTAGCTCTGAAAATACCGCTTTGTTTCAGCATAGCATCAACAAGAGTAGTCTTGCCATGGTCAACGTGAGCAATGATAGCTATATTACGTAAATCATTTCTAATCATTCTTATGATTCTCTCCTTCACTAATTAAAAAGAAGAAGGATGCCTGTCAAGGAGCATCCTTCTAACTGCTTTTCCATTATATTCTTTTTATAACTCTCTGTCAATAAAATAGCATATTATTTAACAACACTGGGCAGCCATGTAGCAATCTCCGGGAAGAAGCACAGCAGCAAGATTTCCAGTGCCATTACAGCACCAAAAGGAATAACGCCTTTGATAATCTGCGTCATCTTACTATCGGGACTAATGCCCTGCAATACAAACAGATTCATACCTACCGGAGGAGTAATTAATGCCAGCTCCAGATTGATCAGCATTACTACGTTGAACCAGATCGGGTCAAATCCTAATCTTACAATCAGTGGGAATAAAATTGGCAGAGTAATAAAGATGATGGAAACAGATTCCAAAATACAACCCAGGAACAGAAGCAGAATATTAATTGCAACAAAAATAACCCAACGGTTAGTCTGCATATCGACAACAAAATTAGTCAATGCCTGTGGTGCATCCAAAATGGTAAGTACAAAACCAAACAGGCTGGCGCCAATCATGATGGCAAAAATCATGCAGGTAGTCTTAATAGTATCTTCCAGTATCTCCGGCATATCTTTCAGCGAAAGAGTGCGATAAATACCAAAGGTAATAATCAGACTGTAAACAGTACCGATACCGGCAGCTTCAGTCGGCGTAAAGACGCCTGTATAAATGCCGCCTACTACGATTACCGGCAGCAGCAAGCCCCAAAAGGATTTCTTTAAAGCTCTGACACGCTCATCCCAGCTGGCAGCAGCTTCCCGCGGCAGATTTCTTGACCGATAAACAACAATCATAATAAACAGTACCGTTAAAATAGCACCAGGTACAACACCGGACATAAACAGCTTACCAATGGATTCATCAGTAATTGCGCCATATAAAATCATAGGAATAGATGGCGGAATTAAAATGCCTAAAGTACCGCCGGCCGCTACAGCGCCCAGAACCAATGAACGCTCATAACCACGGGCAAGCATTTCCGGGATAGCAATGGCACCGATAGTAACCGCGCACGCTACGGAAGAACCGGTAATAGCGGCAAAAACAGCGCAGGCCATAACAGTAGCAATGCCAAGACCACCCGGTAGATGACGCAGCCATTTATTAGCCAGTTCAAACAAATCGTTGCCAACTTTACCGGTAAGCAAAATCTGGCTCATCAGAATATATAAGGGCACCGCTGTCAAAACAAAGTCATCCAGCGACTTGTAGCCGATAATCGGCAGCTGTGCCAACGCTCCGTCGCCGCCCATAAAGAGCAGCATACCGGCAACGCCTGCCATACCCAAGGAAAAGGCAACCGGCAGACCCATAACTAACAATAACAGCAGTAAAGCGGTAAATCCTAATATCATTTATTTTACCTCCTCACTGAAATCATTGTTTTTAATCTTTACAAAATCTACTAATAAAGTACGAATAATCTGCAAAAACAGAACCAGCATACCTATGGGCATCGCCATCTGGGGTATCCACAGCGGCGTACTTAAAGTCGTAGGTGCGCAGTTGTTTATTTCCAAAGAGAACATTGCCATTTTCCAGGATTCCTGCATAAAAACCAGGCTGTAGAATAAACCGATTATAGCAGTAAAAAACTCTGTATAGCAGCGAGTTTTCGGCGACATCTTTGACATCACAATATCTACGTGGATATGCTTTTTGCCAGCATAAGCAACACCCATGCCCAGAAAACCTGCTACAACTACGCAATAGGTAGAGATTTCCATAACCCATTCGGTCGGCGCATTAAATACACCACGGCAAATTACTTCATAAACAATCATAAAGCCGGTAAACAGCACCAGAAGTCCGGCAATAACGCCTGCCGCTTTAGTCAGTAAATGTAAAATTTTATCATATACCGTAATAAATCTTTCCACTATATCACTCTCACTTCAAATACAAACAAGTCATCAGGATTTAGTGCAGATATCAATTAACTCTTGACCAAGTTTGCCATTTTCCTTCACAAAGGTATCCCATACCGGTGCAGTTGCATCACGCCATGCCTGCATCTCATTTTCAGGTACGACATAAACCTTCATGCCTTTAGCCTTCAAGTCTTCCAAAGCCTGCAAATCTTCTTTTTTCGCATTAGCTCTGATATCATTACGTACTTCCTGAGCAGCTTCATTCAGCGCTTTTTTCTGACTATCATTCAGCTTGTTATAAGATTTTTCGTTAATAGCAACGATGAATTCAGGAGAAGCATGATTGGTAATAGTCAGATATTCATGTACTTCATACATTTTGCGATCACGCATTGCTGTAGTACCGGAAGTCTGTCCGTCAATAGTACCGCGCTGAATGCCCATGTAAACTTCACTGGAGCCCATGGTTACAGAAGACGCACCCAAAGCTTTGATAGTTTCAGCAGAATATTTGCTGTAGCCGCGAATCTTGAGTCCGGCAAAATCAGCAGGAGATTTAATTTCCTTTTTATTATTGGCAAACTGTACAAAACCATAGTCAGCCCAAATAAGCGGACGTACACCTTTTTTGTGCAGCTCACTGCCCAGTTTATCACCCAGACCGCCGTCAATTGCTTTGTCAACTTTTTCATAATCAGGGAACAGAAAAGGCACATCAAAAACGTCCATAGCAGGAATAATACTTGCCCATCTGCCTACTGTATTAAGACCCATATCAATACCGCCGGACATAATAGCATCATTCATGTTTTTATCATTGTACAGCTGCCCTGCCGGATAAATTGAAATCTTAACAGTACCGCCTGATTTAGCAGCAGCCTTTTCTTTCAGACTGTCCATTGCTTTTACCAGCGGATGACTTGCCGGAAGCGCCGTTGCCATTTTCAGTTCTACAGTTCCGCCGTCAGCAGCTTTTTTATCACCACCGCCTCCGCAGCCACCAACTAATGCCATAGCAGCAATTAACGCTGCTGCCGTAAACTTTTTCATCCATTTCATAATCAAACACTCCCCTTATTGCTAATTTTATTTATATTTTTGATCAAGCTCATTATATGCATTGAGCCCGATAAATTCGTTAAACTGTTCAAAGCTGAGCATTTCCTGCCCGCTGCCTGTAGTTGTTCCCTGTTCACGCAGCTGACGCATGACCGTTCCAAAGGCTTTGGTTACGGTATAAACCGAAGTACAGGGCCAAAAAACTACTTTAAAACCAAGCTCCTGCAGCTGCGAAGCTGTAAGCACCGGTGTCCTGCCGCCTTCTATCATATTGGCAATCAGAATCGTATCAGGAAAACTGCGGCATATTGTCTCTAATTCGCCAATATCCTGCGGTGCTTCAATAAAAAGTGCATCTGCGCCGCTGTCCAAATATCGCTTGCCTCTTTCAATAGCAGCATCTAATCCAAGTACTGCTCTGGCATCAGTCCTCGCAATGAGCAGCGTATCGGCAAATGTTTTAGCATCGGCTGCTGCTCGCAGCTTCTTTGCATGTTCGGCAGCATCTATAACCTGTTTGCCACGCATATGTCCGCAGCGTTTGGGCCAAACCTGGTCTTCAAATAGCACGGCCGCAGCTCCAGCTGCTTCATATTCTCTCATCGTCCTCATGGCACTCAAATTATTGCCATAACCAGTATCGCCATCAGCAAATACCGGCAGCTGTACAGCTCTTGTAATACACCTCAGCGCTTCTGCCATCTCTGTCATGGATAGGTAACCAACATCCGGCTCTCCCAGCCTGCTGGCGGCTACACCATAACCACCCATTACCAGGCCTTCAAATCCAGCAGCGGCTGCAATTTTAGCCGTCAAGGCATCATAAACACCTGGCAAAACTAAAATATCTTTTTGCTGCAGCCTTTGGCGTAGCTTTTTGCGTACATCCATTTTCACCCCTCCGATTACAATAAAAAACGCCCCTATCGGCAAAACCGATAGGGGCGTAATACGCGGTACCACCCTATATTATACTCTTAACTTTAACGCAGCAGTACGCTTTCTCCTAATTTTGTTTCAGAAAAAGAGCTCCCGGGCGAGAAAAACAGCTCCTGCTTTTTCGGCTCGCACCATCCGCCGAATCTCTGAAATGAGTTACTGCTTTATTCCCGTTCATAACTTATACATGTTTACAGTTTTTCAAGATTTCTCTTAAAAATTAAACATAGTATAACAATGCTCTTTTTTTCTGTCAACAATTCATGGACATATTATAAAAATCTTTTTCTTTTCCGATTTTTCTGTATTAACCTTTACACTTTTGTTTATATTTATGCATTTAATGTATACAAATTACAAGTCGCTGAGTAAATCATCCATATATTTGCGCAACTTATCAATCTTTTTACGGATAGTATTTACTTTACTGCTGTCACGAGCGGCAATCTGCTCAATCTTTGTTCTGTGCAGTAAATAATCACGTTCCATCTGCCTGAGATATTCTCTCAGCTCAATAACAGCAGTATCAACAGTAACAAGCTTGGAAGCTTCGATATGCCACTCGGTACCGCTTATTTCTACGCAATCACCAAATTGCGGTATGTATGCTGCCGTACCCAAACGACGCTGCAATTCATTAGCCAGATTACCTGCGGCATCAAATTCTCCATGCGTTACAAAAAATGCCTTCGGCATACTGCTCATCTTGCTATACCAGGCAATCAGCTGCTCTTTATCTGCATGGGCAGAAAAACCTTTCATATTATAGATACGGGCATTGACCTTAATATCCTCGCCCATAATCTTTACCTGCTTAGCGCCCTCGACAATACGCCTGCCCAGCGTGCCTTCCGCTAAAAAGCCGGCAAAAACAACGCTGCTGTCAGAACGCCACAGATTATGCTTCAGATGGTGTAAAATACGTCCAGCATCGGCCATACCACTGGCAGAAATAATAATCTTGCTGGCTTCATCATCGTTAATCGCCCGCGATTCTTCCGGTGTAGCCGTAAACCGCAGATTCTTCATGTCTACAAGCCTGCGCCCCTGCATTTCATACAAAGCTCTGGCTTCCTCATCATATTCTTCAGGATTAGTAAGCGTAATCTGAGTAGCCTTGTTAGCCATAGGACTGTCGACAATAATAGGAACATCAGGTATTTTATTTTCCGCCCGCAGTTTTTGGAAATAATACAGCAATACCTGTGTTCTGCCTACTGCAAACGCAGGAATAATAACATTGCCGCCTCTCTCTACGGTATCATTGATAATCTTAGCCAGTTCAGCTTCCTTATCGTATTCCTTATGCACTCTGTTGCCATAAGTAGATTCTGTAATAATAAAATCCGCACCGGAAATATGTTCCGGATCTTCGATAATAGGCTGATCCGGCTGCCCTATATCACCGGTAAATACCAGTTTCGTCTGTTTGCCGTCTTCTGTCACAAACATTTCGACAATGGCAGACCCTAAGATATGTCCTGCCACTCTGAAGCAGACCTTAATATTAGGAATAATATCTACCGTTTCATCAAAATCATGAATTCTGAACAGCTTCATGGCTTCATAAGCATCATCGACAGTAAATAAAGGCTCTACAAATTTTTTGCCAGCCCTTAATCCTTTACGATTGGCCAGTTCAGCATCCCCTTCCTGGATATGAGCACTATCCGGCAGCAGGATGGAACAAAGTTCCTGAGTAGATTTTGTACAATGAATATAACCCTTAAAGCCCTTCTTAACCAATTTAGGTAACAAACCGCTGTGGTCTACATGAGCATGCGTCAGCACTACAGCTTCGATTTCTGCAGGATTAAAAATAAACTCTTTTTCATTAAAAGCAGTAATCAGCTTAGAGCCCTGAAACATACCGCAATCAACAAGAATTTTTCTACCAGCTACCTCTACCAGATAGCAGGAACCTGTAACCATACGCGCCGCGCCTAAAAATGTAATCTTCATGACAAAACCTCCTGCCACTTGAATAATTTACTATACAGCTTATATTATATTTATTCGCTTTAAAAAGTTTTTTACCTGCCTGCAGAAGGTTCGTCACTGATTTATTACAAATTAAGAAATTTACGCCAGCTGGCATTAGCCTTATTGCTGCAATTACCGCAGCTGCCGCAGTCTTTATAAACTTTTTCGCCAAAGTATCGCAGTAAATAATTGCGCAGACAGGCAGAAGTATGACAATAAGCAATTATCTTGTCCAACAACTGCAAATCATGTTCTTTCCAGGCCAGATCGGGCTGGTCGTGACCAATAAGATAAGTGTTAACTGCAACATCACTTTTATCATACAACAGCAGACATTCTGCTTTTTTACCATCTCTGCCTGCTCTTCCGGCTTCCTGATAATAGCTCTCGATATCTTTGGGCATATTATAGTGAATAACAAACCGCACATCAGCCTTATCTATTCCCATACCAAAAGCATTGGTCGCTACAATCAGCTTTACCTGTCCTTTAACAAAGCAGTTCTGATTAAACTCTCTTTCCTCACTGGTCAACCCAGCATGATAACGCATAGCCAGATATCCATGTCTTACCAGCAGAGCTGTTACTGTTTCGACTTTTTTACGGGTAGAACAATAAATAATTCCACTTTCTTCACTGTGCTGCTGCAAAAAATCCAGCAGTGTCCTGTCTTTATCTACCGCTCTCTTTACAGAAAAATATAAATTAGGACGGTCAAATCCTGTAACAACTGTACGTGCCTGCTCAATATGCAGTTTATTTAAAATGTCTTCTCTTACCCCTGCCGTAGCAGTAGCCGTAAACGCCGCAATCAGTGGTTTATGCGGCAAGCATTCGATAAACTGCGGTATATTATAGTAATCTTTTCGAAAACTATGTCCCCACTGTGAGACACAATGGGCCTCATCAACAGCTACCATAGTAATAGCAGCTTTTTTAGCAAAACTGACAAACTGCTGATTAGCAAGTCTTTCGGGAGCAACATACAAAAATTTGCATTTCCCGTTTAAAGTATCATATAAAATCTTGCCGTAAGCATTTCCCGTCAGGCTGCTGTCCAGATAAGCCGCCGGTATACCACGTGCACACAAGGCTTCCGCCTGATCTTTCATTAAAGAAATCAGCGGAGATATTACCAGCGTTACGCCTGACATCAATAGCGAAGGCAGCTGAAAACACAAACTCTTGCCAGCACCGGTGGGCAAAACGGCCAACACCGGTCTGCCTGCCATAATCTCACTTATTATTTCTTCCTGTCCGCTGCGAAAACTCTCATAGCCGAAATATTGGCGTAAAGCTTTTGCTAAATTATTATCTTTAATCATTACTTTGTAACACTCTCAACAAAACTTTTAAACTTATCTCTGTAAAATTAAAACGACTGCAAAGCAGTCGTTTTAATCCATATTCTTTTCTTTATACGGACATTCTGCTAGTACAGCGCATTCCGTACATAAAGGCTTACGCGCCTTGCAAATTTTACGTCCATGCCAAATAAACCAATGATGAGCATCACTCCATTTTTCCATAGGAATAATCTTCTGTAATTCCTTTTCAGTTGCTAACGGATCTGCACCTTTAGCCAGACCTAGTCTGTGAGAAACACGGAAAACATGGGTGTCTACTGCAATAGCAGGCACATTATAAATAATACTTGCTACTACATTAGCAGTTTTCTTCCCCACCCCAGGCAGTTTCATCAGCGTAGTAATATTATCCGGTATCTTACTGTCAAACTCCTGCACCAGCATATGACAGGTAGCCAGAATATTTTTTGCTTTAGCATGATACAAACCGCAGTCACGTATCTGCTCTTCCATTTCTTCCTGACTCAACGCTCCCATTTTTTCCGGCGTATCAAACTTGGGAAATAAACGTGCCGTAATCTTATTAACACGTTCATCGGTACATTGAGCAGACAGAATAACAGCTATCAATAATTCAAAGGGTGAATTATAATTCAAGGCAGTCTTCGTACCGGAATAAGTATCTTCCAGAATCTTTAAAATAGCTTCACGTTTGCTTTTCCGCAGCATCAGTTAGTCAAACTCCTTACCGGTGCCGGAATACGTCCGCCTCTGGAAATAAATTTATCAGCTTTAAAATTATTCACTGCAATAATAGGTGCATAGCCAAGCAGGCCGCCAAATTCAACCCTATCGCCTACACCCTTACCGGGAACAGGAATCAGACGCACTGCAGTAGTCTTATTGTTAATCATGCCAATAGCAGCTTCATCGGCAATTATAGCAGCAATAGTTTCTGCAGTAGTATCCCCAGGCACAGCAATCATATCAAGACCTACAGAACATACGCAGGTCATTGCTTCCAGTTTTTCCAAGGTCAGGCATCCTCTTTCAACAGCAGCAATCATGCCTGCATCTTCGCTGACAGGTATGAAAGCACCGCTTAAACCACCAACATAGCTGGATGCCATAAGTCCGCCTTTTTTAACTGCATCGTTGAGCATAGCCAAAGTAGCAGTGGTACCCGGACAGCCGCAGCTTTCCAGACCGATTTCTTCCAGAATATGTGCAACACTGTCGCCGATAGCCGGAGTCGGTGCCAGAGAAAGGTCGATAATACCGAACTGAGTATTTAATCTGCGGGCAGCTTCCTGTGCTACAAGCTGACCTACACGAGTAATTTTGAAAGCAGTTTTCTTAATAGTTTCTGCAACCATACCAATATCGCCGTCACGTACAGACTCTAAAGCATGTTTTACTACGCCAGGTCCGCTTACACCAACGTTGATAACGGTTTCAGGCTCTGTAACGCCATGGAAAGCCCCTGCCATGAAAGGATTATCAGGCACAGCATTGCAGAAAACAACTAATTTAGCACAACCAATAGCATCACGGTCTGCAGTACGTTCTGCAGCCATTTTTACCACTCTGCCCATCTGTGCTACAGCGTCCATATTGATGCCGCATTTAGTTGAGCCTACACTAACAGAAGAACAAACAATATCAGTAACAGCCAAAGCTTCAGGAATAGAAGCAATCAGATTATAATCACCTTTGGTATAGCCTTTATCCACCAACGCAGAAAAACCGCCGATGAAATTTACACCAACATTTTTGCCGGCTTTATCAAGAGCCTGAGCCAGCAGTACATAATCGCTGCTGTCACAGCTTTCGCCTACCATAGCAATAGGAGTAACAGAAATACGTTTATTGATAATAGGCACGCCAAGTTCTGCTTCCAGATCTTCACCTGTTTTAACCAGTTTTTCAGCCTTTTGGCAAATTTTATCATAAATTTTTTGAGCAGTAACCTTAATATCCGGATGTCCGCAGTCACGCAGGCTGATCCCCATGGTAATGGTACGCACGTCCAGATTATTTTCGGTAATCATGCGTGTTGTTTCTAAAATATCATTGGTATTAAACAGCATAGCAGCCTCCTATATACGATGCATAGCAGTAAAGATTTCTTCACTTTGCAGACGGATTTCTACGCCAATTTCCTGACCCAGCTCAGCAAATCTTGCCTGTGCTTCTTTAAGAGTAACATTAGCCTTGCTCATATCAGCGATCAGCACCATGTTAAAAAATCCCTGCATAATATTCTGATTAATATTGATAATGTTGATATTACATTCAGCTAAGGTTTGGCTTACTTTAGCAATAATACCCACTTTATCCTTACCTACGATAGTTAATACAATACGCATAATTTTGCCTCCTGTTCCAAAAATAAAAATACTGCTTTCATGATATTTTTATTTTAACATATAATATGTGACCTGTCTGTAATATTTTAACCACTAATACTTGTGCGCAGCTGAATTGCTTCTGCTATATGCGCCGCTGTAATCTGTTCACATCCGGCAAGATCTGCAATTGTACGCGCGACCTTTAGAATTCTGTCATGGCTGCGGGCACTTAAATGCAAAGCATTAAAATATTTTTCCAATATACTTTGCGCCTCATTATCAAGCTTGCAATATTTTACCACTTCCTGCCTGCTCATCTGAGCATTACAGTAAAGTCCGCTGCCTCGCAAACGTTCTAGCTGGATATTTCTTGCTGCAACTACTCTTTCTCTTATAACTGCCGAACTTTCTCCAACTTCTTTATTTTTGAGTTCAGTAAAGTTCACACGAGTAAGATTTATCTGCATATCAATCCTGTCCAGCAAAGGTCCGGACACCTTGCGCCGATAATTGTCTATATCCTTTTGCTTGCAGCGGCAGCGATGTTCTTTATCACCTAAATATCCGCAGGGACAGGGATTCTGCGCAGCGCAAAGGATAAACTTACTGGGAAAAGTCATTGCTGCCCGAACGCGGGAAATATTCACCACGCCATCCTCCAAAGGCTGACGCAGCATTTCCAAAGTATAGCGTTCAAATTCCGGCAGTTCGTCTAAAAACAATACCCCATTGTGACTCAGTGTTACTTCACCCGGACGCGGATAGGAACCGCCTCCTAACAGCGCACTGGCAGAAACACTATGATGGGGACTGCGGAACGGGCGTTCCAGCATAATACTTTCTGTTTCCGGCAGCATGCCTACAATACTGTAAATCTTGGTAACTTCTAAAGCTTCCTCCTCAGTCATGGGCGGCAGGATAGTTACCAGCCTTCTGGCCAGCATCGTCTTGCCGCACCCCGGAGCACCAACCATCAGAATGCTGTGCCCACCGGCAGCAGCAATTTCCATGGCTCTGCGTGCTACAGGCTGACCTTTAACATCAGCAAAATCTTCACGATAAACACGCTCAGAATTTGTAAGAATGTTCTCTTTTGGCAGCGGCTTTAAAGGCTTCTTACCCTGAAGATGCTCTACCAGCTCTATCAGGCTGCGTACTGCATAAACATCAATATCAGCAATAAGCTTGCCTTCTGCTGCGTTGTCTGCAGGAATAAAAATTTCCTTCAAACCACTTTTCTTGGCTTCAATAATCATGGAAAGCACGCCTGAAAGTTTGCGAATACTGCCGTCCAGCGACAATTCTCCCACAAACACTTTGCCATTGACCATTTCCTGTGAAAGAAATTTAGAACTTACCAAAACACCTAACGCCATTGGCAAATCTAAGCCCGAGCCTTCTTTTTTCAAGTCAGCAGGGGCCAGATTGACGGTAATCTTCGTCATGGGGAAAGGATAAGCGGAATTACGTATAGCTGCCCTTACCCTTTCTTTGGCTTCTCGCACAGCAAGATTAGGCAAGCCCACGATGTCAAATCCCGGTAAACCGTTGGTAACATCTACTTCGACGGCAATCTTAATGCCGTCAATACCTACTGTAGTCTCACCAAGTACATAAGAAAACACTACATAACAACCTTCTTTCTCAGAAGCAATGCGGATAATGGTGAAACTCTTTTACCACAGTTCCTTCTTTTAAAATTTCTATTACATCAAAAGAAAGTACCGGCATGTTTTGTATTATACCTCTCACCTGCATATAATATTCAGCACATCGATAAATCTTTTTCTGTTTAGTCCATGTCACCGCTTCCGCAGGTTTTCCAAACCTGGCAGAAGTACGTGTCTTGACTTCAACAAAACATAATACAGCATTTTTTTCAGCTATAATATCTATCTCACCCATGCGGTAGCGAAAATTACGGCACAATATTTGGTAGCCTTGCTGCCGCAGATAATTGCAGGCAAAGTCTTCCCCGAATCTTCCCAGCTCATCCTTCGGGTTCATATTTATAATTGTCTTTGAGGGGTGAATAAAGAATATTTTCTGTTTTCTCTGCTGCAGGAAGCATCATACTCTTGACAGGCTCAAAACTGCGTCTATGCCAGCGTGTAGCTCCATTCGCGGACAAAGCCTGCATATGCTCTTTACTGCCATATCCTTTATTGCCCGCAAAGCCATACTGCGGATAATAGTCAGCTAATCTTTCCATAATCCTGTCACGAGTTACTTTGGCAATAATCGATGCTGCCGCAATCGATGCGCTTAAAGCATCCCCATGAACAACGGACAAACACTTCATATTCTCTATTTCTAACGGCATGGCATCTATTAATGCAGTCTGTGGCTTAATATGCAGGTGCTGCAGTACCTGACACATACCTTCCTGAGTAGCTCGATAAATATTTAAATCGTCGATATTGCTGACACTGACAATATTGACACTGATATCAACAGCTTTATTAAGTATCTCTGTATATAGCAGCTCTCTTTTCTTAGCTGAAAGCTGTTTAGAATCATTCAATCCACTAATAAAAACTTCCTGCGGCAAAATAACTGCTGCTACAACTAATGGTCCTGCCAAAGGTCCACGCCCAGCTTCATCAACACCAGCTACATACTTTGCTCCTCCAAGATATTCCTGCTTTTCATACCTCAGCATCTCTTGAAAACGTTGTTTTTCAGATTCTATAGCTGCAAGTTTCTTATAATATGCCTGCAGCAGCTTCTGCACACCACTGCGCTGATCAAGTGCCAGCTCCTGTAAAAATTCTTCACTGGGCTGATTATTTAGAATTGTTTTAATTTCCTGAATTTTCATGCAAATTACCTCACAAAAAAACCGCCTGCAAAGGCGGTTCTATTCAAGGCTCGTCCATAGTAAAACGACCCATGCGTCCTGAACGAAAATCACGTAAAACCAGCTGGTATACCTTATCAAGGTCATATAAACCACCGGCTTTCAGACAACCGCGAGCAGCTGCAATTTTCGCCATTACTTCCTTTACATTTTCACGATCTTCAAAATCTATCGTGTATTTATTTTTTAACTCTTGAGGATAAGTTTCCATAAGCCTTGCCAATAATAATTCAGCAGCCTGCTCTCTGTCAAAAACATCCTCTTTAATAGCACCTGTAATCGCCAGACAGAAGCCTACTTCTTTATCCTCGAACTTAGGCCATAAAACACCCGGCGTATCCAAAAGCTCCAGACCCTTGGCAATAGTAATCCATTGCTGGCCTTTAGTTACACCTGGTTTGTCAGCGGCAACAACTTTGTTCTTACCTACTAACCTATTGATAAGAGTGGACTTACCAACATTAGGTATACCTACAATCATTACTCTGATAGGACGATTGCGTACACCTTTTTTCAGCCATTTATCAATAACCGGTTTAGCCGCAGTCTGAATCAAGCCTATCAGCTGTTTAACGCCCTTGCCAGTAGCACAGTCTACCTTGCAGACAGGGATATCACTGCTTTTAAATTTCTGCAGCCACAGCTCTGTCTTGGCATTATCAGCCATATCTACCTTATTGAGAGCAATAACCTTTGGCTTGCCTCCCAAAAGATTAACCAGCATCGGATTAGTACTGGAACGCGGTATTCTGGCATCCAGCATCTCAACAACTACATCTACTAATTTTATCTGGGTCTCCATCATTCTTTTGGCCTTAGTCATATGACCTGGAAACCATTGAATTTTGAAATCCTCTATCATTTGCCCATACCCGTATCAGCCTTAATCAGATGGAACTGATCCAGCGGCCAGAACACCAGTGCCGCTCTGCCTTTAACCAGCTGCAGCGGAACAAAATCGACATCAGCAAAACGACTGTCCTCAGAGTTATTACGGTTATCACCCAGTACAAAGATATGACCTTCCGGAACTACAGATTTTTTATAGTCAGAAAGATTCGGGCCCTTAGGATCATCTTTATAGATATAACCTTCATTCAGCATCGTACCGTTTACAAAAACCTTACCCTGACGCATCTCAATAGTATCACCGCCTACGGCGATTACTCTCTTAATAAAGTCACGGCTTTGATCCTTAGGATAACGGAATACAATGATTTCACCCTTTTTCGGGTCAGTAAAGAAATAACTCAGTTTATCAACCATGACACGTTCATGATTTACCAGCGTAGGATACATAGAAGAACCTTCTACCATATAAGGCTCTACTAAAAAAGTCCTTATGCAAAAAGCCAGCGCTACGGCTACTATAATAGAAACAAGCCAGTCACTGACTGAATCCTGCCAGGAAGTATTATTCTTATTACTCATAGCTGCACTCCTTTCGGAAACATTTTATTGCCCTTTTATAAAGGCTGTTTTTTATTTTAGCACAAAATTGCTTTTCAGTCAGCATTTAAGACAAAAATAATAAAAGGGACTGTTAAAACAGTCCCTTCCATCATTTCGGTAATAATTAGCGTCTTTCTCTGATACGAGCTGCTTTACCGGTAAGGTTACGCAGATAGTACAGTTTTGCACGACGAACGATACCACGGCGAGCAACTTCGATTTTTTCCAAACGAGGGCTATGTACCGGGAAAGTTCTTTCTACGCCAACACCATAGGAGATACGACGAACAGTAAAGTTTTCACGCACGCCGGAGCCGCTGCGGGAAATTACAACGCCTTCAAAAAGCTGAATACGTTCTCTGCTGCCTTCAACTACTTTTACATAAACTTTTACGGTGTCACCTGCACGGAAGTCAGGAATGTCGGAACGAAGCTGTTCTTGTTCCAATACTTCAATAATGTTCATAATTTCCTCCTAATTCATAGACGTTCATGTGCGAACTCCACAGCGGACCGTCCGTATTACACAAAAAAGATTTTATCATAATCTACGCTGTATTGCAATATATTTTACACTTTCACACAGATTATTTTTCCCACCAGGCTTCACCAGCCAAGCGGTCTAAAATAATAGCAACAGCACTGCGTACGCACAGATGATTATAGTCACAGCTGCCATAAACAGGCTCAAGAATATAATCAAATTTTTTCATTGCTTCCGCCTCAATACCAAAACCCGTGCCAAAAAGCAGCAAAACAGGCCTGTCACCTTCCTGTAGTTTCTGACGTAAAAACTTATAGCTTACTGTGTTGGGATAAGTTCTGGCATCTGTGGTAACAATATACGGCTGCTTACCTGTAAGCTGACGAATATTTTCAGCAGCTGCTGCAATGTCTGGCTGCCAGCATACTCTGTCAAGAGCATCTTTACGGTCAGGATTATAAATGCCGCCGTAACCATGCTGCCAATACCCTAAAATACGTTCAACAATCTGTCGCTGTACATCAAGCGGATGAATAATATAATATTTTTTTACATCATAAGTTCTGCAGGTACGAGAAATATCATGCAAATCAAAATTAGTTACTGCACTTGCAATAACTTTCATATTCTTATTATAAATAGGATAATGAACCAATCCTACAAATAAATCAGCCATCTATCTCACCCTGCAGTTCCGCTTTTATTTCTGCCAGTAATTTTCTATCTTCCTTGTCCATTTTCTGCGGCAATAATTCAGGACGCAGCAAATATGTAGCTTTCAGTGACTGCTTGCGGCGCCATTTGTTAATCAAAGCATGGTTGCCATTGCGCAGTACTTCCGGCACTACCAGCCCTTCAAAATCTACCGGACGTGTATACTGAGGATACTCCAAAAGACCGGTACTGAAAGAATCCTCCTCAGCACTGGCCATTTTTCCCAATACTCCCGGTATAAACCTTGCTACGGCATCCATAACTATTAATGCAGGCATTTCTCCGCCTGTAAGCACATAGTCACCAATAGAAAGTTTTTCATCTACCCAGTTAAAGATACGCTCGTCAAAACCTTCATAATGACCGCAGACAAAAATCAAATCCTGTCCGCAGCGAGCATATTCCTCTACTATGTCCTGCTTTAATGTTCGGCCGCCAGGACACATTGCTATAACCCTGGCATCAGGCAGCTGCTCTTTAGCCTTGCGAATTGCAGCAACCATAGGTTCCGGTTTGAGCACCATTCCGGCACCGCCGCCGAAAGGAGAATCATCTACAGTACGATGCTTATCCGTTGTAAAATCACGCGGATTAATGCAGGAGATATTAACAAGTCCTTTATCTGCCGCACGTTTAATGATACTGTGAGAAGCAGCCTGTTCAATCTGCTCAGGAAATAAGGTTATAAACAAAAAATTCATGCTTCATCAGTCCATTCAGGCAATTTTACCACTATGCGTTTTTCCTGCAGATTTATTTCCCGCACATAGATTTTCAATGCAGGTATCAAAAGATCCTTGCCGCCAGGAACCGCAACAATATATACATCATTGCTGCCTGTAGTAATGCTGTCTTTAAAAGTTCCCAGCTGCTTACCTTCTTCATCAAATACAGGCAAACCAATAAGATCTGCCACGTAGAAACGACCTTCTTCCAAAGGCGGTAAATCTTCTGCTCTAATCAGTATTTTCTTATCGCGCAGCAACTCAGCGTCGTTCATAGTAGTGATTTCTTTAGTACTTACCAGTACCATTCTCTTATGAAAACGAGCTGCTTTTACAGTCAGCTGGCGACCATCTTCCAGAAGCAAATAAGAGAGATTTAAAAACTGTTCCGGCCTGTCAGTAAGGGGCATAATACGAATATCGCCCCGCACACCGTGCGGAGCGACTATCTTGCCAATAACTATTTCTTTATCCATGGGGCTTACTCGCGGAAAGCAATAACCTTTCCGTCTTCAGTAAGAATTTCAGCACCCATCAAAGCATCAAGATTGGTACCTACTGTAATTTCCACAGTACGTTCCAGAGTACCATGACCAATTTCAGCACCCATTTCTAATGCTTCAGCGCGTTTCAGTTTTGCTTCTGCTTCATTTTTTGCAGCCAGACGTTTATTACGCTCAGCATCGATTTGTTCGCGCAAAGCCGGAAGTACGCTCAAATCGCTGGCAGCCTGACTAAGAGCTTTCTTAGCCTGGAATTCGAACTGTTCAAGATCCAATTCCATTTTCTTTATAGTATTTTGGAGATCTCCAATAATTTTCAACTTCAAATCTTCGGTTACTTTAGCTTTAACTGCAACAGGAACCCTGACATACATTTTATCCATTGTTATACCATCCTTGATCAGATAATTTCCACGATAACCTTTACATTTTCGCGTGTTGCAACTGCTTTCATAACTGTTCTAATCGCTTTTGCGATACGGCCCTGTTTTCCAATAACTTTACCCATATCCTCAGAAGCAACATGGAGGCGAAGCACCGTTGTTGTACCGGTTGTTTCCTCCTCCACGACTACTGCAGACGGATTACTTACAAGAGACTTGGCCATTACTTCTACCAATTCTTTCATGTAAACACGCCTCTCTTATTATTTTGCTGCTTTAGCTTCAGCAAATTTTTTCATGATGCCATCTTTGCTGAACAAAGATTTAACGGTATCGGTCGGTTGTGCACCTTTGGACATCCAGTCGATTGCTTTTTCAGCATCGATTTTAACGTTAGCCGGTTGAACGGTAGAATCATAGTAACCAATGCTTTCGACGAATCTGCCATCACGCGGAGAACGGGAATCAGCAACAACGATACGATAGAAAGGAGCTTTTTTAGCACCCATACGTTTCAGACGAATTTTAACTGCCATGTTGATTTTCACCTCCTTAAACTAATATCAACTAACTGTTATGATTTTTTATTAATGCATAAAGGGGATTTTAAATCCGCCTTTAGAAGCAAACTTTGCCATACCCTGCATACGCTTCATCATTTTTTTACTTTCATCAAAATTCTTCAGAAGCTTATTAACATCCTGCACTCTCATACCGCAGCCTGCTGCAATACGTTTGCGTCTGCTGCCGTTAATGATGTCGGGATTGCGACGTTCTTTAGGAGTCATAGACTTGATAATTGCTTCTATCCTGTCAAACTCTTTCTCGTCGACATTAGCTTCTTTAAGTTTTTGACTGATGCCGCCCATGCCAGGAATAAGTCCTAAGATTGTATCCAAAGAACCTAATTTTTTAACCTGCTGCATCTGCTCTAAAAACTGTTCCAGAGTAAATTCATCCTTGCGGAGCTTTTTCTCCATTTCCAGAGCTTTAGCCAGGTCAGTAGTAGACTGAATTTTTTCCACCAAGGTAAGGATATCACCCATACCAAGAATACGGGAAGCCATACGGTCGGGATGGAAAGGCTCAAGAGCATCAAGCTTTTCGCCCATACCAATAAGTTTTACAGGCTTACCAGTAACTGCCTTTACAGAAAGTACAGCACCGCCGCGGGCATCACCATCCAGCTTAGTAACAATCAAGCCGTCAATTCCAAGCTCACGGTCAAAGCTTTCTGCAACAGTTACAGCATCCTGACCAGTCATGGCATCGACTACCAAAAGAATTTCAGTAGGATTTACGCTGCCTTTAATTTCACGCAGCTCGTTCATCAGTTCTTCGTTTATATGCAGTCGGCCTGCGGTATCGATAATAATCGTGTCGCATGCCAGAGAAAAAGCTTTTTCCAAAGACTGTTTAGCAATCTCTACCGGAGATACCTTATCACCCAAGGCAAATACCGGCACATTAATCTGTTCGCCCAATACCTGCAGCTGCGTAATAGCAGCAGGACGGTAAATATCGCCTGCAACCAGAAGCGGCTTTTTATTCTTACGCTTCAGATAGGTTGCCAGCTTTCCGGCAGTAGTAGTTTTACCTGCACCCTGCAGACCAACCAGCATAATGATAGTCGGCGGTTTAGGAGAAACTGCCAGCTTGCTTTGAGTACCACCTAAAAGCTGGATAAGCTCTTCATTAACAATCTTAATAATCTGCTGATGCGGATTAAGACTTTCATTAACTTCGGCACCAAGGGCACGTTCCTTAACTTTGGCAACGAAGTCCTTAACAACCTTAAAGTTTACGTCCGCTTCTAGCAGCGCCATTCTTACTTCGCGCATCGGTGCTTTTAAATCTTCTTCTGTAATTTTTCCGGCACCGCGAAACATCTTTATAGCATTTTGTAATCTTTCAGACAAACTTTCAAAAGCCATTGTTACCTACTTTCGCCACACATTCCATTTAAAATCTTGATGGCTTCATCATTTTTCTGCCTGCTGCAGTCAGCAAGCAAATCTATCACTTCGCGCAGCCTTGCTTTATCAGCTTCACTACGAGCTAAAAGGCCAAGTTTTTTTTCATTGCGCTCCAAAATCAGCTCTACACGCTTCAACAAATCATGAATCGCCTGCCGTGATACGCCTGTTTCTTCCGCAATCTCTGTCAGTGACAGGTCATCATAAAAATACAGTTTTAAACATTGCTGCTGTTTTTCTGTTAAAAGGCCGCCGTATATATCAAACAGCCTTCCCAGCCTCATCCTCTGTTCAAAATCGTGCTCTGACAATTTCCTGTTTCCTTTACTCAAAATATCTGACTATGCAATTATACTGTATCGCCAAATATATGTCAAGTATTTTTACTTGTCACTGTCAAATAAAGCTTCAACAAATTTATCAGGCTCAAAAGGACGGAAATCCATAATACCTTCGCCAACACCAATCCATTTTACCGGCAATCCCAACTCTTCCTTAATTGCTACAACAACGCCGCCTTTGGCAGTACCATCAAGCTTAGTAAGTACTACGCCTGTAACATTGGCAGTTTCCATAAATACTTTGGCCTGACTGATTGCATTTTGTCCGGTAGTCGCATCAAGCACCAGAAAAGTTTCATGCGGGGCTTCCGGAATCTCTCTTTTAATAATGCGATGAATTTTTTCCAGCTCATTCATTAAATTAGTCTTATTATGCAGTCTGCCGGCAGTATCAATGAAAAGTATATCTGCCTTACGTGCTACGGCAGCCTTAACTGCGTCAAAAACTACTGCAGCCGGATCTGCACCTTCGGCATGACGAATTACGTCACAGCCGGCACGTTCACCCCAAATCTGCAGCTGTTCTGAAGCTGCTGCTCTAAAGGTATCGCCTGCAGCCAATACAACCTTGTAATTAAACAAAGTAAAATAGTTAGCCAATTTGCCAATTGTAGTAGTCTTGCCAACACCATTAACACCTACAACAAGAATAACTGTTGGTTTAGCACCAATACGTGTGCGCTGGCCGGAATCCTGCAGCATCTCGGTAAGATATTTTTTCAGGAAAGGAATAACATCCTGTGTGCCGCTGATTTCTTTTTTCTTTGCTGCCTGACGTACTGCTTCAATAAGCTTTTCTGTAGTTTTAACACCTACATCAGCAGTTAAAAGAATCATTTCCAGTTCTTCCAAAAAATCTTCATCAATAGAAACAGATAAGCCAACCAGCTCTTCTATTCTGTCCGTAAAATTACGGCGCGTCTTGCTGAGGCCTTCTTTCAATCGCTCAAAAAATCCCATAAATTCCTACTCCTTTTCGTTTATCTTAACAGAAAGCAATTTTGATACACCGGATTCTTCCATAGTCACACCATACATAATATCAGCACATTCCATTGTACCTTTACGATGCGTAATAATAATAAACTGTGTTTTCTGCGAAAAATCCCTTAAAAATTTTGAAAATCTGACAATATTTGCATCATCAAGCGCCGCATCTATTTCATCTAAAATACAAAATGGCGCTGGACGATAACTTAGCAACGCAAAAAGCAGTGCAATAACAGTCAGTGCTCTTTCGCCGCCGGATAAGAGATACAGGCTCTGCAACCGTTTTCCTGGAGGCTGAACCTCAATATCAATCCCGGAATTCAGCAAATCATCGGGCTCAGAAAGCTTTAATACTGCAGTGCCGCCGCCAAACAGCCTTACATAACATTCAGCAAAGAATTTGTTTATCTCTGCAAAAGCCTCTTTAAACTTACGCGTCATGCCAGAATTTATTTCACTGATAACTGCCTGCAGATTATCTCGAGCTGTCGCCAAATCATCATACTGATGATTTAAAAATTCACTGCGTTCCTTGACTGCCTGATATTCCTCAATAGCAGCAGGATTAACCGGACCTAAAGCTGCAATAGCTATTGCCAGCCTGCTTTCCCGTTTTTTCAGTTCTGAACTGTCAAGTTCCAGAAGTTCTTCATTTCTTGCAGCAGTTTCATCAAGGCCGTATTCTTCTGTCAGCTGCATCAAAACATGTTCACGGTCATTATTATATCGCGCCATCTCTATATCCAGCTGCTTCAAAGAACCTTCACTATTGCTGCACTGTTTGCGAATTGCGGCTGCCTGCTCTTCTGCCTGCTGCTGCTGATTCTGCAGGCGCAAACGTTCCTCTCGGAACTCTTCTTTGCCGCATTCAGTTTCCTGCAGCTGCCGCAAAAGCTCTGCACTGCGCTTATCACATGCCTGCTTTTCAGATTCACATTTTTCAATCAGCTGCTGCAAACGCTGCTGTTCCTGTTCATTACCTGTAATTTCTCTGCGCAGCTGCAGCGTATCGCTGTCAAGGCCCTTCATTCTGTCGCTCATCAGCTGCACCTTAGCTGAAGAAGTTTCTGCTAATAAGCGGGCATCATGCAGCTGATTTTCCGCTGCATCTACCTTGCTTTTTTCTGCAGCTATTTTCTTCTGCATATCTTCTAACAGCTGTTTGGCCGCACTATCCTGTTCTTCCAGTTCTTTAACTTTTGCGCGCAGTTCCTGCACCTTGCTGCGGTTTGCCATATATTCTGCCGCAATGGCATTTCTGTCATCAAGCAGCAGTAATAAGCGTTCTTCTGCATCACGCTTTTTCTGACTTAAATGCTGCAGCTGTAAATCAAGCTGCGAAGACATCAAAGCGTACTGCCGTAATTGCTCTCGTCCCTGCTGCAGTTTGGCAGACAATTTCTGCTGCTTATCTTCTTCTGTTTCCAGTGCCTCCTGCAGCTGAAGCATTTCTCCACGCTGCTCAGCGAGCAAAGCTTCAAGACGTTTAATATCACGGCCGCGGCTTAAATAACCTTCCTTATGTCTGCGGCTGCCGCCTGACATACTGCCGCCGGCATTGATAGTATCACCATCTAATGTAACTACCCGCAACCTAAATTTAGCCATTCTGGCCGCAGACAGTGCAGCATCAATATTTTCTGCAACTAATACTCTGCCCAGCAAAAACCTTATGGCTTTGGCAGCCTGCTCGTGGCAGCTGACCAAATCCACGGCAAAACCGCAAATACCTTTCAGACTGCACAGTCTTTCTTCCTCCTGCGTCAGCCTGCGCTCCTGAATATTATCCAAAGGCAGAAAGGTCGCTCTGCCGCCATTTTGCTGTTTCAGATAATTAATTGCTGCTTTAGCAGTGTCAGCATCTAAAGTTACCAGATTCTGCGCACTTTCTCCTAAAGCTGTTTCTATGGCAGTAACATATTTTTCGTCCGTCTGCAGCAGTTCTGCTGCCACACCGATAATATTTTTTCGCCAAGGAGCATTACATTTCAAGATATTTTTTATACCGTAACCAAAACCTTCATAAGAATTCTGCATCCGCTGCAATGAATTAAGCCGTGCTTCTGTTTCTATAAGCTTCTTCTGGCAAAGTCCCTGCTGCTGCCTTATTGTTTGCAGCTTCCGCCTGTATTCTTCCTCTTGCTTACCATCAGCCTCTAATTCGTCACTTAAGCGTTTCTGTTCATGTCCGCTGCGAGCCTGCTTTTCCAGCAGCTGACGATATTCTTCTTCCACCTTCCCAGCAATATTTTCTGCTTCAGCAATGCTTTCTTTCAGCACCTCTCTGCGTTTTACGCGGCGTTCCTGCTCCTGCTCTAAAACACGCAAAGCGTTGCGCGCTTCCAGCAGGCTTTGCATATCAGCAAAAACATCAGCCTTTAAATTCTCAGACTGTTGACTGATTTCATGCAGATTTTTTTCATACTGCTCTTTTTCACGCTGCAGCTGCTGCAAACTATATTCAGCCTTAGCACGTTTTTTATCAACAACATCAAATTCTGCTGCTAACGCAGCCATTTGCTTTTCCAGCTCATCAGCCTGCTGCTCAAGTCTGATGTTTCTTACACCAAGTTTTTCTGCACTTTGTCTGCTGTTGATAATGCGTTCATCCAGCACCGCTTTTTGTCCGCGTATTTTTTCCAGCGCAGTTTCTTTGTCCTTCATTTCGTCCATCAGCTTGGCAAAACTTTCGTTCAGTCTGTCAGCCTCTGCCTGCAGCTGTGCCGCCTGAGCCTCCTGCACGCTTAAAGCTGCCAGTCGCTGCGAAAGTTCCCGCTCTAAAAGCTGCTTTTTTTCCTGCAGCTTTTGACACAAACCGGTTATATTATCAAGCTTATGCACAAAATTAGTAAGACGACATTGTCTTTGCTCCGCATAGAGAGCATTATACTGCTGTGTTTTTTCTGCAGCTGCACGCAATGGCTCCACCTGTGCATCTACTTCAGCCTTAATATCATTAATACGCGTAAGATTGGCTCCGGTTTCATCCAAACGTCGTACCGCCTCTTTCTTACGCAGTCTGTACTTGGCAATACCGGCAGCCTCCTCAAACAACGCCCTACGTTCCTCCGGCCTGCTGTTGAGTACCTCATCAATTCTGTTTTGACCAATAATTGACATAGAGCCTTTGCCTAAGCCTGTATCAGCCAATAAATCCAGAATATCTTTTAGACGACAGTTTTTCTTATTGATAGCATATTCGCTGTCGCCACTGCGAAACAAACGCCTAGTCAGACTGACCTCAGAAAAATCCATATCAAGCGCGTGATCGCTGTTATCAAACTCTAAGGTAACTTCCGCTACACCTAATGGTCTTCTTTTGCTGCTGCCGGAAAAAATGATGTCTTCCATCTTACTGCCGCGCAGATATTTTGCACTTTGCTCGCCTAATACCCAGCGTATAGCATCAGAAATATTGCTTTTTCCGGAGCCATTTGGACCCACTACGGCCGTGATACCTTTATCAAAAGTTAATTCAGTTTTTTCGGCAAAGGATTTAAAGCCGTATGTGGCAAAAGACTTTAAGCGCACGGTCATCACCTTACTTTATAATTCTTTATTAAGATATTTTATCATATATTTTATGCGGTATACAACCGCAAGATACTTTAATCATGCTACAGCCAACTTTTAAGAACCTGCCATTCCTCCTGCAGGTCTGTAAGATTCATTCTGGCATTTGCCGGACTTGTTGAATGCAGATAATATACCGGAGCTTTGACGACAGTCCCAAAATATTTTTTAAACGCACTGCCAGCCTTACCACCATTACAAACAACAGCTCTTATCTGAGGATATTGCTGCAGCAAACCGATAATATCATTAGGCTGTTCGTTACGGATATCACTGTCTAAGCTGCCTTCTCTCTCGCACACTCCTAATACATCCCAAAGTGCCAGTTTATTTTTCTGCAATAAAGCCAGCTTAGCCTCATAGTCAGTCGGCAGCTCTGCAGCAAACAAAGCAGCTAAAAGCTTCCAGAACCTGTTTTGCGGATGTGCATAATATTGCTGCATTTCTAAAGATTTTCTTCCCGGCATCGAACCAAGAATCAGCACCCTGCTTTCAGGTGATACTACCGGTGGAAAACTTTTACAGATACTCATACTTCACAACCTTTTTATTACATTCATTCTGCTCTGACAGTAATATCTTTATCAGCAGTTTTTTCGACAACAATTTTCGCAGGAGCCAGCAGCTGCTGCCAATATTTAATATTGCTGTTTTTCATTCCTCGAAGCTTAGATTCCATTTGTGCCGGGCAACTAATTACTATGCGCTCTGCTCCTTTTACAGCTAATAATTTATCTGTCAAACGCTCACGCAGAAGAAAGCTATGCACCAACTCACCCATAGAAGAATGAAAAGGTCCGGCCAGAATATTACCCGGTGCACATAACTCATCATCCGGCTGTAAACCAACCCTGATAACCTTGATACCATTAGTCGTAAGCTGATCATAAACCCAGGCACTTTGACGCACAGCTTCTTCCAAGCCTAGCGGCTGAAACTCTCCCTTGCCCCAGCTTTCAGCTAAAGGTGTTTCTTTAATAACCAAAAGCGGATATATTCTGGCAATATCAGGCTGTAATTTTATTACCTGCGCAACAGTATCCTGCAGGCTGCTGAAATTTTGCAGCGGCATACCAACCATCAGCTGCAAACCAGTCTTAAAATTATAAGCACGCAGCCGTTTCATAGCCTGCACCACATCCGCGGCCGTATGCCCGCGCCCTGCTGCTTCTAAAACTCTGTCATCCAGAGACTGCACTCCAAGCTCAACTAAGCGCACACCATGCTTTTTGAGCAATTCTAATTTCGTATCATCAATATAATCAGGACGTGTAGATAATCTGACACTGCCAATAATACCACGTTCTAACAGCTCATCAGTTAAAAACAGCAGTCTTTCCTGCAAATCGCTGTCTAAAGCAGTAAACGAGCCGCCATAAAAAGCTGCCTCATTCTCTAATGATGGTCTCAGCCATTGCAGCCAACGCGCTATCTGCTCACGCGCACCGCTTTCGGCAGCATTCTTTTGTCCGCTGATAGTCTTCTGATTACAGAAAACACATTGGTGCGGACAACCTGCATGCGGTATAAAAATAGGTAAAATAGCCATTTTTATTTATCCTTTAACAATAAAACTAAAAATTTTATTATAACGTAAAGGCAGGTATGAACACATACCTGCCTTATATTAATTATTCTTCAACCTGCACCTGTTTTGTCAGGATACTTTCTATTACCAATGCTACACCATCATCATTATTAGAAGCAGTGATTATCTTCGCATTATTTTTAACACTATCCTTAGCATTAGCAACCGCTACACCGATACCAGCATTTTTAATCATCCCTATATCATTATTGGAATCGCCAATGCACATAATCTCTTCCGGTTTTATGCCATAAGCTGCCGCTACAGCTTTTACAGCTTCCCATTTGTTAACGCCAGGTTCCATCAATTCGAGAAAATTATCCTTGGAACTTGTTACATCCAGCCTGCCGGCAAATTTTTCAGCAAACTCATGCCAAACCTGTTCAAACTCATCACCGGCGGTCATCACAAGTATTTTATAAGGTGCTTCATCCGTTGTATAAATAGCTTCACCAACCTCAGTAGTCGGTATGCCGGAAATCTTCGTATACATACGGGAAAAATCATTTTCCTCTTTAATCAGGATTTTATCACCAATGTATACCTGCAGATAGCAGCCCTTTTCTTTGCAATATTTCAGAATATCACGTGCAGTTTCCAGCTTCATCTTGTGCTCATAAAACACTTTGCCGCTGCGGCTTTCCTTAACCAAAGCACCATTATATGTTACCAACGGCACATCAAGGCCAAGATCAAGCGCATAAGGACGCGCAGAAACATACATTCTGCCTGTAGCTATCAGAAAAACAATCCCTTCCGCAACAGCTTTTTTTATGGCAGCCGCATTGCGTTCAGAAATTTTACAATCTCTATTTAGTAAAGTATCATCCATATCACTGGCAATCAATTTTATCTTCATCTTATTTTACCTCTTTATCAATTCTCTCTAAAACATCATTTATAATTACTGCCAAAATACCATATAAAACCAAAAATACAGTAAGCGCTAACTGATCTGCAACAACATATCCTGGCAGCAGATGCCGCAAAAGCTCCACACTTAAAAGTGTACCGGCAATTACTGCGGCACGGAAAGTATAGGCAGGCAGCCTGCGAAACAACCTAATCATGATTGTAACCAAGGCAGATAATAAGGTTGTGCCTGTTAACAATCCTCCCAGAGTAACAACCTCCAACCATTCTGTATTATAAATTACAGCAAAAAAAATAACACTCAATGTAAACCACTGAGTAAAAATATTATACATAAAATCACCGTTTTTATTATATCATACTAATTACTGTAAAGTACAATTTATATTTCTGCTTTTTACATAAAAAAAACTTTGCAGACAACAAAAATATGATAGAATAGGATGACAACAACGCAAAATCTATTCTTTATTGATAGAAAGGAGTTTTCTCTATGAAACGGAGTGATAAATTCCGTCAGGCTAACTACGAAGCCAAAGCAACTGTTCTGGCAACTATCGCTGTTATCATTTTCTGGTGGGCTGCCGGCTTTGGTCTTGCTGACTGTGATATTACTTTCTGGCATACCCCACTTTGGGTTTGGGGAGGCTGTTTCGGCACCTGGATTTTTGCCATCTTGGTAACCTTATTCTTAACTAAAAAGGTTTTTGTTGATTTTGATTTAGACGACGAGGAGACAAAAAATGACTAGTATTTTTAATCTGCTGCCGGTAATGCTTTTTCTCATTTTCATGCTCGGCATCAGTATTTATATTCAAAAATCCTCTACTGCAGAACGCAAAAAAGATTTTGCCAAGGATTATTTCATCGGCGGCAGAACCTTGGGCGGTTTCGTTCTTGCTATGACTACTGCAGCCACCTACAGCAGCGTAAGTACCTTCGTAGGTGGTCCCGGTATGGCCTGGGTCATCGGCTATGGCTGGCTTTATATGGCTATTGTTCAAGTAGTCGTTATCTTTCTGGTCCTTGGTGTATTTGGTAAAAAAATTGCCCTTATTTCCAGACGCATTGACGCCGTCACTGTTATCGATGTTATCCGTGCCCGTTATAAATCTGACCTGCTGGCAAATTTTTCCGCACTGGTTATTGTCGCCTTCTTCTGTACTACCATGGTGGCTCAATTTGTTGGTGCCGCAAAACTGTTTGAGGCTGTAACCGGTTTTTCCTATGTTACTGGTCTCAGTCTTTTTGGTTTGATTGTAGTTTTCTACACAACTATCGGTGGATTTAAAGGCGTAGCTGTAACAGACTCAGTCTGTGCTATTGCTATGATTGTCGGTCTTTGCCTGCTGATGGGTTCAATGATGGAAGTAGGCGGTGGCTTTGAAAATATCATGACCTATATCAGTACTAATCATCCTGATATGCTGGAACCGCTTTCGCGTGGCAAGATGCCCATTTCTCTTTACATCAGCCAATGGCTGCTGGTTGGTATCTGTACTTTATCACTGCCGCAATCCGTTGTACGCGGTATCAGTTATAAAAACACCCAGGCACTGCACCGCGCTATGATTATCGGTACAATCGTGATTGGTGCCATGACTCTTGTAGCTACCTGGATTGGTGTACTCAGCAAAGGTATCCTTACGGATTCTCTGGCAACCTACGGCAACAGTGTAGATAATATTACTCCTCTTGCCATCGTTAAAAGCATGGGCCCCTTCTGGGCTGGCGTAACCATTATCGGCCCTATTGCCGCAACTATTTCCACGGTATCTTCCCTGCTTCTGGCTTCTTCTTCTTCCATAATCAAAGATATTTATATGCACGAACTCAATAAGCGCGGTCTGACACCTTTAAACAGCAAAATACGTACTTTCAGCCTGACAACAACTATCATTCTGGGACTTGCAGTATACTTCATTGCTATTTCTCCGCCCAGTGTTATCTGGCAGATTAACATGTTCGCCTTTGGCGGCTTGGAAACAGCCTTTTTCTGGGTACTGATTTTCGGGCTGTTTTGGCCTAAAGCCAACAAAGCAGGTGCGCTGGCAGCTATGATTGGCGGCGTTATTGTTTACTGCAGTACCATGGCTTTGAAAATTAAATTTTTCGACCTGCATCAGATTGTTTTAGGTATCCTTTTCTCCCTGCTGTTGTTCTTCATCGGTAATTACTTTGGAAAGACAGCAGATCGTAAAACGCTGGAAATTTTCTTCCCAGAAAAATTTGAAAAATAAAAATACCGGATCTTAATGATCCGGTATTTTTTTATTTCAACAGCATAAACTCACTCATTATGCAGGCCCCAGCAGCTCCGCTTTTCTGCAAATCATCAAACTGCTCTCCACTTAAATAAATACCACCAATAGCGTAAACAGGTAGCTTTATCTCCTTACAAATCTCACTTAACCAGACAAGACCTCGCCCCGCCAAGCCAACTTTGCAAGAGGTAACGTAAATATTCCCTGCAGTAAGATAATTTGCTCCTAAAGCAGCTGCTTGCTGTGCTTCTTCCATGCTATGTATGGAAGCGCCAATAAGCTGGAACTTATCCCTGTAATGCTGGAATTCATTTGTCTGAAGCACTGCTAAAGGCAGATGGATATTTTTACAGTCTAATTCCATAGCTGTTTGCCAAAAGCTGTGTAAAATTAATTGCACATGATAAGCTGCACATATTTTTGCTGCTTCCTGCGCCAGCTGGTTATATTCAGCAGCAGTTAAATCTTTTTCCCGCAAAATAACAGCATCCGGTTTATGTTCGCTGCTGCAGATGATTTCCAGCTGTTCAGGCAAGCTGCCAGCACATAACTTTCTGTTTGTAACCGCCAGCAGCTTAAACATACACATACTCCGCCATAACCGGCTGTAAGCCACGCTTTTGAAGCGCAGCATGTATTTCTTCTAATGAACGTGCATCATCTATTTCAAACTGCTCATCGCCTAAATGATCTTTACCATGACTGCCGATGCCTGTGCTGACGCCGGCAGAAATTTTATTCGCTGCCAGCTGCATAAGATTATCACGTACACGGGCACACTCCCTACTGGATACAACGATGGAAGCAAATGGTAAAAACAGTCTGTAGGCGCAAACTATTTGCAGCAGCTGGCGTTCGTGAACATCAAGCGGTTCAATCTTATCATTATTAATAATAGGACGCAGACGCGGGCAGGAAATACTTATTTCAGCATGAGGATATTTACGCTGTAATAAATATGCGTGCAGACCGGTCGCCAGAGCGTCACTGCGAAAATCATCCAATCCCAGCAGCGCCGCAAAACCTACGCCGCGCATACCTCCACGCAGTGCCCTTTCCTGAGCATAAAAGCGATAGGGAAAAATACGTTTATGTCCGGCAAGATGCAGCTTTTCGTATTTGTCACTGTTATAAGTTTCCTGAAATACGGTTACATAATCTGCACCGCACTGATGCAGAAAACGATATTCATCGCTGTTCACAGGATAAATTTCTAATCCTACTACCTTAAAATACTTCGCTGCCATTTTGCAGGCTGTACCAATATAATCTATATCGGACATACGTCTACTTTCACCTGTAAGCAGCAGTATTTCCTGCATACCGGTAGCGGCTATATTCTGCATTTCCTGTTCCATCTGCTCTGCTGTCAGCTTGGCGCGCTGAATCTTATTATGACAGTTAAATCCGCAATAGATACAGTAATTTTCACAGTAATTAGCCAAATACAGTGGCGTAAAAATATTAACTGAATTGCCAAAATAACGTGTTCTTTCACGCTGTGCTGCTGCAACAATGTCTTCCAGACAGTTTAATGCTGCCGGTGAAAGCAGAGCTTTAAAATCTTCTATACTGCGTTTTTCTCTGCTTAATGCTCGTTGTACGTCTTCAATGGTGTACTGAGCCCACTGACATTTATTTCTTGCCGCTGTAACCTGCTCCAACAAGTCAGAATCAATAATCTCCATATCCGGCAGATATTGCATATGGTCACTCTTGCAGCTTTGAGCATATTTCTGAGCCTGTGCATCATAGATGCTTGCATTAAAAAATTTGTCTTCCATACTGCCTCCTAATCATGCAAAAAACCTGTCAGCGGAGAAGAAGCCCTTGCTATATTGCTTACAGCTCCGGGACCGGCCAGATAAGCCTTTCTGCCTGCTATTACAGCATCTTTAAAAGCAGCAGCCATTAAGGGTATCTCACTTGCACTGGCAATAGCCGTATTAACCATAACTGCTGCAGCGCCCATTTCCATCGCCTCACAGGCTTGTGACGGCCTGCCTATACCGGCATCAACAATAACAGGCAAATCAATTTCATCAATCAGAATCTGAAGAAAATCCTTAGTTGCCAGTCCCTTATTAGAACCAATCGGTGCACCTAAAGGCATAATGCAGGCAGCACCGGCATCGCGCATTTCTCTGGCCGCCTGCAAATCAGGATACATATAGGGCATAACAGTAAAACCTTCATGCGCCAAGATTTCCGTAGCTTTGACAGTTTCATGGTTATCCGGCAAAAGATATCTGCTGTCCTTAATAACCTCAATCTTAATAAAATCAGTCTGACACAATTCTCTGGCCATTCTGGCAATACGAACAGCTTCTTCTGCATTACGGGCACCGGAAGTATTCGGCAGCAAAACCACGTTCTTCGGAATATAATCTAAAATATTATCCATGTCACCGCAGTTGGCACGACGCAAAGCCAGAGTTATGATTTCAGCACCTGCCTCTTCTACTGCAGCTTTAATCAAACTCAAAGAATATTTACCGGAACCTAAAATAAAACGCGACGAAAACTTTCTGCCGCCTAATTCAAAAAAATCTTCCTGCATAAAAATCACTCCAATCCAAGTATAATCCTGCATACAGTCTGCGCCTGATGACCGGCACAAACTGCTGCTCTTGCCGCTGTCAGCGACATATCTGCGCAATCACTTTTACCATCTCCGCAGATATACAGTCTGTTATTTAACTTTCTTGTTGTAATATCATTAGCGCTGCCTAATCCCGCCATGCCTGATGCCGCTACAATTTTTTTATTTGCATAGCTCGTCATAATCGTATTTACCAGCAACGCCTTGCATTCTGCTGCATCCAGCGCTTCACAGATAATATTATCCTCAGCAAAAATTTCTGCCATATTATCGGCATTTAAACGCAGACAATCAATTTTCAGCTGAATAAAAGGATTTATTTCTAATAGATGCTCCTGCAAAGCTTCTGTCTTGTACCTGCCAATATCTTTTAATACGTATTGCTGCCTGTTCAGATTACTTAAATCTACTTTGTCATAATCAATAAGATGTAAGTTCTGTATTCCCATCCGCACTAAAGCAACTGCAATATTACTTCCCAAGCCTCCTAGCCCTGCAATCGCTACCCGCGCCAGCTGCATCTTTGCAGCAAATTCAGCTCCATGCCTGCTGCATAAACTTTGTAAGAGAACTGCTTCATCAAGTATCATCTCAGCCTCCTCCTACAAAGCTTACTATCTCCAAAACATCTGCATCCTGCAGTATAATTTCATCGTAGCTTGCTTTAGGCACAATAGTGCCATTCAGTTCAACAACAACTCGCTCTGCCCGATATTGCCGCTGCTGCAAAAACTTAGCCAATGAAATTTGCTTTGTTAAAACCAGCTTTTCTCCGTTTACCTGCATCTTTTCCCTCCTGAAAAAAAAAGCCCATGAAGAAACTACACCCGCGGTGGTGTACCCCTTCATGAACTTAGTTCACTCTCAATCAGTATTATTTTTTTACTGCCATTCGGCTTATTTAATAGTATACTTGTTTCTCTTTCTTCTGTCAAATTCTTCATTTTCTATATATTGTGTTTTATCATTTTTACATTTCAAAATATAGTTATATTTTTTCTTGACATCTCGACAAAAACCTTTATAATATGAATTACAACTTAACATTCTGATGCAGGACTGACGGATAAGTGGAATCGACCACATGTACTGCATTATGAACACTGCCGACCGTCTGGGCAATATGATTTGACCCGGATGGTTTTTGTTTTTCTTCCGGTCAAAAAAACTATGAACAGAAAGAGGTTTTGCTGATGAAAAAAAACAAATGGCTCATCGTTCTTTCCGCTATCGGAATTCACATCTGCATAGGCAGTGTTTATGCTTGGAGCGTCCTAACTAAGCCAATAATGCAGGCAATGGGTTTTACCCTGCAGGAAACTACCTGGACTTTTTCCATTGCAATTTTATTTCTCGGTCTTTCCGCAGGTTTTTTAGGCAGCTATGTGGAAAAGCACGGCCCCAGACGCAGCGGTCTTGTTTCTACTGTCTTTTTCGGTATAGGAATGCTTGGTACTGCCTTTGCACTTTCTCAGCACAGTCTGCTGCTCATGTATCTCTTTTACGGTGTTATTGGCGGTATTGGCCTTGGCACAGGCTATATCACTCCTGTTTCCACTTTAGTAAAATGGTTTCCCAATAATCGCGGTCTTGCAACCGGCCTTGCCATTATGGGCTTTGGGTTCGCCAGCCTTATTGCCGGTCCCGTTATGCAGCTGCTGATTGCCAAATATGGTCTTATCAATAATTTCATTATTCTTGGCTGTGTATACATGGTAATTATGACAGCTTCCTCTCTCTATCTGGAACCGCCTAAAGTTCCTGCCGTAACTGAGGTAAAAGCTAAACTCGCTTCCCTGCCTGAAAATAATCAGGCACAATATACTGTTAATGAGGCCATGAAAACCTGGCACTTCTACGCTTTATGGTGGATATTTTTTACCAACATCACCTGCGGCATCGGCCTTTTGGCTGTTGCCTCTCCTATGGCGCAGGAAGTAATACAGATGACACCGCTTGCTGCAGCCTCAATGGTAGGTATCATTGGTTTACTTAATGGTTTAGGACGCATCGTCTGGTCCACTATCTCTGATTATATCGGCAGACGTAATACTTATATTATGTTCTTTCTGCTGGAAATCGTCGCTTTCTATATGCTTGCAAGCGTTACTGACAGCTTCTTATTCCAGGCGCTTATCTTCCTAATCATTACCTGCTACGGCGGCGGCTTCTCCTGCATGCCTGCATATCTCAGCGATTTATTCGGCACCAAACAGCTCAGCGCTATTCACGGCCGTATACTTACTGCCTGGGGCTTAGCTGGTATTGCAGGTCCATTGTTGCTCTCCTGGATTAAAGAAACTACTAACAGCTATTCCATTACTCTCTATTTCTTTTCCGGTTGTTTTGTAATCAGTCTGCTGATTGCCGTTATTTTAAAATTAAAAACTCAAAATGGTTTAACTAAAATATAAAAGTATACTACAAAAATCATATACCAGATAAATAAAAGGCAGCTTAAATCTGCCTTTTATTTATTCTCAGAATATCTTTATTTTTTCTTATGCTTTTAAATAAACTTTTTCTTTAATATACAAAAACACCTGCCATATGGCAGGTGTTTTTTTGATTTACAAGTTGTCAAAGTATTATGGATAAGTTATTTTTTTTCAACAAGTTTTAACGGAGCAGAAACTTTAGCGTCAACTTTTTCGCCTTTAGCTGCTTTAACAGCAACTTCTACACCTTGTTGACCCATGATGTCCGGTTGTTGAGCAATAGTAGCGGACATGGTACCGTTTTCAACAGCTTTTACACCGTCTTCAGTACCATCAAAGCCAACGATAAACAATTTTTTGTTAGCGCTCTTAGCAGCTTCAATAGCACCTAAAGCCATTTCGTCGTTTTGAGCAAAAATAGCTTGGATGTCAGGATTTGCCTGCAGCATGTTTTCTGCAACAGTCAAGCCTTTGCTTCTATCAAAATCAGCAGATTGTTTAGCAACAACAGTCAGTTTTTGATCTGCAACTTTGTGGAAGCCTTCGCCACGTTCACGAGAAGCGCTGGCACCAGGGATACCTTCCAATTCAGCAACTTTTACTTTTTCGCCCAGCTTTTTAACGATGTATTCAGCAGCCATTTCGCCGCCTTTTACGTTATCGGAAGCAACCAAAGAAGTTACTTTACCTTCGTCAGCACTGCGGTCTAAGCAAATAACAGGAATATTTGCTTTGTTAGCAGCTTTTACAGAAGTAGAAATTGCAGCAGAGTCAACAGGGTTTACCAGCAATACGCTGATATTTTGTTGCAGCAGGTCAGCAATATCGTTAGCCTGTTTTGCAGGATCGTTTTGTGCATCAACGATTTTTACGTTAACACCCAATTCTTTAGCTTTAGCTTCTACGCCATTGCGCAAAGTAACGAAGAAGGGATTGTTCTGAGTGGAAACAGAGAAACCGATGGTAATATTTTTGCCGTCGGCAGGTTTAGCTTCTTTTTTCTCACCGCTGCTGCAGCCTACAATCATCATAGCCATAGCAACGATAGCAATCATAACCAATAAAAGTTTTTTCATTAGATGAAATTCCTCCTAAGATTTTTTGCGGTCCATAAGAACAGCAAGCAAAATAACTATACCTTTGACAACTTGTTGGTAAAAGCTGGATACGTTAAGGATATTTAAGCCATTATTCAAAGTACCGATAATAAGTGCACCTACTAAGGTACCTACTATACGGCCTTTACCGCCGGAAAGACTGGTGCCGCCCAATACAACAGCAGCAATAGCATCAAGCTCATAACCAGTACCGGCAGTAGGCTGTGCACTGTTCAAACGGCTGGTCAAAATAGCACCGGCCATACCGCACAGCATACCAGTAATGGTATAAGCAAAAATCTTAATTCTGTTAATCTTAATACCGGCAATATAAGAAACCTTTTCATTACCGCCTACTGCATAGGTCTTACGTCCTAAAGGAGTCTTGTGCAGAATGAAGTACAGAATACCGAACATAATCAGCATCATTACTGCAGGCACAGGCAACTCAAGGAAATAGCCCTGTCCAAAGTTCAGGAAAGCTTCATTTTCAGTAAGTCCGCTGATAGGATTACCATTGGTATATACCAGAGTCATACCTCTGAAAATAGTCATGGTAGCCAAAGTAGCAATAAAAGGAGCAACCTTGCCATAAGTGATTACAAGGCCGTTTACTGCACCAAGAACAGCACCGATAAGGCAAGCAAGCACAATACCAAAAATAGGATCAAGGCCGCCAACAATAAAGCTGCCCATCAAAGCACTGGATAAAGCAAGGATACTGCCTACAGAAAGGTCAATGCCGCCAGTAAGGATGACAAAAGTCATACCGAAAGAAATAAGCGCATTAATGGAAACCTGACGCAGCAGATTTTTCAGGTTACCCGGATCAATAAAGCTGCTGTTAAGGCAGGCAATTACAACAAACAATACTACCAATCCGATTAAGGAACCGGATTTTTTCATTATAGCTTTTACATCCATTATAAATTACAAACCTCCCGTTGCAAGTGACATAATTTTTTCCTGAGTTGCTTCGCTGCTCATCAGCTCGCCGGCAATCTTACCTTCATGAATAACCAAGATACGGTCGCTCATGCCTAAAACTTCAGGCAGTTCAGAAGAAACCATGATGATAGATACACCGCTTGCTGTCAGCTCATTCATCAACTCATAGATATCTCTTTTTGCACCTACGTCGATGCCGCGGGTAGGCTCGTCCATAATGATGACATCAGGATTCATACCAACCCATTTAGCAATAACAACCTTCTGCTGATTACCGCCGGATAAAGCTCCTGCTTCCAAATCAAGAGTATGCGCTTTTACACCCAGTTTATCAGCTAAACCATGAGAAAACTCATTAACTCGCTTATAATCTATGACACTCTTACGTGCAAATTCATCTATACTGGGCAGAGCAATATTACGCATAATGGAGAAATCAAGAATCAGACCTTCTGTCTTTCTGTTTTCAGTAATAAAGCCAAAGCCTGCCTTAATAGCATCCTCAGGCTTATCAATCTTCAATTTCTGTCCTTTGAAGATTACTTCGCCGCTTTGACATTTATCAACACCAAAGATAGCACGCATAATTTCCGTACGACCGCTGCCCATCAAGCCGGCAATGCCAAGGATTTCACCTTTTTTCAGATTGAAATTGACATCATGGAAAACACCGGGCTGGTTAAAGTTTTTAACTTCCATGATAACTTCACCAGGCAGATTACGTCGTTCCGGATAAAATTCTGTAATAGAACGACCAACCATGTCGCGAACAATTTCATCAAGACCATATTGATCAACAGGTCTAGTATCAACAGAAATACCATCGCGCATTACTGTTATTACATCACAGTTATTGAATACCTCTTCCATACGGTGAGAGATATACACCATGGCAACGCCGCGTTTTTTCAGTGATTTCATCACCTCAAACAGCTTTTCAGTCTCACGGTCAGTAAGCGCTGCTGTAGGTTCGTCCATGATAACAACTTTAGCATCAAGCAAGAGATTACGAACAATTTCCGTCATCTGCTGCTGTCCGACAGAACATTCGCCTGCTTCCATATCAAGAGGAAGTTCAATATGTATTTCCCGGCACTTTTCTTCAGCAATCTGACGCATTTTCTGAAAATCAAGCATACCAAATTTATTAGTAATGCTATGCATCAAAAACAAATTTTCCAGTATGGAAAGGTTAGGCCAGATATTTAATTCCTGATGGATAAATGCTATACCGTATTTTTCTGCATCTACCGGATTTTTAAAGTGCATTTCCTGTCCATCAACAAAAACAGAGCCTTTATCCTGCTTGTGCAAGCCTGTCAGAATATTCATCAGCGTAGACTTGCCTGCACCATTTTCTCCCATTAAAGCATGTACTTCGCCGCTTTTAAGCTTTAAATTAACACCCTTTAAAACCTCATTGCTGCCAAATGCTTTATGGATATTTCTTAATTCAATCTCCATTTCGCTTCCTGCCTTATTAAAAAATTACATTACTGTGAAGGATAATATTTGCATAAGGTGTGATTTCACCTGTACGGATTACTACTTTAGCTTTTGCAGTTGCCGCTTTAAAAGCTTCATGATTTTCATCAATAATCCATTCCTGCTGCGGAAAAAGTTCTTTCAGTGCTTCATAAACACCGATATTTTTTTCCTGTATTTCAGCAGCAACTTCAACTTTCTCTATTTCCATATATTTGGCAACTTCGCTTACTACTTCCATAAAAGAAGGAGTTCCCAGTTTCAGAGCCAAATCAATTTTCGGTACACCTGCAGGCACAGGCAAACCGCAGTCACCAATTACAATAGTATCTGTATGCCCAAGATCTGCCAATACTTTGGCAATAGAGCTATTTAAAATACCAACCTTCTGCATCTTAAAGCATCTCCTCTACTTCTTTTAAATAAGGCATACCGCCTTGTGCACCAATCTTCTGTACGGAAACGGCTGCTGCCGCATTAGCAAAACGAACACTGTCTGCCATGTTTTTGCCTTCAGCACGCGCCACAGCAAAAGCACCATTAAAAGTATCTCCTGCGCCAGTAGTATCTACAGGAGTAACCTTAAACGCCGGTACAATTTGTACTTTACCATCTTCGTAATAAGCAACACCCTTACTGCCAAGCGTCATTAACACTTTACCGGCATAACGGCTTAAAATTTCTTCTGTAGCCATATTATCAAAAAGGATAGCAGCTTCATGTTCATTAGGTGTCAGATAAGTAACTTTATCCAGTAATTCCTGCGGAACCGGAGCAACCGGAGCAGGATTAAGTAATACAGGCACACCCAGCTGCCAACATTTCTCAATAGCATAAGCAATAGCAGCAAAAGGAATCTCATGCTGCAGCAAAACAAGGTCTGCTTCTTTAATTTTTTCTTCAGCCTGATCTATCAGCGCCGCATCAACAAGGTCGTTAGCAGCCTTGATTACGATAATCGTATTATCATCTTCTGCAACAGTAATATGTGCAGTTCCGCTGTTTTCTCCAGGCAGCACTTTAATAAAATCAGTATTAATATTATTTTGCTGTAAATTTCTGATAATCATTTCACCGTAAACATCATCACCAATACAGCCAACCATAGTAACCTCAGCGCCTAAACGTGCTGCTGCTACAGCCTGATTGGCACCTTTGCCCCCAGGAGAAACAATCAAACGATTACCGAAAATTGTTTCGCCAGGCTTAGCCCATCTGTCACATTCTACTGTAACGTCTATATTGCAACTGCCGATAACAACTATTTTAGCCATCTTATATACCTCTCTGTAAAATATATATAATCAGTATTAAATAAAAATTCTGATATCTTATTAAACTTCTATCTCAATACTGTATTTTCCTTTTTTTATTTAAAAAATGTCAGCTTATTATTAATAAAAGCTCATGATAATTTTTATTTAACAAATCTGGCTGCAACAAATCTTCCAGATAAGCCAGCTGCTTTCTGCTGGTCTTGGGCTTAGTCCTAGACCAATAAGCAATTTCCAGCTGCAGCAATAACCTAGCGCGCTGCTGCATTCTATCGCCAGCTTCAAATACCAAACAATCATACCACTGTCTGATAATTTTAAGTTCATCCTGCATAGCTATGCGCGCCATGTTCGCAATAAGGTCACGTACATTAAGCAAAACCGCTCGCAGGTACTCTTTCCGTTCTTCTTCCTTATTGCTGCTTCTGCCAGCATACTTAACAAGGATAAAATAAAAATACTGCAGCTTTTTATAAGCTTTAAAAGCGTTTTCTACACCGTCCCAACGACAATACATCTGCAAATGCAGATGCAGCTGCAATAAGACGGCACTTAATAACTTACAGTCTTTTTTGCGCCATAAAGCTTCAAAGAGACTTACTAATAAAAAGTCCCCCACCTCAAACCATTGCCTTCTAAGCATCTGGGCAATCAGGCTTGTCCATTCACTAATAAAGCTTTTCAGCACAGCCTTATTAACAGATGTTCTGACAAAAAGTACCATCAAATGACGCATACAGTTAAAAGCATCATTATGTTTTCTGTCACAGATAATAAAAGTAATGCTCAATAAAAAACGACTTAATTCATCAGGATTTTCCCTGGCATTGATTACTTTTTTAATAAATCCTTCTGACTGGCTTAACCAATTACAGAACAATTCTTTCTTTCGCAGTCTGGCAGCAGTCGCCAGCATATCTCTTATTGCTGTAAGCAATATTAAGTCAGCTGCCGTATCTTCAGCTATTTTCATCAGCTGCTGAAAACACTGTTCAGCATAATCTTCTGAAGCATATTTTAAAGCAAGGCATCCATACAGACTTATCTGACCAATACAATGCTGCCTGCTTTCTGCGGAAGCTTCATGCAAAGCAGAAAAAGACTGCTCTAAAATATCCTGCCACTTATCCGTTTCAGCAACAGCAATATCTAAATCAGTCTTTTCCATAACTTCACCGCCAGCTTACAAATTTATTTTTCCTTCGTAAACAACTCCGGAAACAGTGTCTACTGTTACCAACTGACCATCACGCAGAACATCCATTGCTGCTGCAGCCCCTACAATAACAGGTATTCCGCAGGTAACGCCGACAATCGCAGTTGTCGATGTAAGACCGCCCTCCTGCGCAATAATGGCCGCTGCTTTCTTAGAAGCAACAGCAACAAATTCGTCATTTAGTATATCTACAACGAGGATATCTCCTGCCTGCAGCTTATCTGTAAAATCAGCTGCATTTACAGCGCGGCAAACTTTACCGCTTACAGAAACTCTGCCGATACCAGTACCGGAAACAAGCTTATTACCCACATTAACCACCTTGATCAGATTTGTACTGCCTGTCATACCTACAGGTACACCTGCAGTTATAACCACGCAAGACCCATCCTTAACTACTTTATGCTGCAAAGCACATTCCAAAGATAAATCAATTATCTCATCAGTATTATCGGATGATGGGCCCAATAAAGGCTGAACACCCCAATACAACTGCATAGCACGCACTTTCTCAGGCAAACGTGATACAGCAATAACAGGAGCCTGCGGTTTATACTTGGCAATCATTCTTGCTGTAAAACCAGTTTCCGTGATAGTAAGAATATTGTCAGCATGCAGCTCCTGGGCAATCTGCACAGTCGCATGACTAATAGCATCTGTTGAATGGATGCTGTCACTGATACCTTTCTTACGGAAAATAGATGCATAATCAAGCGCAGCCTCGGTACGTTCTGCAATTTTAGCCATGGTCTGTACTGCTTCTAAAGGATATTTGCCGGAAGCAGTCTCACCGCTCAGCATAATAACATCAGTACCGTCAAAAATAGAATTTGCGACGTCACTTGCTTCTGCTCTGGTAGCACGATAGCTATGAATCATACTTTCCAGCATCTGTGTTGCTGTAACAACCGGTTTTCCGGCTCTGTTGCAGGCTGCAATAATTTCCTTCTGCACCAGCGGCACCACTTCATAAGGTATTTCAACACCTAAATCGCCTCTGGCAACCATGATACCGTCAGAGACATTAATAATCTCTTCAATATGATTTACGCCTGCTTCATTTTCGATTTTGGAAATAATACCCATGGAAGAACCTGCTTCTTCCAAAACCTTACGTATTGCCAGCACATCATCTGCCTTCTGCACAAACGAAGCAGCTATATAATCCATACCATGCTTAGCCGCAAAGCAAATATCAGCTTTATCCTGCTCCGAAAGAAAAGGCAGCTGTAATTCTATACCCGGACATGCCACACGTTTACGTGAGCTGAGCTCTCCACCATGTGTAACCTTAGTATGAATAACATTACCTTCTACAGCAGTAACTTCCAAGGAAAGCAAACCATCTGACAGTAATATTTTACTGCCGCGTTCTACTTCCTGGGGAAGCCCGGAATAATTAACTGACGCAATTTGCTCATTACCTAATATCTCCTCTGTAGTCAGAGAAAAATCGGTACCTTCCTGCAGATAAACACTGCCCTCAGCAAAATTACCCAGACGCATTTCCGGACCTTTAGTATCAGCAATGCAGGCAATTGTTTTGCCTGCATTTACTGCAGCTTCGCGTACCAGCTGCAGCCTTGCTGCATGATCTTCGTGGGAACCATGGGAAAAATTAAAACGCGCTAAATTCATACCGGCACGCATCATTTTTTCTAAAAGTACCACATTGTCAGTACTCGGTCCCACAGTACAGATAATTTTAGTTTTTTTCATAAGAGAAATCCCCGCTAACCTTTAAATTTATGCTCGCAAAGAACTTCATAAGCGTCTTCCGCTTCTGAAAACGGAACACATATTTCATAAGCTTTGTTATGCTTGCCGCCAGCAGCTTTTACTCTTATTAAAAAGCCGTTAGCGGTCAGCATTTCTTTTATTTTTTCTGCATTAGCTTCATTTTGCTCAATATATACAACTTTCCACATGGGAAGCTTCCTCCGGCAAAACTCAAGCTTCTTTATATGCTTTGATTTTTGCAATCAGTTTAGGCAGAATCTCCTTAACATCGCCAACAATGCCATATTGCGCAATCTTAAAGATAGGTGCATTTGCATCTTTGTTAATAGCGATAATAATATCAGAAGCATTCATACCAGAAATATGCTGAATAGCACCGGAAATGCCGCAGGCAAAATAAATTTTTGGAGTTACAGTCTTACCGGACTGACCAACCTGCTGACCATGACCAATCCAGCCTTCGTCAACTACAGCACGAGAACCGGCAATAGCACCGTTTTCAAACAGAGAAGCCAATTCTTCCAGCATCTTAAAGTTATCCAGGCAGCCCATGCCACGACCGCCGGAGCAGATTACTTCTGCATCTTCAATTTTAATAGAACCGCTGGTTTCTACGGCTTCTTTATGCAGAAGCTCAACCGGAGATTCTTTTACATCCTTAACAGTAAAGTTAATTACTTCACCAGTGCGAGATGCATCAGCAGCCGCTGCTTTGAAAACTTTAGGACGTACAGTACCCATTTGCGGACGATGTTCGTCACAGAGGATAGTAGCAAGAATATTACCGCCCAGTGCCGGACGAGTCCATTCAACAATCTTATTTTCTGTTTCAATATCCAACGCAGTGCAGTCTGCGCACAAACCGGTATGCAGTCTAGCTGCTACACGGGGAGCAAAATCGCGTCCGTCAGCAGTAGCACCGAAAAGTACCGCATTAGGTTTATAAGCTTCTGCCAGCTGGCAGAAAGCGTCTGTATATAAATCTGTATTATATTCAGCATAACGGCTGTCGGTAATTACATAAACTTTATCAGCACCAGCTGCAATAAGTTTCTGCGGAATATCAGCGGCTTCAGCAGCAATCAAGACTGCACAGCATTTTTCACCAGCTTTTTTAGCCAGCTCTGCAGTTACACCTAACAGTTCATAGGTAACTCCTAAAGGTTCGCCATTTTCCAGTTCTGCCATAACCCAGAGGTCGCTGCCTTCATTATTTTTTACTTCACGTACAACAGCTTCACGGGAAATAGCCTCTACCGGACATTCATTAATGCAGGCACCACAGGAAATACATTGTTCCCCGTCTACCATTGCTTTACCGTCTACCATGCTCAGAGCGCCTACCGGGCACACTGCAACACAGGATTCACAACCGATACATTTTTCTCTATCTACAAAAACTGCCATTTTCTTTCACCTCAGCGAGTAATAATTTTAGCTTCAACAAGCTTGTTAAACAACATATCTACAGCTTTATCAGTATCTTCTTCGTTGATAATTTCACTTTCAACTACAGCTACTTCCGGTGTAAATACTCTCTTAACCTTAGTCGGAGAACCAGAAAGACCAACAAGCTTGGTATCAATAGCCAAATCAGCTACTGTCAGAGTAGGAATAACAGCTTTGCGTGCTTTCATTTTACCTTTAATGCTGGCAAAACGCGGTTCCTTTTCAGCTCTGGTAACAGTTACCAGCAGCGGTGCAGCACATGCAAGAGTTTGTACGCTGCTTTCGTTTTCACGTACAACAATAAACTTGCCATCTGCAAAATCAACTTTTAAAGCGCCGGTAATCTGCGGAATTCCCAGATGTTCAGCCATTTCAGGACCAACCTGCGCAGTATCACCGTCAACAGCCTGTTTGCCGCACATTACCAGGTCATAACCGCCGATATGTTTTACAGCAGCAGCCAGCGCAATGCTGGTAGCCAAAGTATCGGAGCCAGCCAGCGCACGGTCGCTCAGAAGAATACCATCGTCAGCACCCATAGCGATAGCTTCCTTTAAAATATCAGTTGCCTGCGGCAGACCCATAGTGAGGACAGTAACCTTGGCACCTTCTTTATCCTTCAGCATCAGAGCAGCTTCCAGTGCCTGTCTGTCGAAAGGATTCATGATGTTTTCTACACCGTCACGCACCAAAGTATTAGTTTCTGGATTTAATTTTACCGCTTCAGTATCCGGTACTTGTTTAAGACAAACTATAATATTCATGAGCAACCTCCTTGCGCATACTAACAAAATATTTTCTCTTTATTGTAACATTTTTACACTTCTACTTGCAAGTATACCTACTATTTTCTTCTTTACAGAAATTTTACATAAAGCAATTCTCACCTAAAATTTTTTCAATTGCAGCTTTAAATCCATCGGCAGTGCTGTCTACCCAGAACGAAGGATTGGTCTTGATAATTTTGCGCGAGCCCATCAAATGCAGATATACCACGTCATTGCCTTTAAAATGGCTGAACACTTTTGCTAGTTCCCTTTGTACCAACGGATTTTCCAGATAAGGTACTATTTTTATTCTTACTTCACTAACCCTGCTGGAAAGTTTAGTAACTTTGACAGCATTAACGCCCCTGCTGCGTTCATCTATATTCATTCGCCCTTCAATAGCTACGATGTTTTCTTTGTACATCTCTTTCAGGCAGGACTGATAAACTGATGGGAACACCAGGACTTCTGTACGGCCAGTATAATCTTCCAGAGTTAATACTGCCATAGTATCGCCTTTCCTAGTTGTCTTAATAACACAATCGGAAATAATACCTGCTATGTTGATATACTGTCCATCAGCAACATTATTTTCATTTTGCAGCCAATATAAAGGAGTATACTTGTTAAGTATTTTTTTATATTCATCAAGCGGATGTCCCGTTACATAAAATCCTATCAATTCTTTTTCATTCTGTAGTACATTGGCACGCGGCATTTCCTCCAAATCAGGCAATTTAATATCATTTATTTCCGCAAAACTTTCTTCAGTGTCATCAAAAAGTCCCATTTGCCCGGAAGCATAATCTTTTTGATAGCTTGCACCAAGTTCTGCAGCCTGTTCAACAATGGCCAGCAACTGAGAACGTTTTGCACCAAACGAATCCATGGCACCGCATTTGATAAGGTTTTCTACCACCCTTTTATTAACCACGCGCATACTTACACGCCTACAAAAATCAACTAACCCAGTAAATTCTCCTCCATCCTCGCGAGCCCTGATAATCTCTTTGACAGCTGCTTCACCGGCGCTCTTGATACCAGCCAAACCAAAGCGGATAGAATTTCCCTTATGAACGGTAAAGTCAAAACCGCTTTCATTAACATCCGGCGGCAAAACCTTAATATTGGCATTACGACAAACAGAAATATACCAACTGAGTTTATCAGCATCGCTAATAATACTGTTTAAAAAAGCAGCCATATACTGAGCAGGCCAATGTGCTTTAAGATAAGCGGTCTGATAAGCAACTAACGCATACGCAACGGAATGAGATTTATTAAAACCATAACCGGCAAAATGCTGCAGTAAGGAAAAAATTCTGTTGCTGAGTTCTTCGGGAATATTATTGATTTTACGTGCACCCTCAATAAATGCCTCACGCATGGAATCCAGTTCCTTAGCTTTTTTCTTACCCATGGCACGCCGCAGGATATCTGCCTGTCCAAGCGTAAAGCCTGCCAGTGCAGAAGTTATCTGCATTACCTGTTCCTGATACAAAATTACACCGTAAGTATCTGCTAAAATTGGTTCCATTAAGGGATGTAAAATTTCAGCTGTTCTGCGTCCATGCCTGCCGGCAATAAAATCTTCTGCCATACCTGTACCCAATGGCCCAGGACGATATAAGGCAACCAGAGGGATTAAATCTTCAAAACTTTCTGGTGCCAACTCCATTACCAGCTTGGTAATACCTGCAGATTCCAGCTGGAACACACCGTAGGTATCTCCATCACAGAGCATTTGACAAGTTTTTTTGTCAGCTAATGGTATATTATCAATATCTATTTTTTCTCCTGTTGTCTCTTCAATAAAGCGAATCGTATCACCAATAACTGTCAAGGTACGTAAACCAAGAAAATCCATTTTCAGCAGACCAAGATTTTCTACTTTATCCTTGTCATACTGTGTGATAACAGAACCTTCATTGCCCAGCTGCAGCGGTACATAATCTTTAAGGTCCTGCGGAGCAATAATAACACCTGCAGCATGCGTACCAGCATTACGCGGCATTCCTTCGACGCTCTTTGCCAGATCAATAAGCCTGTGCACCTGTTCATTCTGCTCATACAGGTCATGCAGCTCATTATTGCTGGCTAAAGCCTTATCCAAAGTTATACCAAGCTCACGGGGAATTTTCTTGGCTACTTCATCCACAGCGCCATAAGTCATACCAAGCGCACGCCCTACGTCACGTACTGCTGCCCTTGCCTGCAGTGTACCAAAGGTAATAATCTGTGCCACACGCTCCTGACCATAGCGGCGTACAACATAGTCCAGTACCTGATCACGTTTTACATAGCAAAAGTCCGTATCAATATCAGGCATGCTGACACGTTCCGGATTTAAAAAACGTTCAAACAACAGATGATATTTTAATGGATCAATATTAGTAATACCTAAAAGATAGGCAACAATACTGCCTGCTGCACTGCCCCTGCCCGGTCCGACCGGAATATCATGCTTTTTGCAATAATCAATAAAATCCCATACAATCAGGAAATAACAGGAATAGCCCATTGTCCTGATAATATCAAGCTCAAAATCTAATCTTTTTAAAACTTCTTCATTTTGCCCGCCATACTTTACCGGAATAGCCTCCTGGCATAAATGCAGCAAATATGCATTAGCGTCAGCAAAGCCTTCTGGAATAGGAAACTCTGGCAGGAGCAGTTTGCCAAACTCCAATTCTACATTACATCGTTCAGCAATAAGCTGCGTATTCTCCAAAGCTTCCGGACAAGAACCAAACAGCTCCGCCATTTCATCATAACTTTTAAGATAAAACTCGTTATTAGGAAAACGCATGCGTTCAGGCGCATCTACCGTGCTGTTGGTCTGAATACACATCAGCACATCCTGAGCCTCAGCATCTTTTTTCCTTACATAATGCAAGTCATTAGTTGCTACAAGACCTAAACCAAATTCCTGCGCTAATATTTTCAGCCCACGGTTAATTTTTTTATCTTCCGGCAGACTGTGATCCTGCACCTCAAGAAAATAGTTGTCCTTGCCAAAAATATCAATGAATTCCTGAACTGTCCTTCTGGCACCATCCATATTGTCCTGCAATATATATGACGGCACTTCACCGATAATGCAGGCACTCAGACAGATAATACCTTCGCTGTTCTGCCGCAAAATTTCTTTGTCTACACGCGGCTTATAATAAAACCCTTCCAGTTGCCCTCTGGAAACAATCTTCATCAGATTATGATAGCCGGTATTATTTTCAGCAAGCAGTATTAAATGATGCATACTGCGATTATTTTTTTCCAAATGATTATCTACAACATATACTTCACAGCCAAGAATAGGTTTAATACCTTGCTTAACTGCCTCTTGATAAAAATCAATCACGCCATACATAACGCCATGGTCAGTAATCGCGATACTATCCATGCCCAGCTCTTTAGCATAGCTTAATAAATCGGTAATCTTAGAAGCACCATCTAAAAGGCTGTATTCCGTATGTACATGCAGATGAGTAAACTTTTTTTCCATAAAAACCTCTAACTACGATATATAAAGATTATTAATTTTCTTTCTTATAAATACGGTAATAAATAATTCCAGGAAGAAGAAAGATAAGATTGCAAAGCAACGCCGGAAATAGTGCATTTACCTTCAACGGCGGCCAGATAGTCCACATACAGGACATAACAATGCCAAAGAATATAGCTGACAGTCCAGCCAAACTTGGTATCTGCCAGGGAAAGAAAATAGCAAATGTCAAAGGCAGAAAAATACCGCTGCCCCGCAAAGCCATGGACAGATAATTCCATTCCAGCACGGAAGAATGCAAATGGAAGAATACAAAAACAATAGCGCAGATTGTTACCAGCAAAACACAAAACCGATTGGTCCACAAAAGATTAACCTGGTTTGCATTACGCCAAAACTTTTTCACCAAATCACGAGAAATCATGGTACCAATGCCCAGAGCAAGACCCGCAATAGAGCCAAGAGCAGAAAGCAGCAGTGCGCCCAAACCTATACCACCCAGCCAATCAGGAAGATAATACATCATATATAAAGGCAGGGCATCAATAGAATTGATTTCAGGATGATGTACATGCATAAACATGCCTATTAGTACGGACGGCAAGCCTATAGGAATAATAACACAGGCAGCAGCAGTACATCCCTTGACAGCAGTTTTGCTGTCTTTGGCAGAAAAAATAGCCTGCACATAACTTTGTGTAGAAATAACACCTACGACCATGGATAATAAACTGGAAAGGCCATCCTGCCAACCTCTGCCAAACAAGCTGAACCAGGGATACTCCGGAAAAGTACGATGCAGACCCTGCCAGCCGCCCAATTCTTCAAAGGACAGAAAGCCACCGGCAAAAATAGTCAGAAAAATAAAGCCCAGTTTCAGTAAGCCTGCCATACCACTGCCGCTGATACCGCCAAAAAATACAAAACCTGCGGTAATAAGCAATATGATAACGGCACTCGTTGTCAGTTCTACATTAAAAATACCTGCAACTAAATGCAACGCTGTTAAAGTACTGGCTACAATACTGAAAAAAATACCTGCCGATGCCGACAAACTGGTGAGTATGCCAGCCTTATTACCATAGCTTTCTACAAGAAATTCACTGACAGTTGTCAATCCGCTTCTGCGCAAAGGAACGGCATAAAAAGCAGCCATAATAAGCAGAGCAATGCCGCTGCCAAGAGTAAACCACCAGGCAGTCAAGCCTAAAGTAAAGCCAAGCTGCGCTGTGCCAACTGTAGCTGCACCGCCTACCAAAGTACCGATAATGCTGCCTGCAACCAGGCTCACACCGGCACTGCGGCCGCCGACATTATAATCATCAGCTGATTTTATCCTTCTGGAAATAATTATGCCTGGCAAAATACTTACTGCAAGCGTTAAAAGCAGGCTGATAATATGTGTAGCAGTTAAATGCATACCCATCATCTCCCGTATTCTTCAAGATGTTTCTTTACTTAGTATAACATATAGTAAATATAGTAAAAATATTTTTTATCAAAAGTAACAAAAAGCGCTGCATCTGTACCCAAAAGAACATTTTAATTGCCAAACTATCTAAAATTAGTTATAATTATTGCATACTATTGTATATTTTACGCATATATAGTATACACTTTAAATAAGGTCAATTTTAAGATTACAATTAGGAGGGAAATATGAGTCGCCTACATCTTGAAACACAAACCCAGGCACAGCGTACAGTAGAACGCCTGTATAAAGACCTAGAACGTCATCTCATCGCCAGTCCTCCGGGAGCTTGTCCGATAGATCTGCAGCTGTCATTTCTTAAACTTTGCCATGCGCAGACCTGCGGCAAATGTGTTCCCTGCCGTATCGGACTTGGCCAGCTGCAGCATCTGCTGGAAGATGTACTGAACGGTAAAGCAACCAAAAAAACTATTGAAGTAATAAAGAGTACCGCAGCTAATATTCGCGACTCCGCGGACTGCGCTATCGGCTATGAAGCCGCTAATATGGTTCTGACTGGTTTAGATGGCTTCATGGATGATTATATTCATCATCTAGAAAAAGGAACCTGCTCCGGCTTAGCCATAGCTCCGATTCCCTGTACTGCTTTCTGCCCTGCTAAAGTAGATATCCCCGGATATATTTCTCTGGTAGGCGCAGGACGTTATGCAGACGCTGTAAAACTTATCCGCAAAGATAATCCGTTTCCTACTGCCTGCGGTCTCATTTGCGAGCATCCCTGCGAAGCTCACTGCCGCCGCAATATCATCGACACCGCCATCAATATCCGCGGTTTAAAACGCATGGCAGTTGATAATGCTCCCAGCAATACCGTTCCGCTGCCGGAAAAAGCTCCTGCTACCGGAAAACGTGTAGCAATTATCGGCGGTGGCCCCAGCGGCCTTACAGCTGCTTACTACCTGCAGCTGATGGGTCACCAGACTGCTGTATTTGAAGCAAAGAGCAAGCTGGGCGGCATGCTGCGTTATGGTATTCCAAACTACCGTTTCCCTCGTGAACGTCTGCAGCAGGATATTGATGCTATTTTAGCTACCGGTACAGAAGTACATTTAAACAGCAAAATCGGCAATGCTCCGGGAGAAATCTCTCTGGAACAGTTAAATAAAGATTATGATGCAGTCTACATCGCTATCGGCGCACATATCGACAAAAAAATCGGTATTGAAGGCGAAGATGCTGACGGTGTAATTTCTGCAGTAGAATTACTGCGTAATATCGGCGATGATAATATGCCTGATTTTACCGGTAAAACTGTTGTCATCGTCGGCGGCGGCAATGTAGCTATGGACTGCACCCGCAGTGCTATCCGCCTAGGTGCGGAAAAAGTAGGCATTGCCTACAGACGCCGTCAGGAAGATATGACCGCCCTGCCGGAAGAAATTGAAGGCGCAATTGCAGAAGGTGCAGAACTTTACAGTCTTAAAGCACCGCATAAAATAGAAAAAGATGCTGAAGGCAAAGTTGCTGCATTATGGGTTGAACCTCAGATTATCGGTCCTATTGATGACTGGGGCCGTGCTCGTCCCGTACGTGCAGACCTGCCTCTGCAGAGAATCCCCTGTGATATCGTCATTGTCGCTATTGGTCAGGGAATCGAACTGCAAGCTTTTGAAGAAGCAGGCGTAAAAGTAAAACGCGGTAATATTGCTGCTTTAGATAGCACAAAACTCCCTGATGACAGCAAACTTTTTGCCGGCGGCGACTGCGTAACCGGACCTGCAACTGTTATCCGTGCTATTGCTGCAGGTAAGGTTGCTGCTGCCAATATCGACGAATATCTCGGTTATCATCATGAAATCACCTGTGATGTAGAGATTCCTGCACCTAAGCTGGAAGATAAGCAGCCCTGTGGCAGAATTCAGATGAATGAAAAAGAACCGAGTGAGAGAAAAAATAATTTTGATGCATTCGAGTGCAGCATGACTGTGCAGGAAGCATGCCAGGAAGCCGGACGCTGCCTGCGCTGCGATAAATTCGGCATGAGCTCACTGAAAGGAGGTAGATCTTTCAGATGGTAACTTTAACTATCGACGGACAAAAAGTAACCGTGCCTGAAGGCACTACGATTATGAAAGCTGCCGCTTCTGTCGGCATCAATATCCCCCATCTTTGCTTTTTGGAAGGTATCAACGAAATAGGTGCCTGCAAGGTATGTGTAGTAGAAATCCAAGGCAAAAATAAGCTTGTTACCTCCTGTAATACTCCTGTAGAAGATGGTCTTGTAATCTACACCAGTTCTCCTAAAGTACGCGCTACCAGACGTACCAACGTTGAACTCATTCTTTCCCAGCATGATTGCACCTGCGCCATGTGTGTGCGCAGCGGTAACTGCAGCCTGCAAAAAACAGCTAATGATTTAGCTATTTTTGACAGCCCTTTTGCCAAAGATGTAGCAGATTTGCCCTGGAATATGGATTTCCCGCTGATTCGCGATTCCAAAAAATGTATTAAGTGCATGCGCTGTGTGCAGATTTGCGATAAAGTACAACATCTTAATATTTGGGAAGTGCAAAACACCGGTGCACGTACTACTGTTGGCGTAACCGGCAGCATTGATATAGCAGCAGCAGACTGCAGCCTGTGCGGTCAATGTATAACCCACTGCCCCACCGGCGCGCTGCGTGAGCGTGATGATGTACCTAAAGTTTTCGCCGCTTTGGCGGATAGCAGCAAAGTAACAGCGGTACAAGTTGCTCCTGCAGTACGTACAGCCTGGGCAGAAGCTATGGGTCTACCTGAAGACAAAGCAACCGAAGGACTGATGGTTGCTGCTTTAAAACGCATGGGCTTCGACTACGTTTTTGACACCAGCTTTTCCGCTGACGTTACCATTATGGAAGAAGGCAGTGAATTACTGGAACACCTGCAGGAACCTGCTAAACATAAATGGCCTATGTTTACTTCCTGTTGCCCTGGTTGGGTAAGTTATGTTACCAAAAGACATCCTGACTTTGTTTCTCACCTTTCCACAACCAAATCTCCGCAGCAGATTTTTGGCGCTATACTTAAAACTTATTTTGCTAAATCTAAAGGACTTGCTCCGGAAGAAATCTGCTCCATTTCCATTATGCCCTGCGTTTCCAAAAAACGCGAAGCTGCTCTTCCCAGTATGTGCAGCAGCGGTGCCCGTGATGTAGATATTGTTCTGACAACCCGCGAATTCGCCCGCATGATACGAGCTGAACATATTGATATTACTACCTTGCAGGAAATGCCCTTTGACAATCCTTTAGGCAAGAGTACCGGTGCCGGTGTTATATTTGGTGCAACCGGCGGTGTTATGGAAGCGGCTCTGCGTACCGCTTATGCCATTGTTGAGGGCAAAGAAGCCCCTCGCGATGCTTTCGTAGGTGTACGCGGTGAAGCTGGACGTAAAGTGCAGGAATTCAAACTGGGTGACAAAGTATTGCGTACCTGTACTGTAAGCGGTCTCGGTAATGCTGATAAGTTGCTGGCAGATATCAGAGCCGGTAAAGCAGAATACGACTTTGTAGAAGTTATGGCTTGCCCCGGCGGCTGCGTAGGCGGTGGCGGACAGCCCATTCACGATGGCTGTGAACTTGCCGGCAGCCGCGGTCAGAAACTTTACAAACTGGATAATGACCGTCCGCTGAAACAATCACATAACAATCCGGATGTACAGGAAGTTTATGCAGAATATCTCACAAAACCACTTAGCGAGCTTGCGGAAGAACTGCTGCATTCTAATCATGTAGAAGAAAAAAATTATCTGTAATCCAATAAATAAAAAAACAGACTGCATAAAATGCAGTCTGTTTTTTTATTATGTATAATTATTTACCGGTTCTGCCGCAACTATTCAGCAAATCCTTTATTGAAATTTATCGACATTTATAAACACTTAAAAGCCGCATAAACTCATATATTACAAGGTATATCTATCCTTTATTGGTATTTACAATCATTTACTAACATTTAACATATTTTACTGATATTGGGTACAGAATGGGTACAAAAAACTTTAATACCGTCAGCGATTTTCTTTTTTCTCCGCTGGTTCAGGCAGCTTACCAGCTCTTTTTATTGCTGCATTTATAGCATCGTTTTCAGCATTGATTGCGTCAACATTGCGTTCACGATGCTGCTTTTTATCATATATTGTACCAGTGCTTTCTTTGACTTCTTCTAAGTCCTCAATCTTGATGTTAGCGGTTTCAAAACGATTTACTGGTTTAGCAGGCGCAACATCATTTACATGAACATTTTGATTTTCAATCATTTTTTTATGACGTTGGTAGTCAGCACAACTTTCATCGTTGCACGGTATCCAGCGTGCTTTAACAGTACCATCTTCAAGTTTAATGTTTTCATAGGTACAAGCGGCTGCCGTCATTGGAATTATAGCAGCTGCCGCAAATGCAATTAAAAATTTTTTCATTGTAAACACCTCTTTATCATATTATAACATATAACCTATACGCTTAAATTCCGTTTTTAAGAGTTTTTTTAAATCACATGTATAGTTTGCTATTCATTTTTTACAAAACACGCTCCAAACCGATTTTTGTAAGCGTTTTTAGAGCGTTTGAATGTAAATTACTTACATACTTATATGAATACATCATTTTTTCAGCAATTTCATAAAAATTTAAATTTTCAAAATACCTTAACTTTATAACCTCTTTTTGTATTGGTTCAAGCACTTCTATACTTTTTCTTATTTGATTTTTTTCTCTTTCTAACTTTTGTATCTTTTTCTTATTTTGGATAATATCCTCTTTTATTTTTATCGGTTCACCTCTATAATGTTTAGCTAATTCTAAATCTTTATTTATTGAAAATCTTGCAACTTCAATACAAACATCAATATAACCATATTTTTCAAGATACTTTTTTACTTCTTGCTTATTCATACACATATTTCCTCAAATTTAATTTCAAATAAAATTGGAATGTATACCAAAATATTTTCAGTGTACATTCCAATTTTTATTCAAAAGTTATTCATGTAATTTTTGTAATACAGCAGTATTTTGTAAATTTTCAATCGCCCAATCAGCAATACTTCCTTGCACAATCGCATAAGTAGAATACTTTCCGTATTCTAATTCAATTTTACCATTAGAAGCACATGGACATTTAATTGTATTAAGATGTCTACCAATTGGTACATCTATTCTAATCTTCATATTTTTCACCTCCATTAAAATTACTTATGTAATCCTTCTGCCGAAATTATCATCGCTTCCTGCACTCCATGGGAAATTGTGTTAATAATAGTATCTAAATCTGACCCGTTATTTACTGTATTATTCATACCTGACATGTCAACCTTCATTTCAGCCGTTGTAAAACGGTTGATAACTTCCTGTTCAGCAAGATCACGCATGTATTGTAATTGCTCATTACTAATATCAACGGAGTTAGACAGCTTATCAACACCAGCGGCAGTATTGCCAGTATTGGCAGCAATATCATTCATTGTTGTCGCATTAGCAACTGCTTCATTTACACCAGTGCCATTTAATGCGTTATTATCAAAAATATCTTTTACAACATCGTTGCCCCATTTAGTACCAGCATCCCAAGCTGCGCCGTATTCGATACGCTGTATACCTTCAGAATGTTGATTAAGTGTTATTGCGTTATTATTTTTACTCCAAGCAACAACAGTATCTTGTAAGGCGTTCAGTCCGCTTGTCCAGTCAGTACCAAAAATAGCATCAATGATTTTTGTAACAACAGTACCCAGTGATAAAAACCAACCAATAATTTTACCGATTAAGTTTGCAACCGCATCGCCAAAAGTATCAAAACCACCGTTAAAAGCGTTGATAACAAATTCAATGATGTTTAAAAAAGGATATACAAAAATTGTATATAAAAATTGAATTAAGCCATTTAGCATACCGATAAATGTATTCGCTATGATTGATGCCGCAACGGCAACAGTACCAACAATAACACCAAAAGCTGTATTTGTACTATTCGTCAGGTTTAAATATGCCTGTATTATAGCCCACACAACACTAACTACCGCAACAAGACCTGCTATGATCCAAGTAACAGGACACGCAGCTATGGCAGCATTTAAACCGCCTTGCGCAAACGCAGCACTTATTGTCGCTGCCGTATATGCAATAGTTCCTGCCGTTTGAGCTGCCATTGCTATATTAGTCATAATCATCTGCGCTTTGGCTATACCCCATGCAGCCGCAAACGTGGTTGTAACAGCAGTTAAACCGCTTATAATCGGTAAAATTATCGTCCAATTATCTTTAATAAACGTTATACCCGCATTCATGCTTTTATATACTTGCGCTAATATCGGCAATACCCCTGTGACAAGCGATGCTGTAAACTGCGTCCAATTTTCTGTTAATAACCTTTGCTGGTTAGCATAACTATTTATGGTACGTGAAAAGTCATTATGCGAATCAGCAGAAACAGCCATCAGGTAGTTATACCTTAATAACGTCTGTTCTGCTTGCGACATTTCGTTATATGTTTTGGTTATACCCTGACTTAACGCATATGCTTCAAGGTTACAAACATTCATGTTGATACCAAGTTCTTTTAACGGCTCTGTTTCTCCTGAAATACCAGCACGAATTTTGTAAAAAGCTTCTTCAGCACGTAAATTATAGAATGACGCCATATCACCTGATAATTCAGCAATACGCATTGACATATCGGTTACGGCTTCACCTGCTACACCGCTTGATTTAAGCATTGCCCCCATCGTACCAGCGTATTGTTTTGCTGATAATTCATTAATACCGTATGCTGTAAGCGTTGTTTTTGCCCATTCATCAACGATTTTCGCAGAATTACCAAAAGAAACATCAACGACGTTCTGTACTTCTGTCAAATCGGAAGCATAAGCAATAGCCTGCTGTATCTGTGATTGAACAGCATACGCAATCCCAAGTCCACCGATAATTTCCATTACCGTTCCGAATGAATCACCTAAACCGCTTGCTTTTTTACTTGCTTCTTCAGTTTCTTTTTGCATACGCTCAATTTGTGCGTTAGCCTGTTTTAATTGGTTTTCAACATCTTCAATCTGCTGTTCATAACGATACATTTCCTGTGTTACGGAAGTAATTTGAAACATGTCAAGACAACGACTTGATGCTGCATCAACTGCTTCAAATGCTGCCGTAGTGTTGTATAAAGTGGTTTGTATCCTGTTAAGTGTCGCTGATACTCTATCTTGCATCTCTATTGCTGTTGAAATTGTAGACATCTATTTACCACCTTTCACCTGCGTTTAGAATTATAACGCAGGTATATTTATTTTCTTTAATTTTCAATTTTATCTGCTGGTTTTTCTACTCCAAAAAAAACTTTTAAATCATCATCAGCGGATTTTTCAATTTCACCATACAAAACCAATCTTCGTTTGTATTCACCAATAACATCATTTATGCAATCTAAAATAAGTCGTTCCATCTCATCTAAGGTATTTTTCATTTCTTCATAACTAATCAAAACTAATTTGGGTGTAATATAATGCTCGTTGATAATTTTAATTGCTCTATAATTATTTTTACATTTAGTAATAACCAACTCTCTTTCTTTATCAGTAAGTTTTCTTCCATAATCTTTTAAATAATTAATTTGATTTGAAATTTCAACAGGCATAGGTGTTATAACATGAGTTTCTAACAATGATCTAATATCATTAAAAGATTTTCTACACGCCTCTTTGGCATTTACTTGTAATACATTTATAAGCTCTTTGTATTCTTCTTCAGCAACTTTATAATACTGAATTTGCCCTTTACTACCTTTACCATACACATCATCAATGTTTTTCAATCTGTTTTTGTAGGCTTCTTTTGCCTTATCTTTTTCATTCCAGCATAAACGCAGTACATTTAACGGTACTCTTAAATACATTAATTTGCTGCTATCAACACCTGAATTAACAGTAATATCACAATTATTTTTTAATACATCCTCATACATTTTCATAACTTCTATTTTATCAATCATTTTCAATAACCTCTTTTCTTTCATCAATACTTTTATAGGTTAAAATAAGGTTTAAACCTATCACCATAATCTTTTACATATCGTCTTATCTGTTCTAAATACTGTTTGCCGTCAAAAATAACACCTCACAATCAAAAAGTTCAAGGTATAAAAACCCCAAAAACCCGCATGAATACTATGTTTTTGTCAAAAGTGTCCCAAGGTGTTCAAGGTTATGTTCAAGGTAAATTTTTCACCTTGAACACCCTCAAACCCGCACCCAGCCTACGTTTCAGCGTTTAGTGTTCAAGGTGTCCTTCCGAAAGTCCCCTATATTATATTATTTTTTATTATATATATAATATATAGTAACTTATAGATTACATATTTAATTATATTATCAAATATATAAATAACTTAAAATCACCTTGAACACCTTGAACGCAAACCCCAAACACCGCACCCCGTCTGCGTTTACGCCTGTTCAAGGTAAATTTTTTCACCTTGAACAGCGCAGGGACGCACCTTGAACATTTAAGTATCAGACGCAGTTAAATAGATCATTTCCAAAGGTAATTTCGTATCATCGTCAATACAGATTTCTATAACAGCAGCTTTGATGTTGTCATAATTACCCAGCATTTACCATTTCACGAATTTTATTCACAATATCTTTTTGAACAGCTTCTGGTAATTCATATCTTAATCGTTTACACATCGTTACTTCACTGACGTTTAGATAATCAGCTAATTGCCACATATAAATTTTCCTGCGTTTTAATTCATTTCTAACCAACAAATTATTTTTCTTCATTCTTTTGTCAATCGACATATTTTTTCACCTCTTTTTATTGACTTTAATAATAATAATAACTATAATTTTAGTATAACATTATGTAATATTTTTGCAATATTTCTCATTTTTTGATATATTTTAAGCTACATTTTGTATTTGAATTATAAACGCTAATAAATGTCAATAAATTATAATAAGTGATAAAAAATGCTACGCTTACAAATTTATTTTTGTACCCATGCAAACAATGTTTACAAAAATTTTTTTAATATAACTTTTTTAAAGAGGTGTGATACTATGATAAAAAACGAATTCAACTTTAAAAATATTAAAATTTTAAGAAAACGCGCTGGTTTAACTCAACAACAATTATCAGAAAAATTAAATATAGGACGCATCAGCATTACAGATTGGGAAAATGGAAAACGTATACCATCAATAGAAACGCTAATTAAAGTATCTGATGCTTTAAACTGTTCTATTATAGAATTTTTCACAACTGAAATTTCTAACACACTTTCAAATGAAATTACATTAGATGATTACATAAAAAATAAATATGACATTAGTTTTTTAACACGCAGAAAGCGTGAGCATTTTACAAATTCTATTAAAGAATATATAGAAACAGAATATCAAATTGTACGTACATTGCATTTCCAAAAATTAATCAATCCAGCAACAGAAAATTTCCAAATTGTTGGAACATACAAATCAACCGATAAATTAGTTTTTGAAGATAATAAAAACAATGGATTATATGTTTTAGGAAATATTGAAAATAACTCTTTTATAAATTGCATAAAATTGGATAGTGATACATTAGAACCAGTAAGCAATTCAAATTACACAATAACAGCACTAACTAAAAAAGAAAATGGTATAAACATTGTGTACGATTATAGAATAATCCCCGATTTTTCTAAATTTAATAAGAGGTGATTTTTACATGGCTGGTGTCACAATCAGTAAACGGGGTAATTACTACCAATATCGCTTTGATGTTGCGAAAATAGACGGAAAAAGAAAACGTATAAGTAAAAGTGGTTTTGTTACCAAAAAAGAATGTGAAGCAGCAGGTATTAAAGCACTGGCCGAATACAACAATAGCGGTATGTATTTCAAGCCATCCGAAATATCCGTTGCTGATTATCTTGATCATTGGTTAGATAGTTACGCTTCAGTAAATTTAAAACCGCAAACCACTTATAGTTACACACTTATAATCAATCATCACTTTAAAAATAGTTTTGGAAAATATAAGCTTAAATCGTTGCAAGCAACTACAATACAGGAATTTATAAATAATTTAAAGAAAAACGGTTTAAGCAAAGGTTATATTCAAAAAATATTCAAATTATTATCAACTTGTTTAAATTATGCAGTAGAACCACTAAATTATATAAAATACAATCCTTGTAAATCTGTTAAAATCCCTAATATGGATAATGAAAAAGTTTTAGAACGTTATGTTTTATCAAAACAACAAATTGATAAAATCACAGAATATTTTCATCCACACACTGGTGCATATCTACCTATAATGATTTCTTACTATACAGGCTTACGTGCCGGAGAAGTATTATCCCTTACATGGGATGACATAGATTTAAGAAATCGTACAATCAATGTGAATAAAACACTTGTAAAAAGATATAAAAATCAAAATACGCCTGAAGGTTGGTATTTCAATGTACCAAAAACGAAAGCATCAATAAGAACAATTTATTTTGGAGAAATGCTATACAATATTCTTTTGGCAGCCAAAAAACAGCAGCAATATAATAAATGGAATTTTGGGGAATATTACACAGCTATTTATCAAGAAAATTTAAAAACTGATAATGGTAATGCTAATAGACTGCTGTCAGCATATATAAAAGACATTCCACATAATGTAAATTTTCTTGATATGGTTTGTGTACGTGAACACGGTACACTTTATAATTTAGATAATCTAAAATGGGCATCTAAAGTTATAAGGACAAAATTACATATACCATTTAATTTTCACTCATTGCGGCACACTCACGCTACAATACTTATCGAGACCGGTGCAAACATTAAAGATGTACAGGAACGTTTAGGACATGCAAATATCAAAATCACAATGGACACATACGTCCACAATACAGACAGTATGAAAAAAGCATCCGTAGATATTTTTGAAAAAGCAATTAACGAGTAATAAAAAAAGAGGGAAAACACAATATAATTTGTGTTTTCCCTCTGTATTTTTGTACCCAATTTTTCAAACGGGTACAAAATGGGTACATTTTTAAGTTCTTATTGTTTTAAAACGCTTAAAATCAGCGTACCTTCAACACTTTTATAAATTATTTACCGGTTCTGCCGCGTTTGGTAAAAGGAATACCTTTAGCACACAGCGGGCAATTGTTAGGATCAAAAGTTTCTACGCTGAGATGCAGTAATGCTTCAGTACGGATACCGAAATCAACTTTACCGCCGCTACGGTCAACTAAAAGACCTACACCAACTAATTCGCCGCCATGTTCTTTAACAACTTCCATAACCTCACGTACACTGCCGCCGGTAGTAACAATATCTTCAACTACCAGTACACGAGTACCAGGTTCAATATGGAAGCCACGTTTCAGTGTCATTTTGCCGTTTTCACGTTCAGTGAAGATAGCACGTGTACCAAGAGCCTTGCCTACTTCATGAGCAAGCAGAATGCCGCCGGTTACAGGACCTACAACCAGTTCTACATTGTCATTTTCATAACGACGAGCAATTTCCTGGCACAGTTTTTCAGTATATTTAGGATGCTGCAGTACATTGAATTTTTCAACATACATAGGGCTATGCAAGCCGCTGGTCAGCAAAAAGTGACCGTGCAGTACAGCCTGGGTTTCTTCCAGCATTTTCATTACGTCTTTTTCTTCCAACATCAGTCTACACTCCTTTGATTTCTTCCACGATTGCTGCGGCGGCAGCCTGTCTGTCTTCAGCCTTGGTAATAGGACGACCAACTACAATATGGCTGGAACCGTTTTTAAATGCGCCTGCCGGTGTTGCTACACGGCTTTGGTCATCAAGAGATGCGCCTGCCGGACGTACGCCGGGAGTAACAATCAGGAAATCTTTGCCGCAGGCTTCTCTGATAGCGGAAGCTTCCTGAGGAGAAGCAACAACGCCGTCCATACCTGCTTCTTTAGCCAATTTTGCTAAAGCAATTACCTGTTCAGCAATGGTATTTTTATAATTCAAATCAGCAAACTGCTCATTATCCATACTGGTAAGAATGGTAACAGCAATCAGTTTGGGAGCCGGTTTTCCTGCAGCTTCAGCAGCAGCATGTACTGCCTTAACAGCCTCACTCATCATTTTACGTCCGCCTACAGCGTGTACATTCATCATATCTGCACCCAGACCACTGAGTACAGTAAGAGCATGTGCTACTGTATTAGGAATATCCTGCAGTTTAAGATCCAGAAATACCTGCTTATTCTGACTTTTCAGGAAGCGGATAATTTCGCTGCCCACAGCATAGTACAATTCCATACCAACTTTATAATAGCTTACTGCATCTCCCAATTCCAGCACACAGCTTTTAGCCTGTTCCAGTGTAGGGAAATCAAGTGCTACTATTAAACGATCATCGTGCTGCACAAAATCTCCTCCTTACCTAATGGCAATGAAAAACATGAAAACATTGCCTATATCTTATTTATTATACAGCGGCATGCTTGCTTTACCTTCCGGCAGAGCCAAGCCGATAATTTCTGTTATGTTGCGTACATTATGACGGTCAAGATATGCCAGCATACCATGTGCAATAGTTTCTGCAATATCAGGATGTACAAAATTAGCAGTTCCTACTGCTACTGCACTGGCACCTGCAAGCATAAACTCAATTGCATCCTCTGCATTCATAATACCGCCCATACCGATAATAGGCACGCTTACTGCCTGAGCAACCTGATAGCACATACGCACTGCTACAGGTCTTACTGCCGGACCGCTTAAACCACCAATAACATTGCCCAATACAGGACGCTGGCGTTCTATATCAATCTTGGTACCAATAAGGGTATTGATAAGAGAAATAGCATCAGTACCGGCAGCCTCTGCAGCCTTCGCCATCGCTACAACATCGGTAACATTCGGTGATAATTTAGTAATAACCATTTTAGAGGTATTTTTCTTTACCTGCTGGATTACTTCTGCTGCAGCTTCCGGACAAGTACCGAAAACGATGCCTCCTTCTTTTACGTTAGGGCAGGAAATATTAATTTCCAGCGCATCTACACCATCTACATCCAGCTTTTTGGCAACTTCGCCATATTCTTCCGGAGAATGACCGTAAATGTTGACAATTACTGGTACATCATACTGGCGCAGTTTAGGCAGAGTCTGTTCCAGAAAATAATCGCTGCCGGGATTTTCCAAACCGATGCAATTCAGCATTCCGGAAGGAGTTTCCACAGCACGCTGGCCTTTATTACCAGCCGCAGGCAAAAGGGATGTTCCTTTTACAGTAACTGCTCCAACCTTTTCCAAATCCAGAAAATCACAGAATTCCAGACCAAAACCAAAAGTACCGGAACCGGTAGTAACAGGAGTCTGCATTTTCAAACCGGCAATATCTACTGCCAATCTGCCTTCATATAATGCCTTTACCATTCTGTTACCTCCTCTGCCCAGAATACAGGACCGTCAGTACATACTTTCATGCGTCTGCCAATACCGCCGCAGGCACAGGAAAGACAAGCACCTAAACCACAAGCCATATATTTTTCCAAAGAGACCTGGCATTTTACACCAGCCTGCAGGCAAGCCTCGGCAACTGCTTTCATCATGGGTACCGGACCGCATACATATACGCAGTCATAACCATTCTTCTGCAGCAGTTCCGGCAGCAATGCCATAACAGTGCCTTTAGTTCCCTGGCTGCCGTCATCCGTAGTCACGAATACTTCGGAGCACAGATTTTCATACAGGCAAGTCCAGAAAACTTCTTCACTGCAGCGTCCACCCATCAGGATGTCGCTGTTGCCTTTACCAAAACCGCCTGCTAAAAACAGGAGCGGAGCAAGGCCAAGGCCACCGCCTACCAGCAGCGGCTTTTTAGCACTCATATCAAAGCCATGACCTAAAGGTCCGACTATGCTGAGCTTATCACCAGTGCAAACATCAGCAAGAATATGGGTACCTTCACCAATAATTCTGTAAATCATGGTGAAAGTTCCTTCTTTTTTATTTACTCCGGCTACGCCGAACGGACGGCGCAGCAGCGGAGCAGTATTTCTGCACACCTGTACATTGACAAACTGTCCGGGAACAGCCTGCTCAGCAATTTCAGGTGCATAAACTTCAATCATTTTAATAGTACTGTTCAGTACTTTTTGTCCAATCACTTTTGCTTCAGCAATTGTTTTTGGCATGTTTAGTCCTCCCAAGCCAGATCCTGCAATGCAACGATACTGATAACACGACGGCGGCGCATTGCACTCATAACGTGCTGCAGCTCACGTGCAGTATCCAGAGAAGTCAGGCAGGCAATAGCATGTTCAACAGTAGAACGTCTGATTTTAAATCCGTCACGTTCAGCATCACGGCCATGGTTGGTAGTGTTGATTACCATGCTGATATGGCCTTCTTTGATATCATCAAGGATATTGGGGCTGCCTTCGCTTACTTTGGTAGCAACGCGAACTTCAATGCCATGGTTGGTCAGATATTCAGCAGTACCGCCGGTAGCAGTTACTTTATAGCCAAGGTCCTCAAAACCTTTAGCAATTTCAGCAGCTTCTTCTTTATCCATGTCTGCAACAGTAATCAGGATGGAACCTTCATGCGGCACATTGATGCCGGATGCAATACAAGCTTTATACAGAGCACGGCTGTATTGATAATCCACAGCCATAACTTCACCGGTAGATTTCATTTCAGGCCCTAATGTGATATCTACGTTGCTCATCTTATTGAAGGAGAATACCGGTGCTTTAACTGCATAATAGTCCGGGAACAGTTTCAGACCAGCTTTATAGCCTTGTTCTTTCAGGCTGCAGCCCATAGCTGCCTTAGTAGCAACATTTACCATAGGAACGCCGGTTACTTTACTCAGGAACGGTACAGTTCTGGAAGAACGCGGATTTACTTCAATAACGAATACATGGTCATTGCGGACAATGTACTGGATATTGATCATACCTTTTACTTCCAGACCCAATGCCATCTTGTTGGTATAGTTGATGATAGTTCTGATAACAGATTCAGATAAGCTGCGCGGCGGATATACAGCAATGGAGTCACCGGAGTGAACACCGGCTCTTTCTACGTGTTCCATAATGCCAGGAATCAATACTTCTTTGCCGTCGCAGATTGCATCAACCTCAACTTCGGTACCCTGCAGATAATGGTCAACCAGTACCGGATGTTCTTTAGATGCTTTAACAGCGCTGGACATGTAATGTTTCAGTTCTTCATCGTTATAAACGATTTCCATAGCACGGCCGCCTAATACGTAGGAAGGACGTACCATAACAGGATAACCTACATCAGCAGCTGCTTTCAGAGCGCCTTCGGTATCGAATACAGTATGTCCCTGCGGACGAGGAATTTCACAGTCAGTCAGCAATTGTTCAAAACGTTCGCGGTCTTCGGCACGGTCAATGCTGTCTACGCTGCTGCCAAGAATCTTAACGCCAGCTTTATCCAGCGGACCTGCCAGATTGATAGCAGTTTGACCGCCAAATTGTACAATAACGCCTTCCGGCTGTTCTTTATCAATTACATTCAGAACGTCTTCCAAAGTCAGAGGCTCAAAATACAGTTTATCGGAAATGTCGAAGTCAGTGGAAACAGTTTCAGGGTTATTATTGATGATGATAGTTTCATAACCCAGTTCTTTCAGAGCCCATACAGAATGTACGGAGCAGTAGTCGAATTCCACGCCTTGGCCGATACGGATAGGACCAGAACCAAGTACAACAACTTTTTTCTTATCGCTTACTGCAACTTCATCTTCAGTTGCATAAGTGGAATAGTAGTACGGAGTTTCTGCTTCAAATTCAGCAGCGCAGGTATCAACCATTTTGTAAGTCGGTAAAATGCCGTTAGCTTTACGCATTTCACGGATTTCCATCATGGTCTTGCCAACATAACCGCCGATAACACTGTCTGCAAAGCCCATTTTCTTAGCTTTAAGAAGCAGGCTCGGAGTCAGCGGATGAGTTTGCAGTGCTTTTTCCATTTTTACGATATTATTGATTTTGTACAGGAACCATTTATCCATTTTGGTAATATCGTAAATATAATCAATGGTCACGCCACGGCGCAAAGCTTCAGTGATAACAAAGATTCTTTCGTCATCAATCAGGCGGATACGGTCTTTGATTTCTTCATCGCTCAAAGCTTTCAGCTCAGGCATTTCCAGATGGGTCAGACCAATTTCCAGAGAACGGATAGCTTTCAGCATGGAAGCTTCAAAGCTGCGTTCAATAGCCATTACTTCGCCGGTAGCCTTCATTTGGGTACCGAGGGTACGGTCAGCAGTTACAAATTTATCGAAAGGCCAACGCGGGAATTTAAGTACGATATAGTCGATAGTAGGCTCAAAGCAAGCTTTGGTCTTTTTGGTTACAGCATTTTCAATTTCATCCAGGTTATAGCCAACAGCAATCTTGGTAGTAACCTTAGCGATAGGATAACCGGTAGCCTTAGATGCCAGTGCAGAGCTGCGGCTTACACGGGGGTTAACTTCGATAACATAATAGTTTTCGGAGAACGGATCAAGTGCCAGCTGAACATTACAGCCGCCGCATACGCCCAGTTCACGAACAATATCGATAGATGCCTGACGCAGCATGTGCACTTCTTTATCGTTCAGAGTCTGTGCCGGTGCTACTACGATAGAGTCGCCGGTATGTACGCCAACCGGGTCAACATTTTCCATAGAGCAAACGGTGATGCAGTTATCAGCAGCGTCACGGATAACTTCAAATTCGATTTCTTTCCAGCCAGCAATGCTGCGTTCAATCAGACATTGGCTAATGGGGCTGTAGCCCAGACCTTTTTGTACGATATCAACCAGTTCTTCTTCGTCATTGGCAATACCGCCGCCGGTACCACCCAAAGTATAAGCCGGACGTACAATCAGAGGATAACCAATCTTTTTAGCGAATTCGCAGGCAGCCATAACAGTTTCAACAATCGTGCTTTCAGGAATCGGCTGATTGATTTTTTCCATGGTTTCTTTAAAGAGCTCACGGTCTTCGCCGCGTTTGATACTGGAAATCTGAGTACCCAGCAGTTTAACATTATATTCGCTCAAGATACCTTTTTCATCCAGAGCCATAGCCAGGTTCAGGCCAACCTGACCGCCCAGAGTTGCCAGCAGAGAATCCGGACGTTCACGTTTGATAACGCTTTCCAGGAATTCTACGTTGATAGGTTCAACATAAACACGGTCAGCAATATTAACATCAGTCATGATAGTTGCCGGGTTACTGTTTACCAGGACAACTTCCAGACCTTCTTCTTTCAGTGCACGGCAGGCTTGAGTACCTGCATAGTCAAATTCGGCAGCCTGTCCGATAATAATAGGACCAGAGCCGATAACAAGGACTTTCTTTATATTTTTAAGTTTCGGCATGCTTAACGACCCTCCATCATATCAATAAAACGTATAAATAAAGCTTCGTGACCGCCAGGGCCGGGACAAGCTTCCGGGTGATACTGTACAGCAAAAGAAGGATGATCGCCGTATTCAAGACCTTCAATAGTGCCGTCATTCATGGAAATATGGGAAATTCTAATATTTTTGCCTTCCAGAGATTTTTCATCTACAGCATAACCATGATTTTGAGAAGAAATAACAATCTTACCGGTGCTCAAATCTTTTACCGGCTGATTTACACCGCGATGACCAAATTTCATTTTATAGGTATCAGCGCCATTAGCCAAAGCCAGGATTTGATGACCCATGCAGATACCGAAAATAGGTTTTTTGCCCATCAGTTTCTGTACATTAGCAATGATTTCCGGTACATCTTTCGGATCTCCAGGGCCATTGGACAGGAAAATACCGTCAGGATTTACTGCCAGTACTTCTTCAGCCGGAGTATAAGCCGGGAAAACTGTCAGACGGCAGTCAAAGCATTGCAGATAATTCAGGATGTTTTGTTTGATACCGAAATCCAGTACTGCAACATGATATTTACCATTGCCTAAAGTATAAACCTCTTTAGTGGTAACCTGAGCAATCTGGTCATGTACATCAGGAGTTGCCAAAAGAGCGTCAATTTCTTCCTGAGAAGTTTCTGCAGGAACAATGATGCCTTTCAGAACACCATATTCACGAATTTTTCTGGTGATAGCACGAGTATCCACACCTACCAGAGTAGGTACATCCTGTTTCTCAAGGAAGGCTTCCAGAGTTTCTTCACTGCGCCAGTTGCTGGGGTAGTCGCACATTTCACCGATAACAAAACCTTGGAAATAGGATTTTTTGCCTTGATTGAACATAGGATTGATACCGTAGTTACCAATCAGAGGATAAGTCATAACAACGATTTGTCCGCAGAAGGAAGGGTCGGTAAGAGTTTCCTGATAACCGCTCATACCGGTGGTGAATACTACTTCACCTACAGCATTGCGTTTACCGTATAAATCACCTTCGTAAACGCTGCCGTCTTTTAATACTAATTTACCTTTTCTTACTATTTTGTGCATACTACACCATCTCTCATTACAAAATTGCCTGCCAGCATGGTAGCAACGGCTTTACCCTTGCAGTGCTTGCCTTCATAAGGAGTAGCTTTGCCGCGGGTATAGAATTTGGAACTGTCAACAGTCCATTCTTTATTAAGATCCATAATCGTAATATCTGCTACGGAACCTTCTTTCAAAGTGCCGCCTTTTAATTTGAACAGCTTAGCAGGTTCGCAGCTCATCTTGCTGATTATGGTATTTAAATCAAATACATTGGTATGATAAAGGTCTGTCAGCATAACGCCCAGAGAGGTTTCCAAACCGCAGAAGCCGCAGGGAGCATATCTGAATTCCACATCTTTTTCTTCCGGCGCATGAGGAGCATGGTCGGTAACGATAGCATCAACAGTACCATCCAGTACAGCAGCACGCATTGCTTCAACATGATCCCAGCTGCGCAGCGGCGGAGATACGCGAGTAGCAGAGCTGTAGCCTGCGCATGCTTCATCAGTCAAAGTCAGATGGTGTACAGTTACTTCACTGGTAACATTTACGCCTTTTTTCTTAGCCTGACGGATAATGTCGATTGCACCTTTACTTGCTACATGAGCAATATGCACATGTGCACCGGTATATTCAGCAATCAGGCAGTCACGGGCAACAGCAATATCTTCAGAGATAGCCGGTACACCGGGTACGCCGATACGTGCAGATACCGCACCTTCATGCATATAGCCTTCAGCTGCAAGCTCAGGGTCGATAGCATGGCAGATCAGAGTCTTATCAAAAGCGGTAACATATTTTGCCGCTAACATAAATAATCTGGAGCTTTTTACATAATGTCCATCGTCGGAGAAAGCCATAGCACCTTTTTCAGCCATATCGCCAAGCTCAGCCAGTTCTTCACCTTTTTCGCCTTTGCTGATAGCGCCGATTACTTCTACATTTGCATAGCTTTCTTCAGCAGCACGTTGTTTAATACCAGAAACGATAATGGAATTGTCAATTACCGGTTTAGTATTAGGCATGCAGGCAACAGTAGTAACACCACCGGCAGCAGCAGCCTTGGTACCGCTGATAATATCTTCTTTAGCTTCCAGACCAGGCTCACGCATATGAGTATGCAGGTCAATCAAACCAGGAGTTACTACCAGACCGGTAGCGTCATATACTTCATCAGCTTCGACAGCAAGATTGCTGCCTAAAGCGCTTATTTTACCGTCCTCAACAAGGACATCCATTACAGCATCGAGATTTTGGCTGGGGTCTACAACCCTGCCGTTTTTAATCAATGTTTTCAATGTGTTTACCCCCTGTCAAAGTCAAGAATAAGAGCGCCATACGAACAGCTACGCCGTTTTGTACTTCAGTACGGATAGCAGCGTTGTCGCAGTAGCCTACTTCCCAGGAAATTTCCAAACCACGGTTCATCGGGCCCGGATGCAGGACAGTTACGTCCGGCTTAGCCAGCTGCAGGCGTTTTTCGTTGATACCGAAGATACGGGCATATTCGCGAGGAGACGGGAACAAACCTTTTTTCTGACGTTCCAGCTGAATACGCAGGATGTCAACAACGTCTGCGCCTTCAATAGCTTCTTCAACACGTTTATGTACAGTTACGCCCAAAGCTTCAATATCATGGGGCAATAAAGTCATAGGTCCTGCTACATGAACATCAGCACCGAGCTTTGTCCAGGCAGCAATATTGGTACGAGCTACACGGCTGTACAGTACGTCGCCGATGATAGCCATTTTCAAGCCTTTAATATCTTTGCCCTGTTCACGGATTGTGAAAAGGTCCAAAAGGCCTTGAGACGGATGGGCATGTGCGCCGTCACCTGCATTGATGATAACAGGATCAGCAACATTAGCCGCAAAAGCAGCCGCACCTTCAATAGGATGGCGCATAACGATAGCATCGCAGGCCATGGACTGCACGGTTAAGATAGTATCGCGCAGGCATTCACCTTTTACTACGCTGGAAGATGAGGTAGTGATGTTTACCACATCCGCGCCAAGGTACTTACCTGCCAGTTCAAAGGAAGTTCTGGTTCTGGTACTGGGTTCATAAAAAAGATTGATGATGGATTTGCCTCTTAAAGAAGGAACCTTTTTAATATCCCTCTTCATAATTTTTTTCATTTCGCCAGCTGTTTTCAACACAAGCTCAATTTCTTCAACACTGAGACTTTCCAGGTCGAGTATATCTCTGCCGCTGAGAGATACATTTGCTTTAGCCATTAGCTTAACCTCCTGTTTTATGTAATAAAAAAGCCTTCTTGTCCCAGAGGATACAAGAAGGCCGTTAGAGCATTTCTAAAAGTCTACCTTGAAGTCTCACGGGACCAATTTAAAGGTACAAATTTGATATTTATATTTTACAACACTCATATAGAAACGTCAAATTTTTATGCAGGTATTTTTACAGTGAAACACGATATTTTACAAGAATTTTTGCTTAGCCCATTTTAATAACATTATCCTGCCCAAGCTGTGCAAAGCAGCTTAAAATATAGTATAATGATTACTCACAGAACTTTATATACTTATCAAGCAAGGAGATAAATATGCGTAATCATGTTATAGATAATCTGCGCGGCATCTGTATGCTGGGAGTAATCGCTATCCATATCGGTTCTCTGGCTTTGCCTGCCGGCAGTTTTCCGTTGTACGTTCTGCTTGAGGTTTTATCCCGCTACAGCGTGCCTTCTTTTTTCTTTATTTCCGGTTACGGACTATTCTGTCAGCTAAAGCAGCCTGATTCTTACCTTAATTTTATCAAAAAACGGTTTCACAGCGTTGGTGTACCTTATATCAGCTGGTCACTGCTGTACCTTTTTTATTTCTGGCTTATCCTGCCGCCAGGTTATGTCAGTTGGAATCCACTCCATGTAGGCTTTACACTTTTCTTTGGTCTTGGCTGCTACCATCTATATTTCATGGTTATTCTGCTGTGGTTTTATTTTAGCTTTCCGCTGTGGAAAAATCTGCTGCTGTATATTAACCGCTTTAATATCAAAATCGGTTTATTGCTTTTATTCATTTTTCAGCTGCTGTTCAATTACTGGACAACACATCCTGGTATCGACACCAGTACCTGGAATGTTCTGTGGAAGAACTTTTTCCTCTATCGACTTAACTATTTGCCGCTTCACTATCTGTTCATTTTTATCTGCGGCGGTTTTACTGCCCTTTACCAGCAGCAATTTTTAGGCTGGCTGCAGCAGCATACCAAAACAGTAGTAACCTTTTATATCGCTTCTATTGTCTATATTGTCGGCAGCAGCATCCATTCTTTTTATTACTGCGGTTACAGTCTGTTAGACCTTGCCAACACCTATCACCAGCTCAGCCCGCAGGGCCTTGTCTATACTGCGGCTTCACTGGCTTTTTTCTGTACATTCCTGCCTAAAGTCAAAGAAGGTACAAAAAGTTATTACCTTCTCGATCTGCTTTCAGCAAACTCCTTGTTTATTTATCTTATCCATCCACTTATTTTAGACTGGATGAGCAGCTTTTATAATCATTACGGTATCGTTATGACCGTCAAAAAAGTGTGTGCTTCTTATGTTCTTTTGGTAATATTCTCTCTTATTGCCAGCATACTGCTCACAAAACTCCTAATGCATTTTCCCTTGGCAGCAAAATTACTTGCCGGAAAAAAGCGTTGATATCAACAAAATCGCTCCCACCCCTAAGAGGGGTGGTTCGCAATAGCCCTATAAGGGCATAAC
>OHAB01000084.1_pt1 | contig 101251 bp, 97 predicted proteins | sample 1577031 | NCBI WGS metagenome assembly OHAB01 (sample SAMEA3541477, study PRJEB24748) | human gut metagenome | biome: human gut; feature: human-associated habitat; material: faeces | place: China | collected 2012 | reverse complement strand
GTCTGTACTGTTCCTTCACACTTTCCGGTGCAAGTATCTGTACCTTGCCATTAAAGCCAAACACCCAACCGAAAAAGGTTGGACTGGCTGATACTTCGGTCTGTACTCTAAAAGAAGTCATATCATACGCAAGGGTTGTCACATCTTCTCCGAAGCGGTCAACCATTGTTTTCATCAGGCTGTTATCACACCGTAAATCCACAAGAACTTTCTCGCCTGAGAACATAGAGAACACTTCTTTTGTAAAATTCTCTTCTCAAAGGACAAGTTGGCAAACTGGAAGTTGTATCATCATTTATCTTTATCTTTTTTTGAAAAAATAAGACTGCCAGATATACCAAAAGATATACCCAGACATATTCCGATTCCAATTCCAGCCATGCTATTTAAGACATTTATAAAAACAACGCTCCAAAGTATTGCTGCGATTATTCCGATAGTGACTCCTATAATTATCCTTTTGTTGTTCATCAGCTTTATCCTCCATAAATTCCGATTTATCTAATTTCTATTAACATCTATTTCACTGTTCATGAACCCCTCAAAACGGTCGAATTGCAGGATTGCCTGTCAGCTTTTTGTCCTATAAAATTCTCTCCAAACACACTGACATCTAATCCACTCACTCAATTTGCATTATCTAATCCGAGGTTACAACCTGAACGAAATTTTGCGTTGGATATGTTTCCGTAAGATATAGCCGAGTGCTTTTGATGGTTAAATATATAATTCTAAATTTAGAAAAAGTCAGCAAACAAGCCGAATTTTATATTGCTTAATTATTTCTTTGACATCAGGACTACGGTCTCAATATGGCACAATTGTTCAACGAAAAACATACTCACCCCCTATTGTACAAGGGAATGGTAGAACGCACCTTTTCTCTTAAAATCCAGTGGTTCGAGCCTGTGATAACCTTGAATTGCTCTATCATTTGTATAGGCAAACAGGGAAAGCTCTATTCCTTAAACTTCATTTTTCATGTCATCCCTACAAACTGGAATTTAGCACTTCCATACCATTGTAAATTCCTTTTCTCCCATATTATCATCTACACATTCAGATTGGATACTAAATTCTTCTCGCAGATAAAATTGAATTGCGCTCTCATTTTTTTGATAAACGTTTAATTTTAGAGTGGACTTGATTTTCTTCACCTGATCCAATAACTGTTTTCCGGTTCCCTTTGACTGTGCTACATCTTTTATAAAGATTCCTTCAATATAGTCGTTATTTAATCCAATAAATCCATCTATCTGATTTGCATTGTCAACTTCATGCACATATATTTCTGCAAGTGGAATACCTCAAATTAAGTTTGGAAAAAGCTGATTAATGCTAAGCATTCGTTTCGCCGTTTTGAGCAACGCTCGAAAATACGTCACTGAGAGGACTGTGAACAAACGACAGAAACGATTTATTCAGCGTTTCCTTTGTTTATATGAAATTGCAATATAACTGCATATAGAAATCAGGAAACTTATACAGTACAAAACAACCGCTCCAAAACTAAACAATATTTCTCCCAAATAAGTTAGTCCTGGCATAAATCCATATCCAGGAAGATTATTAAAGTAAATCATCAGTCCTATGGATATAAGCAGCGGAATTAGTTCTGACGAAAACAATATCCGCCAAAGTTTTTTTGTTTTCTTGCGAATGGTTATCACAAATAATATTATTTGAAATGTAAAAATTACTATATATGTAATCAGTAAGAACAGTGCCATTACTATTTTCCTCCGTAAATTCCGATTTGTCAATTTCATTAAATATGAAATTTGTCTCTCTATCGTGGATTCAGATATGTAATCGGATTCTGTGCCGACTGATTCAACTTCAATCCGGCTATCGACTTTCCAATGTAGAATGTTTCATTCTCATCCAACGGAAATCCCTGCTCATATCTTTCATTCACGAAGAACACTCTGTTTTTAGTGCCTTTTCCAATATAGAAAATTTGCTTACTGCGTGGATCTATGAGTCCATACACATAATGATCTCCGAGTGAAAGAAGACTCTTCTCTGAAAATCTATCCATTCGTTTCTCCTAGTGTGCTGTCTGCATTCCCTTATTTGTATCCAAATCAAAGCCAACCTGCCAAAACAGCACAGCCTGACCAATACGCACAAACCACACCGTTAAGCCACCTATCCCGATTTACTCCTCTTTCCTTGACATCAATACCACGCACTCAACGTGCGCTGTATGTGGGAACATATCTACGGGTTGGATTTTTTGAATTTTATATGTGCTGTTCTTATCTATGTATGCCAAATCTCTTGATAGGGTTTCGGGGTTGCAGGAGATGTATACTACTGTTTTTGGCGACATTTTTATAAGGGAAGAGAGGAATTTTTCGTCACTGCCTGCTCTCGGCGGATCCATAAATACTACATCGGGCTTTTCGCTTTCTTCTGCGACTGCCTCCATAAATTCGCCTGCATCGCCCTGATAAAATCTTATATTCTTCAAATTGTTTGCTCTTGCGTTCTGCACCGCATCCTTGACTGCGTCTTTGTTAAGTTCAACGCCTATAACTTCGCCTGCACCGTGCTTTGCGGCAACAATTCCGATTGTGCCGATTCCGCAGTAGGTGTCAAGCACTGTTTCTTTGCCTTTCAGATTTGCAAATTCAATTGCCTTGTTGTAAAGCACCTCGGTCTGCACAGGGTTAATCTGATAAAAACTCTTTGGTGAAATTCTGAATTTACATCCGCACAAAATATCTTCAATGTATCCTTTGCCGTACAGTACCTTTTGCACATCGCCGAGTACAAGGTTTGTTCTGTACGGATTTATATTTTGAACAACTGTTTTGATTTCGGGAAACTGTTTGGTAATCGCTTTTACGAAATTATTTTTTGACGGAAAAACAGGAGTGCCTGTTACTAAAACAAGCATTACTTCGTTTGTTGCAAAGCCTCTTTTTACAAGTATATGTCTTAAAAAACCTCTCTGCTTGTCCTCGTCATAGGTTGTGAGCTTGAAAGATTTAAGCATTTTTCGTACGGCAACTATGATTTTATCTGCCGTTACATCTTCTGTCATACATTCGTCAATGCCGACGATGTGGTGAGTTCCCGATTGGTAGACACCCGAAATTATTTTACCGTTTTTATCTGTTCTGAACGCTGCCTGAACCTTGTTGCGGTAATGATATGGTGTGTTCATACCGATTATTTTATCTGCCTTGCAAAATTTTGAGAGTAGTTTTTCAACTTTTTTCTGTTTAAAGCTAAGTTGCTCGGTGTAGGTGAGATTCTGCAACTGACATCCACCGCATTTTTTATATACGGGGCAGCTGCCTCTTTTTATGTTTTCTTTTGTATTGCTCATAATTTATTCTCCGTATCAATATCTGAAAAGAGCCAAGGCTTTGGGTGCTTGGCTCTTTATTTTGTATGTATTATTCTTCTTTTTCTTTTTCGTCTGTTGCTTTTTCTTCGTTTGTATTTTCGTCAACAAGTCTTTTTACAACAACACGAATAATTCTCTGATTTGCCACTTCCATAATCGTAAAGCGGAAACCGCCTGCCTCTACGCTTTCACGCTTATTCGGAATACTGCCTGCATTTTCAAGAATGTATCCGCCGACGGTTATGCTGTCACTGTCAATGTAATCTTCGTCAAGGTCGAACAGCGCAAGCATATCGTCAAGTTCGAGGTCGCCGTTTACAAGAAATTCATTCTTGCCGATTTTGTAGTAGTTGTGCTCAATTTCTTCGTCCTCGTCCCATATATCGCCGACGATTTCTTCAAGCAGATCTTCCATTGTGAGAATACCGAGAGTTCCGCCGTATTCGTCGGTAACGATTGCAAGGTGAACTTTTATTCTCTTGAAAGTGCTGAGAATTTTTGAAAGAGGTTGAGTTCTGAATACAAAGTACGGCGGCTGCATTATGTCACGCACATCCGGTGCGATGCCGTCCGCAAGTTTTTCGAGATAATCTCTTGTGTGAAGTACGCCGACAATGTTGTCAACAGTATCTTTATATACAGGAATTCTTGAATATCTGTTCTCAAGAATTATATCCTTGATTTTTTCCGGAGAATCGTCAACGCTTATAAAGGTAACATCAACTCGAGGTGTGATGACTTCTTCGGCGGTTTTTTCGTCAAAGTCAAGTGCAAGGCGAACCATCTCGCTTTCGCTTTCTTCAAGCACGCCTTCTTCTTCAATGCTTTCTACTATATATTTAAGCTCATTTTCGGTAACGCTCGGTGCATCCTCTGTTCCGCCTGCAATCTTAAGGGCAAGGCTTTTGAATTGTACAAGGATAAACACAAGCGGGGTTAAAATGAACATCAAGAACTTTATTATGCCTGCTGTTTTAAGAGAAAAGCTATCGCAATTTTCTTTAGCCAAACATTTAGGAAGCACCTCACCGAATGTGAGTACAAGCAAAGTAGTTGCACCCGTTGCAATAGCTGAACCGTAGTCGCCGAAAAGTGCCATACACAATACCGTTGCAAGTGATGAACAGCTAAGGTTTACTACATTGTTGCAGATAAGAATGGTGGTAAGTGCTTTGTCAAAATTTTCAATAACAAAAAGAGCGGTTGTTGCTTTTTTGTCGCCGTCTTCGGACTTCTTTTGAATACGGATTTTGTTTACAAAAGAAAATGCCGTTTCCGTTGCGGAAAAGAACGATGACAATGCAATAAGTACGAAAATTACTATCGCCATTACTATGTTTGATGCCAATTAAATTCACTCCAAAAAACATTATTACTTTTATACTACTATAATTCTTTTATATCATTATTGTTTTTAAGAAAAAAGAGCAAAAAGATTGAAATATATTGCTATAAATGCTATAATATTTAATTGCCAAATACATTATTAACGCATTTTTGGAAAAAATATTTTTCGGAGGTGCATTAATATGGCACAAAAAGCAAAAGAAAAGAATACCACAGCAAAAAAATCGGGTAAGTCAAGGGTTGATAATACAGTAAAAAATCCGAACGAACAGCCCGAAAAAAAGTCGCTTGAAAAAGACAGTCCCATTGACGAACAGCATACGGATCAGGTAGAAGAAACAGGTTCGGTGCTCACTACGCATAAAGACAGCGTAATTCATTGTCTGACAATTATAGGACAGATTGAGGGACATTACATTCTTCCGCAACAGAATAAAACGACCAAGTATGAGCATGTTATTCCGTTGCTTGTATCTATTGAAGAGGACGAAAGAATAGACGGACTGCTTATTTTAATAAATACGGTCGGCGGAGATGTAGAGGCAGGTCTTGCCATTGCCGAGGTTATTTCGGGAATGAAAAAGCCCACGGTTTCAATTGTGCTCGGCGGAGGACATTCCATAGGCATACCGCTTGCCGTTGCGGCAGACAAGAGTTTTATTGCACCGAGTGCGTCTATGACGGTGCATCCTGTGCGAACTACGGGACTGACGCTCGGCGTTCCGCAGACTTTTGAGTATTTTCAGCGTATGCAGGACAGAATTACAACCTTTGTTGCGGAAAATTCCGATATTTCAAAAGAACGGTACAATGAGCTTGTTCTCAACACGGGCGAACTTGTAATGGACATCGGAACGATTCTTGAGGGGGAAGAGGCTGTCAGTGAAGGCCTTATTGACGAGGTCGGCACGGTTTCGGATGCAATTGACTGCCTGTACACAATGATAAAACGCAATAAGACCCGTAAAAAACGTGGCAGATAATTTTATTTTTTACAGTAACCGCATATAAATAAATGCGGTTATATGGGCGGTCAAAAGTCGCCCTTACATATTTTATGGTTAAAGGAGTACATATTATGTCAATTATTGATGCAATCATTCAGGGCATCGTGCAGGGCTTAACAGAGTTTTTGCCTGTATCGAGCAGCGGACATCTTTCTATTACACAGCATATTTTGGGCGCAACGGAAAATAACCTTTTCTTTAATGTTATGCTCCATGTGGGAACACTTGTAGCGGTAGTTGCTTTTTACCATAAGCTTATATGGAGTCTTATCAAGGAATTTTTCTCACTTGTTAAAGATGTATTTACAGGTAAATTTAAATGGAAAGAGATGAATTACGAAAGAAATCTTATTATGATGCTCATTATAGGACTTCTTCCGCTTTTCCTGTTATTCCTGCCTATTCCGGGCACGGATATGAAAATTAAAGATCTTGCCGATGTTCTTACAGGCGAAAGATACTTGATTGTGGTTTCGATTTCTTTGATGATTACAAGTATTTTGCTTACTGTCGGTATTATCTGCAACAAGAGGACTATCGGTTCAAACGCAGGTTTTAAGCATTTAAAAAATGTAAAGCACAGCGAAAATTCGGCAGGCAAAGAGAGCTTTAATGTTCTTGACGCTGTATGCGTAGGTCTTATGCAGTTTGTTGCTGCAATTTTCCCCGGTATTTCCCGTTCGGGTTCAACTCTTGCAGTCGGTGAGATGAGAGGCATAAACAAGCAGAAAGCGCTTGACTACACATTTGTTCTCGGTGTTCCGTCAATACTTGCGGCAGCTCTTCTTGAGGGTGTTGACGCAATAAAAAGTCCGGAGGGCATATCAATTGACCCTGTGGTAATTATAGTTGGTATGGTAGTTTCTGCAATTGTAGGCTACTTTGCAATTCTTATTTTCAAATGGTTCTTAAAGACCGACAAAATGATAATTTTCGTAGTATATACTGCACTTGTAGGTATAGTATTCCTTGTTATTTCCTGCATTGAAATGAACACAGGAGCAAATGTCTTTACCGGTGCAATGATTCAATAATGCTTTAAGCGGAGGTAGTATAAATTGGCAACCCAGAAAAAGACAACCAAAAAGAAAGCTTCAGGTAAATCAACCTCCTCAAAAGCAAAAAGCACTAAAAAAAGTCAACCGATACCTGAATCACAACCTTTGCTGACACCAAGGATAAGAGCAATTATCCTTGGTGCTTTATCACTGTTTTTTGTAATTTTAATATTTGTTCAGAGCGTAAATTTATGGAGTACGGTTCGTTCCGCACTTTTTGGAGTATTTGGCTTTGCAACATTTCTTGTTCCCGTCTTTCTTATGTATATGGCAATTATTACGGACAAGGAAAAGCAAATACAGCATTTTAAAAGTAAGGTAGCACTCTGCATACTTATTGTTTTGCTGATAGGAGCATTGATTTATGTTGCAACAGGCACTCCTCATTCGGAAAAAGGTTATCTTGCCTGTGCAGGCGAACTTTATCTCGATATTTTCGAAAGTGAATCTTACTTTACATTCGGCGCCGGTTTTATCGGAGGATTGCTTGGTTATCCTATGGCATCGTTAATCGGAAATGTTCCGACGGTATTGATTTGTATTCTTGTATTGCTTGCCGTTATTTTCGGCATTACAAATCTTTCAATCAATGATATTGCAGAAGCTGCCGCATCAAAGGTTGAGCAAGGTGTTACATATGTAAAGCACAAGAGCGAAGAAAAAGCAAGGGTAAGGCGTGAGTACATTGCCGAGCGTGAGGCGGAAGAGGCACAGCGTGAGATGTTTATTGCAGGCGGAGAGAATGACAAAACCATAGTTTCTCCTCAAAAGAAAAAACGCAGAGGCAAGAGGAGCGGCATTGATATTCCTCTTGATGAAAGTACTCACGATGATAACAAAACAAAGCTTAACAGAAAACTTGAGGTTGACTGCGACTACAAAGCAGATGTTAAAGATGCGTCAAAAGTTGCAGATGAAGTTGAAGAGCCGCAGTTTTATGAAAGTCCCGAAAAAGAAGTATACGGTGAAGAATACGAAGATGAAATAATACAGAATGAACATAACGAAAATGAAAATGTTTCTGACGATTTGATGGACATAATCAACAGAGCAAGCAAAAACTTTGATGAAAAGAATCATAAAGCAGAAACAGAACCCGAGCCGGTTCCGTCATACGAAGAGAACAGACATAACGAAGAAAACAGCTTTGAAGAAGAACTTGAAAATGCAAGCTATTCTCCTGTTGAAATCAGAGAAAAAGAAGAAAAGCCTGAGTATCATTTTCCGCCTATTCAGCTGTTAAGTCTTTCAGAAAACAATAACGATAAAAATGCTGCGGAAGAAATGCATAACAATGCGAAAAAACTCATTGATACGCTTGACAGCTTTAATGTAAAAGCATCTATAGTAAATATTTGCCGTGGTCCGTCTGTTACAAGATATGAACTTTCACCTGCTCCGGGTGTAAAGATAAGCAAGATTACAAACCTTTCAGACGATATTGCACTTAACCTTGCCGCAAACGGAGTAAGAATCGAAGCTCCTATTCCGGGCAAAGCCGCAGTCGGTATTGAAGTACCGAACAAGGTTGTAAGTATGGTTACTATGCGTGAGTTGATTGACTCCGATGAATTCAGAAGAGGAAAGAGTAAACTTACCTGCGTACTCGGTAAAGATATTTCGGGTGAAATTGTGGTTACCGACCTGTCAAAACTTACTCACTTGCTTATTGCAGGTACAACGGGTTCGGGTAAATCTGTTTGTGTAAACTCAATTCTTATGAGTATCCTTTACAAAGCTACACCCGACGAAGTAAAACTTTTGCTTGTTGACCCCAAAATGGTTGAATTTACAAAGTACAGAAGTATTCCGCATTTGCTTATTCCTGTAGTAACCGACGCTAAGAAAGCGGCGGGTGCGCTTGGATGGGCGGTTTCCGAAATGGAGCAGAGATATAAGATTCTTTCGGAATACTACTGTAAAAATATTGACGCATACAATGAGCTTATAGAAGAAAATCTTAAGTATATGGCAGAAAATCCGCCTGTAGAAAATGAAGACGGCGAACTTGTTCAGCCTGTACTTGAGAGAAACGGTTTACCTGTACCAAAGGAAAAAATGCCGAGAATTGTAATTGCAATTGATGAGCTTGCCGACCTTATGATGGCAGCTCCGAGTGAGGTGGAAGAGTACATTGCCCGACTTGCTCAAAAAGCAAGAGCCGCAGGTATGCATTTGCTTGTTGCAACGCAACGACCTACGGTAAATGTAATTACAGGTCTTATCAAGGCAAATATTCCAAGCCGTATTGCGCTTAAAGTAAGTTCAAATATTGATTCAAGAACTATCCTTGATTTCAGCGGTGCGGAAAAACTCATAGGCAGAGGCGATATGCTTTTCTTGCCTGTAGGTGCGCCAAAACCAATGCGTGTGCAGGGTTGCTATGCTTCCGATGAGGAAATTGAGGGTGTAACAAATTATATTAAAAAATCTTCTTCTGCTCAATATAATGCGGAGATTGAAGAAAAAATCAAGAGAATTGCCGCAGAAGAAATTACTCAGGGTAAAAAAGGCGATGACAGAGGCGGCGATGATATTGAGATTGACTCAAAAATGGAAGACGCAATTAAATGCGTAATTGAAGCAGGACAGGCATCTACTTCACTTCTTCAGCGCAGACTCAAGGTAGGCTATGCAAGAGCCGGCAGAATGATAGACGATATGGAGCAGATGGGTGTTGTAGGACCTCATCAGGGTTCAAAACCGAGAGATGTACTTATGACCTATAATGAATGGCTTGAACACCGTAATATTATGGGCAGTGACGATGAATAAATTATATAGGTGATATTATGGCATTTTTACCGATGAATATAAAAGAGGTTAAAGCCCGTGGATGGGACGAAGTTGACTTTGTATATGTAATGGGCGACAGTTATGTTGACCACCCGTCTTTTGGTGCTGCCATAATTACAAGAGTGCTTGAGGATTGTGGCTATAAGGTTGCAGTCCTTTCTCAGCCTGATTGGAAAAATGACGCCGACTTTTTACAGTTTGGCAAACCGAGGCTCGGATTTTTTGTTACGGCAGGCAATATAGACAGTATGGTTGCACATTATACCGTTGCAAAGCGTAAGCGAAGTGATGACGCTTATACGGCAGGCGGTAAAAACGGCAAGCGTCCTGACAGAGCTGTAACTGTTTATTCAAATATAATCCGCAGACTTTATCCCGATTCGGTAATAATTATCGGCGGACTTGAAGCCTCGCTAAGAAGATTTGCTCATTATGATTATTGGAAAAACACCGTAATGCCGTCTGTACTTTTTGACAGTAAAGCAGATATTATTTCTTACGGAATGGGCGAGCTGCAAACTATTGAAATGGCAAAGCGCTTGTCGGAGGGTTATCCCGTAGAGGCTTTGTATGACATCCGTGGTATTTGCTACGCTGTAAAGACAAGCGATTATGTTCCGAAAACCGTTGTGGAACTGCCGAGTTACGAAAGAGTTTGTGAGAGCAAAAAGGACTATGCAATTGCTGCCAGAAAAGAGCTCGAAGAGGCAGATGCGGTAAGAGGCAAAACTCTTATTCAGCGCCACGGCAACTTTATTTTAATTCAGAATCCGCCTATGCAGCCGCTTGACACAAAACAGCTTGATTATGTGTATTCGTTACCGTATGAAAGATGGTATCCGCAGTGTTACGAAAAACTCGGCGGTGTACCGGGTATTCAGGAGGTACTTTTCTCAATTACGCATAACCGCGGTTGCTTTGGCGCTTGTAATTTCTGTTCGCTTGCGTTTCATCAGGGAAGAGCGGTAACGGTAAGAAGTAAACAGAGCGTTATTGACGAGGCAAAGTCTTTTCTTAATGACAAGAGATTTAAGGGCTATATCAGTGATGTTGGCGGTCCTACGGCTAATTTCAGATTGCCGTCTTGCGAAAAGCAGAAAAAGGCAGGACTTTGCAAAAGCAGAAAGTGTCTTGCTCCGACTCCTTGCCCTAATATGCAGGTGTCGCATACGGAGTATCTTGATATTTTGCGAGAATTGAGAAAACTTGACGGCATTAAAAAAGTATTTATTCGCAGCGGTATTCGTTTTGATTATCTTATGGAAGATCAGAGTGACGAATTTTTCGAAGAGCTTGTAAAGTATCATATAAGCGGTCAGTTAAGAGTTGCGCCGGAGCATTGCTCGGCTGCAGTTCTTGACAGAATGGGTAAGCCGCACATAGAAACTTATAAAAAGTTTTGCGATAAATTCTATAAACTGACAGGTCGTATGAGTAAAGACCAATACATAGTGCCGTACCTAATGAGTTCGCATCCGGGTTCTACTTTGAAAGATGCGGTGGAACTTGCGCTGTTCTGTAAGAGGGAGAATATACATCCAAAGCAGGTGCAGGACTTTTATCCGACTCCGGGTACAATTTCAACCTGTATGTTTTATACAGGCATAGACCCTTATACAATGAAAGAGGTTTATGTACCGAAAACAGAGGAAGAAAAGTCAATGCAAAGAGCGCTTTTGCAATACTTTATTCCCGAAAACAAACAGAAAGTAATTAAAGCACTTATAAAAGCAGGCAGAAAAGATTTGATAGGTTATGATTCAAAATGTCTTGTTCAGCCAATGAGTAATCAAAATAATTATAAGGGAAATAATAAAGGTCAGAAATCTTCTTACAATTCAAATAAAAACAATTCCCGTAACAGAAACGGAAAACAGATAAAAGATAAGTTTGCAAAATACAGAAGAAAAAAGAAATAAATTAACTGTAAATGCAAACCGTCAAAGCCCTGTTCTTATATGTAAGTTTAGGTATTGACCTATTGTAAATTTTGATTTATAATTAACAAATGAAAACAAAATCAGAAAGGATTTTATAATAAAATGGGAGTTTATGAGGAATTAGTAGCCAGAGGTCTTATCGCTCAGGTTACAGATGAAGAAGAAATCAAAGAGCTTGTCAACAACGGTAAAGCTGTATTTTATATCGGTTTTGACCCTACTGCCGACAGCTTACATGTAGGTCACTTTATGGCACTTTGTCTTATGAAACGCTTACAGATGGCAGGCAACAAGCCGATTGCTCTTATCGGCGGCGGTACAGCTATGATCGGTGACCCGTCAGGCAGAACAGATATGCGTCAGATGATGACTACAGAAACTATACAGCACAATGTTGATTGCTTTAAAAAGCAAATGGAGCGTTTTATCGACTTTTCAGACGGTAAGGCACTTATGGTAAACAATGCCGATTGGCTGCTCGACCTCAACTATGTTGATGTTTTGCGTGAAGTCGGTGCTTGTTTCTCTGTAAATAATATGCTAAGAGCAGAGTGCTACAAGCAGAGAATGGAAAAGGGACTAAGTTTCCTTGAGTTTAACTATATGATTATGCAGAGTTACGATTTCTATGCTCTCTATAAGAAGTACGGTTGTAATATGCAGTTCGGCGGTGACGACCAGTGGAGCAATATGCTCGGCGGTACAGAGCTTATCAGAAGAAAACTCGGTAAGGACGCATACGCTATGACTATTAATCTTCTCCTTAATTCCGAGGGTAAGAAGATGGGCAAAACCCAGTCCGGCGCTGTATGGCTTTCAGCCGAAAAGACAAGTCCTTACGATTTCTACCAGTATTGGAGAAATGTAGCCGACGAAGATGTAATCAAGTGCTTAAAGATGCTTACATTTTTACCGCTTGAGCAGATTGATGAGCTTGCTAAACTTGAGGGCAGTGAGCTTAACAAGGCTAAGGAGATTCTTGCATATGAGGTAACAAATCTTATTCACGGCAAGGAAGAGGCAGACAAGGCACAGGAGGCTGCAAGAGCATTGTTTGGCAGCGGTGCAAATACAGACAATATGCCTTCTACAGAGCTTACGGACGCTGACTTTACAGATGACGGTATCGCAATTCTTGATCTTCTTACAAAGTGTGCGCTTATTCCGTCAAAGGGTGAGGGCAGACGCCTTATTCAGCAGGGCGGTGTTGCCGTTGATGATGTAAAGGTAACAGATGTATATGCAAATGTTCCTAAGTCTGCTTTTGAAAAAGGCTATGTTGTAATTAAAAAAGGCAAAAAGAAATTCCATAAGGCTGTTTTATAATTCAGTTTATTAACTCAATCAAAAAAATTTTCCCACTATTATTAGTGGGAAAGTGTTTGTCCTGCATTATTCTGTATTTTTGCGGTTATGGCAACTGCTAAAAATATCTTAACAGAGGAGTTTAGGAAATGAAAAAGTTTTTTGGCGAGTTTAAAACCTTTATTATGAGAGGCAATGTGCTTGACCTTGCAGTCGGTGTTATTATCGGTGCTGCTTTTCAGGCAATTGTAACTTCACTTACTTCGGATATCATTTCACCGATTCTCGGTTTGTTCGGCGGAATGAATTTTGACCAGTATGCGCTTACAATAGGCGATGTTTCGATTGGATACGGTAAGTTCTTAACTGCGGTTATTAACTTTATCATTATGGCATTTGTCATCTTCCTTATTGTTAAATTGGTTAATAAGATTATGGCAATCGGTAAAAAGCCTGAAGAACCGGCAGAACCCACAACAAAGATTTGCCCGTTCTGTCAGAGCGAAATTTCAATCAAGGCTACAAAATGCCCACACTGTACAAGCGATATTCCTGCAGAAACAGAAACTAAGGAATAACTTTAATACATAATTGTAACTAAAAGCTCCCGATACAAAAATCGGGAGCTTTTGTGTTGATTTATAATTTTTGTTTAGCGGAATAAATTTGAAAAGCAATTATAAAAGTTTGGTCGACCTTTGAAAAGGTCGTGGGTGTGGGCAAAGTCCACAACTATTTTCCCACATTTTTCCGTGATGAGGGATTTGTTTTACGGGTTTTGTCGGAATGACAGAACGCAATTCAAAATAAAAAGCTGAAGTCGTTTTTTATATCGACTTCAGCTTTCGTTTTATCCGTTATACGGTTTGTAATAAGTATCAAGAATCAGTTTATAAAACTCGTCTTCGTTTACATAAAACTCGGTATAAACTTCACCTTTTTTCAGCTCACCCGGTACTGAAACCATTGTCATATTCATACCGTTGTGGCTAAGCATATTCTGTGATAAATAGCAAATTTTTGACGGGTTCAGATTTGTGCATGAGTATGGGGCAGAGGCATTAAACAGGCTTACAGGTGCTGTAATGTCATTTTTAGTCTGCGCAAGAACCGTATTCATAAATGAATCAAGATATACCTGCTGTCGTTGCATACGCTTGCTGTTTGCGTCTATGCTTTCCATATCTCTTGAACGAACAAAAGCTTCTGCATTCTGACCTTCAAGATGGTAGCTTTCACCCTCTTTAAAATCGCCTATGGTTTCGGGGGAAACAACATCAACTCCGCCTACGGCATCATTAAGAGCTGATATACCGTCAAGGTCAAGCGCAAAGTATGAATTAATCGGAATGTTGTAGAAAAGTCTTTCAACGGCGGTAACCGTATTTGCACAACTTGACTCCTTGCCGTCGCCGTAAGCGTATGAAAGACAAATCTGTTCTTTTACAGTTTCCACATAATAACCGCTTGCAGAATATACCGCAACATCGGTCATTGTATCTCTTGATATATTAATAAGCTTAGTTTCGCCTGTCGAGGTGTCCATAGCAACAAGTATAAGAACATCGGCTTGACCATTTTCACCTTTTATATCGCTTGCACCGTCAAAAGAACTTTTATCGATGCCCATACAAAGAATACTTGTCATATTCTTGTTAAATTCATATGTTTGTCCGTTATACACAACATATTGACCGCCGTTTTGAACAACTACATTTGACGGAGCCGAAATTATATTTGTATTGTCAAGCAATTCTTTAGAGCCGTTGTAAATAAACCATACCAAAAGCCCGCTTACAACAAGAACAAGCGCAAGAATTGTACTGATAATTGTGAGTATTACTCTCTGCCATTTTTTAAAACGCCTTTTCTTGATTTTTTGATTTTCTCTAATTGCTTTTTTCTGTTCCTTAGAACCCATCGCAGGGTGATTGCTTTTTACAAGTTCGTCGTATTCCAGCAAATATTTTTCGTTGCCTGTACTCAAACTTTTTTTCTTTATTTTATTTGAACTGCCTTTTGCAGGGCGTGAGCTTTGTACCAATAATACATCATCGGAATTTTCTTTGCTTGAATGATGATGGTGATGGTGTTTATGATGACCGTGGCTTTTATACGATTTAACAAACTTATAGTCGTTAATATCATCTCTTATACTACGGTCGGCGTATTGCACATTTCCTTTTTCATCATCACTTGCCGCGCTTTCGCCTGTTTGAGAAGGCTGCTTATTTGAATTGCTGTAAATATCTTTATCGGCAGTATCCGTATTATTGTTGTTTTCGTTATTATTTTGTGAGTTCATCTTTTATTAACACCCCCTGTAAAAGAAGTCGTCCGTCACCTGAATTAAGGCAGGTGCTTAGCGTGACAATTTTGTCATTGATTGTCAGCTCCGAATTATCTCTTACAACTTTTGTGAATGATCTGGGATTTTGAATATAATCAAGGTATTCCTGAAAAACCTTGTCGTCATCAAAATCAAACGAATTCATTATATGTCGGTCGTCATATGAATAAACCGACACTATACGGTAGGTAAGTTTGTGCTGAGGTCTGTAGATGTAAAAATACTCATGGTCATTGAAAAAATCCGTATTTGTAAATTTATATAAATCGGCAAACATACTTCCGTCTGCCATATTGTGACCGTAGAGTACGGTTACCCTGTCATGCATATATATAGAATTACAATACTGTGAATAAATAGAGCCTGAAAAGCTGTAATTTCCGTAAATATCATGATCCAGGTAAAAATTATCGTTTGTGTTACTCCTGCAAACAGGGTAATTTATGTTGGTATCGGGAATATATATCCAAGAATAGATTTCGTCATTTTGAGCTTGCAGCGACTCAAAATCTATAGGATTATCTATAATAGGATTGTCGGCAAGAGTTTCGTCAATTGACGGGGAAGTAACTTCTTCGGCTATGCTCGGAGCCACAGAACTTGCAAGTTTACTGTAATCGTCCTGCTCTTTGTGTTGAGTATTCATTTGATACATAACATAAATTACGCACAGAATTAACAGAATAATTGTAATAACAAGAATTGTGATAAGAATTTTATTTCGATTTTTTTTCATAATAAATCACATCAAATAATTATAACAAATATTGACAACCGTGTCAATGTTTCTGTAAATTTTAACTATAATAAGCATTAAAAAACAGCTTTCGAAAACCGAAAGCTGTTTTTATTAGCAAAATTAGTTTGATTTCTTTGACTTAACAATAGTTACGCTGACAGCAACAGCTATAAGTGATAAGCCGATTATTACATACGGCATTGCGCTTGAAGGACCGGTCTGCGGCGATTTATCAGAAGTATCTGTTGTTACAGCCTGTGTAGGTGACTCACCGTTGATTGTGTAATAAGGAGTTACCTTAATATCACCTGTGATTGTAATATCAAGATTTCCATCTGTAAGCGGCTGATCGGTTCTGTAAGGACCGTCAATTACCCAATGGTCAAAAGAATAACCAGACTTTGGCTTTGGAGTAAGGTGAACATTCTGGTTACCGTCCTCATCAATGCCTGTAGTGAACTCATAGTCACCGCTGCCGCCTGTGGTAGGAATAACAACTACTACATAAGTGTATGTACCTGTAGGACTTGGTGCGGCAAATACCGGAATAGACGCTGCAAGCATCAGCACAAGAGCCAATGCGAGGGAAACAACTTTTTTCATTGTACTAACCTCCTGTTTATATTATCCAATTAAAATATTAAGCAGAATAACCTCTACTTGTATATATTAAGTATTATATCACAATTAAAGTATAAAGTAAAGACAAAAATTCAAATAATTTTCGGTAATTGTGATAATTTATAATTCTTTTAACCATTAAACATAAACAATATTTTTAAAATAAAAAGACCTATTGCAATAGTAGGCAAAAAAATGTATAATAAATTTAAAAGGAAAAATGAAGGGAAATGTATGTATGAATATTTCTGAAATTCAAAATAAAATTCTTGAGTTAAAAAAAGAAAAAGATGTTTGTATTCTTGCCCACAGCTATCAGGCAAGAGAGATTTGCGAAATTGCCGATTTTACAGGCGACAGCTATAAATTGAGTGTAGATGCAAGCAAAGTTACAAATAAAAACATTCTTATGTGCGGTGTTCGTTTTATGGCAGAAACCTGCAAAATTCTTTCACCCGATAAAACGGTTTATCTTGCTCAGCCGAGTGCCGGCTGTCAGATGGCTGACCAGATGGATAAAGAAATGATTTCTTCCGTAAAAGAAATGTATCCCGATTATGCGGTAGTTGCATACATAAATACCACAGCAGATTTAAAAACTATTTGTGATGTTTGTGTAACAAGTTCATCTGCCGTTAAGATTGTAAGCAATATGCCTGAAAAGAATATTCTTTTTATCCCTGACTGCAACCTTGGCGATTATGTAAGCCGTCAGCTTCCGGATAAGAATTTTAAACTTTTGCACGGCGGTTGTCCGATTCACGCTTGCGTTACAGCGGAAGATGTTAAAAAGGCAAAGGCACAGTTCCCAAATGCCGAACTTCTTGTTCATCCGGAGTGCCAGCCTGCTGTTGTTGATCTTGCGGATTATGTAGGCTCGACATCGGGCATTATGAACTACGCAAAGAACAGTGATAAAAAGGAATTTATCATCGGTACCGAAATCAGTATCGCAGAGCATTTGCAGTATGATTGTCCCGATAAAAAATTCCATATTCTTACACAAAAGCTCATTTGTCCTAATATGAAAGCTACCACTCTTATGGATGTGTTCAATTGCCTTAAAGGCGAGGGCGGCGAGGAAATTATCCTTGATGAGCAGACTATTACAGACGCAAAGAAATGTATTGACGAGATGATAAGACTTGGCGGTTAAGGAGAATAATATGACCGAAAGGGCATTAATAGCAATGAGCGGAGGAGTTGACAGTTCGGTAGCGGCTTGCTTGATAAAGGAGCAGGGCTATGACGCTACGGGCATTACTCTTAAGCTTTTTGATAACGAGGATATTGGCGAAAAGAAGGAGAAAACCTGCTGTTCGCTTGATGATATTGACGATGCGAGAAATGTTTGCAGAAAAATCGGAATACCTTATTATGTTTACAATTTTAAAGACAGCTTTAAAGAAAATGTAATTGACCGTTTTATTTCTGCATACGAAAACGGCTGTACGCCTAATCCTTGCATTGACTGCAACAGATATATTAAATTTGAAAAGCTTATGCAGAGAGCCGATGAGCTTGACTTTGATTATGTAGTTACAGGTCATTACTCTGTCATTGAGTATGATGAGGGATTGCAAAGATATTTATTGAGAAAGTCCCCCGATGTAACAAAAGACCAAAGTTATGTACTTTACTCGCTTACTCAAAGACAGCTTTCAAGAACCTTGCTTCCGCTTGGAAAACTTACAAAGCACGAAGTAAGAAAAATAGCGGAAAAATATAACCTTATTAATGCTCAAAAACACGACAGTCAGGATATTTGTTTTGTACCTGACGGAGATTATGCAAAGTTCATTGAGCAGTACACGGGCAGAAAGTATGATTTTGGTGACTTTGTTGATGAAAACGGCAATGTTCTCGGTACACATAAGGGCATTATAAGATATACGATAGGGCAGAGAAAGGGACTTGGTCTTGCTTTGCCTCACCCGATGTATGTCAAGGAAAAGGATATTGCAAACAACAAGGTTATACTTTGCGATAATGACAGACTGTTTTCAAAAGAGCTTTACGCAAAAGATATTAATCTTATTGCTTACGAAAAGCTTGACAAACCTTTGCATATAAAAGCAAGGGTAAGATACAATCAGCCTGAACAGGATGCAACGGTAGAACAGCTTTCAGATAACAAACTGCACATTGTATTTGATAAGCCGCAAAGAGCAATTTCAAAAGGTCAGGCAGTGGTTCTGTATGACGAAGATGTAGTAGTAGGCGGCGGAACAATAGAATAATTTTAATCTGCTTGCTTTAGGTGAGCCGATTTTTATGCAAAAGGCACAGCGAAAATGCTGTGCCTTAATTACTTCATATAAACGAAATATTAATTATAAGTAATTAAAATATCTTCACGGACGATTTTTTCTTTGAGAATTTCGCATCTGTAAGATCTTATAATAAAGTTTCCTTGACCGTCAAACCTGAAAGTAACGGTTTTGGTAAACGGCTTATCGGGTTCGTATTCGGTAATAATAAGACTTGCCTTTGAATTTTTCAGAGTATCAAAAGTTGTCATAAAACCTATGCCGTTGCCGCCGCTTTCTTTGTGAGTGGTAACTCTTTCGGTACCGAGTTTTTGTAAAGTATCGGTTTCAAATTCAATTCCGTTGTCGCTTACGGAAATTTCATATATTCCGTCAACCGAAGAAACAGATGTCAGAATATTTCCGTTCCTTTTGCCTGTGCTTTCAACGGCTATGACAGCGTCTTTTATATGGTCGCAAAGCAGGGTTTCAAGTTCGGTTTGCGAAAGAAAATGATTGATAAGGTAGTTAATATCTGTATTTGCTATCAAATCAAAATTAATTTCGTGAGCAGAGGCTTTTATATACATATTAAGCAGAGCGCCGTCAATAACAGAATTTCCCGTAGATGCAAGCACTTTATTTTCTGCCTGTTCTTTTTGCACGAGTTCGTTTCTTTCTTTTGCAAGAGCAAGAAGTTCAGTGATTATTTTGCTTTCCTTTTGTTTATCGTTACAATTGCAAAGTTCTTCTAAAGAATATTGTAAAGAACTCATAAGGTGGTTGTCACGGTGCACTATTTTTGAAAGAAAAGCATTGGATTTTGTAAGTTCCTCAATATTACTGTCTTTTTCCGCAATAACCGAATTGAAATGTTCGTCTGCTTTTTGCTGCAGCCGACTTTTATAGTACCGTGTTATGTTTGTTCTTATCCAAATTACAGCACCTATACAACAAATTATTAATCCTATAAACATATATACAAATATAGATTTGTAGTCATCGCCGTCTTGTGCAAGCAGAGCTATGATTAAGAAAATAAAACCTGATATTAACAGACCTATGCCAAAGTTATCGGAATTATTGAAAAAGGCAAGACCGTTTTTTAATCTCTTAATTTTCATTATATAGAATGTTGATAATAAATGTATTATGCCTATAAAAATTGCCGTAAAAATACTTTTCGGATTCAAGAAATCATATGTAACTAATGATATATAGTGTGATGCAATTGCAAAAATCAAGGCAATGATAAATCGTACGCAATAGGAAAGTCCCATTGAAACAATGGAGCTGGAAATGGTATTTTTTATATTGTTTTTAGTAAACAGTGTGATAGTTACAATAAACAATATACAACTTGCCAAGAATCCCAAACTGTTGTCAAATAAAAGTACAACAGACGAAATTATATTGACGACAAAAAATGCAGTCAAAAGCAAAGCTAACTTTGATTTGCTGCATTTAATGTTTGTTGTTTTAATAAAAATATAGGCTGATGAAAATAATGTCGGAGCTTTAATAAAAAAATTCATAGCAAAATTATATAAAAGCTCTGTAATGTTTGTTGACATAATATTTAACTCCGTATTACTATAATGATAATATTATATCATACAAGCTAAATAATGTCACTATATTATTTTCCTAAAAGTTGTTTTAAAAATTCATAAATATCATCCCACATACTTCAGTACCTCCTTTACTTTTGTTTTACAAGTAAAGTGTACCTTTTTTGCGGGAAAATTCTGATTTGTTGCTGTAATTGCTTTATTTTTAATACAGTGAGTAAATATCACATAATGTAAAAATAATAATTAGAAATTGTTATTTTATGATGAATTTATAAATTTTTGTTGCAAAAAAAATCCCGATGCTAATAAACATCGGGATAAATTTACAGGCTTTTTTTGATTTTGGAAGAATAATAATAGATAAATTCCATAACTGTGGGAACGCCTTTCTGCGGATTTATGTATGTGGTATAGTAGCGTTCAAGACTTTCAATATCGGTGTTTCGCCAAGCGTGGTTTATGGCAGTTTGCATTGCACGCTCAACACTTGCATCGGTTTTTTTATATTTTTGCGCCACAATACTGCAAAGATTGGTTACTCGCTGATTGCAAGTGATTTCAATAGCGTCTGCAAGGTAATTTCTGCCCTTAAGTTTTGGGCTGATTCCTATTAAATCAAGTTCAACAGAGATTTTATTTCTTATAATTTCGCTGTTGCTTATGCGTTCAGCGGCTTTTGCGGCGCTCGGTGAACTGAAATTTGAGGTCAGCGTTGTTTGTACAATTGAGTTGAGAAACTCAAGTACCATTTTACAGCTGAAATCATTTTGATTTTTAGTTATTACAAAGTCTGCACCTAAATTTCTTGCTATGGAATGAGTAACATTACTGATATTATTGGTAACTACCAGTATAAAAGGCTTGTTTGGCAATGCAAGTTCAGACAACCCTTTTAAAAATAAAAGACCGTTGCCACTGCCCTGATGTAGTTCCAAGTCGAGAATAACAGCATGCGGACAGTATTCTTTTACCATTTCTACGGCTTTTGAGGAGTTGTTTGTAGTGCCGACAATATAAAAATTTTCAAAACCTTTAATATCAGATTTATACTCTTCTACAGTATTATTATCATCTTCTACAATAAGTAAGTTAACTTTGTTCACAATATCACCTCATTATTATATTATACTACAAAAACTAACGAAAACCAACATTTTATAATATTTTGTGTAATAAAAAGTAATATTATTTATTATGTTTGAGTTTTATAATTATACTAAGATTATATTATGAAATCAATGAATAATTTGTAGTATTAAAGGTGAGGGTTATGAGCGATAATTTTGGCGATTTCATTAAGGAAAAAAGGGCAAGATGTAACTATTCTCTTAAATATGTGGCAGAAATAATCGGTATTTCTAATGTGTATCAGTCAAGTATTGAAGCAGGCAAAAGACCTGCGCCGTCATATGATGTTTTAATGAAATTGAGAGATGCGCTAAAACTTAATGATGATGAATTCGGTGAAATGCTTGACCTTGCAGCCGAAAGCAAAAATTCAAGGGCAGTTGCTTATGATCTTGCCGATTACATAAACCAAAATGATTTTATACATAAAACACTGCGATTTTCATTGAAAAATAAAATTCCCGAATCGGAGTGGGTCAGATTTTTTAATGCAATGAATGAAAAATATCAATAATATTTCGTTATGTAAAGCTGTTATAGTTGACTTTTGTCATTTATAGCTGTATAATGCTATCAGAAGATATTTATGCCGCTATTAGTGATTAAAAATTCTCCTTTTATTCACTATTTAAGCTGTACCGTTTCCTGTTTTTACAGAAAATCGGTGCAGCTTTTTATTATTTGCGTTAATTGTATTGCTGGCAGACGGATTTGGGAGTATAATAGTAGCATATTACGAACAGCAGAGGTAAATATGAACAGAGAAGAATATGAAATTTCTATTGAAGAATTAAAGAAAGCTGATAAAAACACTTGTACGGTGATTGATATAAGAGATGAGATTTCTTATAACTACGGAAATATTCCAAACTCGGTAAATATTCCGCTTGAGAAAATTAAAAATGATAAAAGCATTTTGCCGAAAGATAAGAGATTGATTATTTGCTGCAAAAGCGGTCAAATAAGCGATACTCTTGCAGAAGAGTTGCGGGAAGACGGCTACGATGCGGTAAATCTTGTGAACGGATATTACGGCTGGCTAAAGGATAAATTTACCGATGACGATTATGCGGCAGATGTTGAAAAAAGTATAAGAAAAAAATTCAGCAAGACCATATGGGGCAGATTTACAAAAGCTGTAATTGAGTATGAACTTGTAAAGCCGAATGACAAAATAGCCGTATGTATTTCGGGCGGCAAAGATTCTATGCTTATGGCAAAGCTTTTTCAGGAACTTAAAAGGCATAATAAATTTCCGTTTGAGCTTGTATATCTTGTAATGGACCCGGGATACAGCGTTGAAAACAGAGATGTTATTGAGAACAACGCAAGAAAGCTGAATATTCCGATTACGGTTTTTGAAACACAGATTTTTGAGTCGGTATATAATGTGGAAAAGTATCCGTGTTATCTCTGTGCAAGAATGAGAAGAGGATACCTCTACAAAAAGGCTAAGGAACTTGGCTGTAATAAAATTGCACTCGGACATCATTATGACGATGTTATAGAAACCATATTAATGGGTATGCTTTACGGCGGACAGGTGCAGACTATGATGCCGAAACTGCATAGTACAAATTATGAGGGAATGGAGCTTATAAGACCGCTTTACCTTATAAGAGAGGCGGAAATAAAGCATTGGAGAGATTACAATAAACTTAATTTTATACAGTGTGCGTGCAGATTTACGGATACCTGCACATCGTGCAACCCGAGCAATACAGGCTCAAAAAGACAGGAAATAAAACAGCTTATTGCGCAGCTTAAAAAAATAAATCCTCAGATAGAGAGCAACATTTTCCGCAGTGTTGAAAATGTAAATCTTAACACGATTATCTCGTATAAGAAAGATGATTATCAGCACAGTTTTCTTGATGATTACGATAAATAATTTTTAATGAAACTCAGTCATTTTGTGGCTGAGTTTTTTCTTTGGATTTTTAATAATCGGAGTTTATAAAAAGCGGCTGCTTGTCTTAAAAATTGCCAAATCATAATTTTATCACTATTTTTATAGAATTATTAACCGAGTAATTGTATTTATCTGCCAAATAATGTACAAGTTTGAAAAAACACTTGACTTTTTGGCGATATGGATATAAAATATCTCTATCAAGCAAACATACTAAAATGATAGGTATTATAGGCTATTCAAAATAAGTATGTTTGGCATTATGAAAGGCAAGGGTGGTTTGTATGAAAAATCATTTTAACCGAATAGATAAACGAATGTGCGGTTCTTTTGGCGGTAAGTCGATGTGTTAAAACATTTTATCGGTTTACTTATTAATTTATGATAAAGCTAAAAGAAAGGTTTGATTAAAATGAAAAAAGTGTTTACTAAAAGACTTATATCCGCAATTCTTACAACAGCCCTTATCGGTACTTCAGCCTTTGCTCTTTTCGGCTGCGGAAAAGCTTCTAAAGATACTTCTAATGATGCTAAGGTACATATAACCAATGTATCATATGACCCTACACGAGAACTTTACGAAAGCTATAATAAAATTTTTGCCGACCATTGGAAAGCAAAAACAGGTCAGGAAGTAGAGGTTACTCAATCGCACGGCGGTTCGGGCAAGCAGGCTCTTGAGGTTGCAAACGGACTTGAGGCAGATGTAGTCACGCTTGCGCTTGAGTACGATGTTAATGCCGTAAGAGATGCAGGTCTTATAAATGACGGTTGGATAAATAATTTTGAAAACGATTCTTCACCGTATACATCTACAATTGTATTCCTTGTAAGAAAAGACAATCCGAAAAATATTAAGGATTGGAACGATCTTATAAAGGACGGCGTCGGCGTTATTACTCCAAACCCTAAGACCTCGGGCGGCGCAAGATGGAACTACATTGCCGCATGGGCATATGCCGATAAGCTTTATAACGGTGATGTAAGCAAAATTGAAGACTTTGTAAAAAAGCTTTATCAAAATGTACTTGTACTTGATTCGGGTGCAAGAGGAGCAACAACCACTTTTGTGGAAAATGGACAGGGCGATGTGCTTTTAGCTTGGGAAAACGAGGCGTATCTTTCTATTAAAGACCATCCGGACGAATATGAAATTATAGCTCCGAGCGTAAGTATTCTTGCACAACCGTCGGTTGCCGTTGTTGATGAAGTAGTTGACAGCAGAGGAACAAGAGAGGTTGCTACCGAATATCTTAGCTACTTATACAGCGATGAGGCACAGAGGATTGCAGGCGATAATTATTACCGTCCATACAATCAGGATATTTTGAAAGAGTATTCAGATGTATTCGATTTAAATATTAACCTTGTTACAATTAGTGACTTCGGCGGTTGGGACGAGGCACAAAAAACACATTTCGCAGACGGCGGAATATTTGATAAAATTTACGAAAAATAATTAACTATGCGTATGTGTTCGGCTGTTTTGCGGCTGAACACTATGCTTTGTATTTACAAGAAAAGCGGGTGTAAGAATGAATAAAACTAAAAAAGCAAAACGAGTTATCCCCGGCTTTGGCTTATCTATGGGAGTTACTGTATCAATACTTAGCATAATCGTATTGATTCCGCTTGCTTCTCTTGTGATTTACACAGCACAGATGAGCTGGTCAGATTTTATAGATACAGTTACAAGCGAAAGAGTAATGGCAAGTTATCAGGTAAGCCTTATTACCGCATTCATAGCCTCTGCAATAAATGCGGTTATGGGTGTTATACTTGCGTGGGTGCTGGTTCGTTATAAATTTCCGGGTAAAAGAATACTTGACGGAATGATTGAACTTCCTTTTGCACTGCCGACAGCGGTTGCGGGTATTGCGCTTACTTCTTTAACAGCCGATACAGGTTACATAGGCAGTTTTTTCGCACGGTTTGGCATAAGCATTGCATATACAAGAGTAGGTATTACTTTTGCGCTTGTATTTATAGGTATTCCGTTTGTTGTAAGAGCGGTTCAGCCTGTACTCGAAAAACTTGACCCTGTTTATGAAGAGGCCGCAGGTGTAATGGGTGCGAGCAGAATAAAGATTTTTTGGAAGATTATTTTTCCTGAAATTCTCCCGTCAATTCTTACAGGTTTCGGACTTGCGTTCGGTAGATGTCTCGGTGAGTACGGCTCGGTAATTTTTATAGCAGGCAACAAGCCTTTTGAAACTGAAATTACACCGCTCATTATTATGTCAAAGCTGCAGGAGTTTGATTATAAGAGCGCTACAGCAATTGCACTTGTAATGCTTGCGGCATCATTCTTAATCTTGTTTGTTGTAAATCTTATTCAGGCAAGAAATTCAAAAATATTAAAGGGAGGAAGATAATATGCACGAAGAAACAAAAGGTTCAAAGGTCGTAAAGTGGATATTAATAGGTATCAGCGTTTTGTTTTTATTCATTATGCTTGTACTTCCTCTTGCAACAGTGCTGACAGAGGCATTGAAGAGCGGCTGGCAGGTATTTTGGGACGCAGTAAGCGACGAATATACTTTAAAAGCTGTTTTGCTTACACTTGAGGCAACAGCGTGCGCAGTTGTTTTCAATACAATATTCGGATTGTTCGCTGCGTGGTCTGTAACAAAGTTTCACTTTAAAGGTAAAAAAATTCTTACCACACTCATCGACTTACCCGTTACCGTATCGCCTGTAATTGCAGGTCTGATATTTGTACTTACCTTTGGCAGACAAAGTGTTTTGTATCCTCTTTTACAGGAACTTGATATAAAAGTAATTTTTGCGGTTCCGGGTATTATTCTTGCAACAATATTTGTTACATTTCCGTTTATCTCACGAGAGCTTATTCCCGTTCTTGAATCGGAGGGAACAGATGAGGAAGAGGCTGCCGCATTAATGGGAGCAAAGGGACTCACAATTTTCAGAAAGATAACATTTCCGCATATTAAATGGGCATTTCTGTACGGCATAGTTTTGTGTGCGGCAAGAGCAATGGGCGAGTTCGGCGCAGTGTCTGTACTTTCGGGACATCTGCGTGGAAAAACCAATACATTGCCACTCCATATAGAAATTTTATTTAACGAATTTAAAACCGTACCTGCTTTTGCGGTATCGGCAATTCTTGTAATTATGGCGGTAATAATTCTGATTATCAGAAGTGTAATTGAATACAAAGAAAAGAAGGAATCTTAATGTATGTGGAATTAAAAAATATTAACAAGACCTTTGGCAATTACAAGGCATCTGATAATGTGAATTTCTCAATTGAACAGGGTAAGCTCATCGGTCTTTTAGGCCCGTCGGGCAGTGGCAAAACCACAATTCTCAGAATGATTGCCGGACTTGAAACTCCCGACAGCGGTGAAATTATTATTGACGGCAAGGTCGTAAATGATATTCCGGCAAGCAAACGAGGAATAGGTTTTGTATTTCAGAATTACGCACTTTTCAGATATATGACTGTTTTCGACAACATTGCGTTTGGTCTTAAAATTCAGAAAAAGGACAAAAAATATATAAAAGAAAGAGTAAGCGAACTTGTTGAACTTATCGGATTAAAGGGACTTGAAAAGCGTTATCCGAGTCAGCTTTCGGGCGGTCAGAAACAGAGAGTAGCGTTTGCAAGAGCACTTGCACCTAACCCAACGCTTTTGCTGCTTGACGAGCCGTTTGCGGCTATTGACGCAAAGGTAAGACAGGAGCTTCGCTCGTGGCTTAAAGAAATGATTGAAAAACTCGGAGTTACAAGTATATTTGTAACTCACGACCAAGATGAGGCTATTGAGGTTGCCGATGAAATCATTATCACAAACAAAGGCAGAATCGAGCAGATAGGCACACCGATGGAAATATATCAGAAACCGCAGACAGCCTTTTCCGCATCTTTCTTCGGTCAGACAACCGTGCTTGACGATTATACAAAATTTAAAACCTTTGATTTTGTGGATGGTGCGGACAAAGCTATTGTAAGACCTGAATTTATAAAGATTACCAAGTTGAACGAACCGTTCAGACAAAAAGCGTCCGTATCGGTCGGCGAGGTAGTGAAAACAGCTTTCAGAGGCAACAACATTGAAGTTACGGTAAAATGTGACGGCGGCGTAATTAACGGAGTAAGAGGACTTGAAGAACCTGAAGTTTATCACGGCGAAAAGGTAAATGTATTCTTATACAGACTGTTTGTTACAAAGGGAGATAACGCATTTATTCTTGAAAACAAATCTCTCACAGAGGAATCCGTAGTAATTTAATTTACAGATAAACTAAAACACACCGATTGGCTTTTCAATCGGTGTGTTGCTCTATAGATTATTTTATTAAATCTTTAACCACTTCGCCTGCAATTATAAGACCGACTACTGACGGTACAAATGCTATACTGCCGGGCACTTGTCGCCTTTGTGTGCATTTTCTTGCAGTTTCGGGAGGGCAGATGCAGTTTGTTTTGCAGCTTATTGCCATATCTTCAATAGGGGTGATAGGCTTTTCCTTTGAATATACAACTTTGAGTTTTTTAATGCCACGCTTTTTAAGTTCATTACGCATTACTCTTGCAAGAGGGCATACGGAAGTTTTGTAAAGATCGGCAACTTCAAAAGCACTTGCATCAAGTTTATTTCCCGCACCCATTGAACAGATTATAGGGGTGTTCGCTTTTTTTGCCTGCATAACAAGTTCTATTTTGCCTGTTACCGTGTCGATAGCGTCTACTATGTAATCATACTGTGTAAAATCAAATTCGGCGGAGGTTTCGGGAGTGTAGAATTTCTGATGCTTGTTTATAATTATATTCGGATTGATTTCTTTCAGCCTTTCTTCGGCAACATCTACCTTGTATTTGCCTACTGTTTTTCTTGTGGCAAATATATGACGATTAATATTTGTAAGGCATACTTTGTCATCGTCTATAAGGTCAAGCCGGCCTATTCCTGTGCGTGCGAGCGCCTCGGCAGTGTATCCGCCTACACCGCCTATTCCGAATATTGCAACCTTTGCATTTGCAAGTTTTTCCATTGCCTCTGCTCCGAGCAAAAGCTGTGTTCTTGAAAATTGATTAAGCATTGATTTTCTCCTTAATATAAAAACTTAGTTTATCGTCCGAAATTTGTATCTTGTAATTCATATTACGAAAAAAGTTTTCTGCGTGTTTTAATACTTCATCACTCGGTACTTCGTCAAACGAAAAATATTGTCCGCCGCAGGCATCGTGAAAATGCAGATAAGTATTAAAGTTATCCATAAGTTCGGCTTTCAAAATTTTTACCGTATCAAATTTAACTGTCATAGCTGCTCCTTAATTTATAATTCCTATCTATACAATAAGTATTATATTTCAATCATTTGTTTTGTCAATAGCAAAATTAAAAAATTATTGACTTTACTTATCGGTAATAGTATAATAAAACATATTAATTCAGTAGGTTTAATATGATATAGCCCGTTTGTTTATTTTTATTATAAATCTTAACTTAAAAATAATGCATAAAATTGACAACGCTATACCTTAGTATTAAAATAACAGGGTAGAATTAAATTGGGTGGATAAAGATGTATTGCATAAGTGTAAATTATAAAAATTCAGATGTGAATATCAGAAAAAAACTTGCTTTTCCCGAAAATGTACAAAAAGAATTTCTAACTGAACTTATAAACGGAAAAACCGTAAGTGAGTGCGTTATTATTTGCACCTGTAACAGAACAGAACTTTATTTTTGCGGAAATGAAGACAGCCTAAATACAGTGCAAAATCTGCTTTCAAACTATTCGGGAATAGAATGTGATTTGCTTAAAAAGCATTTGTATTTGTTCTATTCCGATAAAGCGGTAATGCATCTTTTCAGAGTGGTAAGCGGTATTGAATCTATGGTTATAGGTGAGGACGAAATTCTCGGACAAATAAAACTTGCTTACACTATGGCAAAAGACTTGGGTATGACGGGTTACGAGTTAAATATGACTTTTCAATCCGCAATGGCTTGCGCAAAAAAAATAAAAACTCAAACCGCACTTTCAAAAACTTCTGTTTCAACCGCAACCCTTGCGGGAAATGAAATCGCACATTTTAAGGATAAAGTAAATGTTCTCGTTATAGGCGCAACGGGGAAGATAGGCACTGTACTTGTAAAAAATCTTTTGTCGCATAAAAATGTAAGCGTTATTGCAACATCAAGAAAACACAGTGCGGAGTCGGTACAGACCAAAGCAAACATTACAATTGCTAATTATGCCGATAGGTACAGTTATATGGATTCTGCCGATTGCGTAGTCAGCGCTACCGCAAGTCCGCATTACACTGTTACATATTATGATTTAAAGAAAAATATAAAAACCGATAAGCCAAGACTTTTTATAGATCTTGCCGTACCTCCTGACATTGACGGCTCGGTTGCAGAGATAAAAGGTTTAAAGCTGATCGGAATAGATTATTTTAAAAAACTCGCAAAGAACAACAATGAGCTTAAACTTGACAGTGTGGAAAGCGCAAAAGATATTATAAAAGAAGAAAGCGATGTACTTAAAAAAGACATAGCTTTTCACTTTTTTTTACCGCATATGGAGAGTGTAAAAAATAAACTCAGCGAAAATTCCTTAGAAGAAATATTGTATAAATTCAAAGCCGAGTTACCGTCAGAAGAATTTATAAAGATACTTGATGCATTTAAAAGCTGTGGAGAAAAGATATAATGGCATATTTTCCTTTTTATATTGATATAGAAAATAAAAATATTCTTGTAGTGGGCGGCGGAACGGTAGCTTTAAGAAAGATAGAAAAGCTGTCGCCTTTTAAGCCGAGTATTACCGTGGTATCCCCGAAAATCTGCGAGGAAATTTTAAAGCTTAATGTGAAAGCCGTTGAGCGTGAGTTTGATGACAACGATTTAAACGGTACTTTTTGTGTTATCAGTGCTACCGATAACGAACAGGTGAACTCGCATATATTTGAATTATGCAAGGAGAAAAATATTCTTGTAAATACTGTTGATGACAAAGAAAAATGCGGATTTATTTTTCCTGCGCTTGTACAAAAAAATTCCGTTACTGTCGGTATTACCACATCGGGCAAAAGTCCGATATATGCAAAGTATTTAAAAGAGCAGTTTTTAAATATGCTTGAAAATACAAATTCCGATACCGCAGAAACATTGTGGCAGTACAGAGAATACATAAAGGAAAACACGGCGGACGAAGAGTTAAGAAAGAAAGTTTTTTCGGCACTTATGAGTATGTGTCTTTGCGGAGAAAGTATTGATACCGATGTTGTTAATAAAATTATAAAGGAAAACAGCTGATATGAAAGTAAGAATAGGTACAAGAAAAAGCAAACTCGCCCTTGCGCAGACAGAGATGTTTGCAAATGCTTTGAAAAAGAGATTTGACGATATAGATACAGAAATAGTTTGCATTTCAACAAAAGGAGATAAAATTCTTGATAAACCGCTTGCAATGATAGGCGGAAAGGGAGTTTTTATCTCTGAACTTGAGAATGCTTTATTAAGCGGAGCGGCAGATATGGCAGTGCACAGCGCAAAAGATCTGCCTCTTGAACTTGCAGACGGACTTGAAATATCCTCTGCTTTAAATCGTGGCAATTATCGTGATGTGCTTGTTACAAGAAAAAATGAGCCGATAAAAAACGAAGAAAAATTTATTGTCGGCACAGGCAGTCTTAGACGCCGTGGCTTTATAAAAAAACAGTATCCGCTTGTACAGATTAAAGATATAAGAGGAAATGTTGACACAAGAATTAATAAACTTATTAATAAAGAATATGACGCAATTATTCTTGCGGCGGCAGGACTTGAAAGATTGTCGCTTTATAACAGTGAAAAATACGATGTAACACCTTTTGAATATTCTGATTTTCTCCCTGCGCCTTGTCAGGCAATCGTAGTTGCGGAGAGTAAAACAGGCAGTGCGATTTCAGAAAGGTTAAAAGAAATTAGTCATACAGAAACTATGCTTGAATTTGAAACAGAAAGACAGATTCCAAAGTTGCTAAACGCAGATTGCGGTATGCCTGTCGGCGCTTTTTCAAAGGTAACAAACGGCAAAATAGAGCTTATAATTTCTACAGATTGTAAAAAAACAATATCGGGCAGTGCCGATATTAAAGACAGGTTTAATCTTGCTAAAAGGTTGGTGAGTGAGCTATGGACATAGGAAAGGTTTACCTTGTGGGCGCTGGGTGCGGCGACTATGACTTAATAACTCTGCGTGGACAGAATTGTCTGAAAAAATGCGATGTCGTTGTATATGACAGCCTTACCGACAAGCTGTTGCTTGAGTATGCGGATAATGCAGAAAAAATTTGTGTCGGAAAACGAGCAGGAAAGCATAGTGAAAAGCAGGAGAATATAAACGAAATTCTTATTGCAAAAGCAAACGAAGGCAAGACTGTTGTGCGACTCAAGGGCGGAGATCCGTTTGTTTTCGGCAGGGGAGGAGAGGAAGTACAGGCACTTCAAAGTCACAATATTCCTTATGAAGTTATCCCCGGTATTTCCTCGGCAATAGCAGTTCCCGAAATTGCGGGTATTCCTGTTACTCACAGAAATTTAAGCCGCAGTGTACACATAATCACAGGTCATACGGCGCAGGATACCTTACCGAAAAATATACGGGAATACGCAAAACTTGACGGTACACTTGTATTTTTAATGGGATTTAGAAAATTACCCGAAATTGTAAAAGGCCTTAAAGAAAACGGCAAAAGCGAAAATACGCCTGCCGCAATTGTGTCAAACGGTGCATATGCAAAGGAAAGTACGGTAAGAGGTACTTTAAAAAATATTTGCAGTCTTGCAGAGCAAAGCAAAGTTGAACCGCCTGCAATAATCGTAGTGGGAGAAGCAGTGGGGTTTGACTTTTCCGCTACAATAGAAAAGCCGCTCAAAAATAAAACCGTTGCGGTTACAGGTACGCATAAATTGTCTGCGAAACTTGGCAGAGAACTTATGTCGCTCGGTGCGAGAATCAACCGTATTGATTATCTTAGTGTAAAGGAATACAGACAAAACGAGCAGCTTGACAAAGCACTTTCAAACGTTAATAATTATAATTACATAGTGCTTACAAGTATGAACGGCGCTGAAATTTTTATTAAAAAATTGAGAGCGTTAAAGGTCGATGTTCGCAAACTGTGTAATGTAAAATTTGCCGTTATCGGCAGCGGAACAGCGGGTATTCTTGAAAAATACGGCATTTTTGCCGATATTATTCCAAAGGTTTATACTTCTGCGGATTTGGGAAATCTTTTGGCAGATACGGTAAACAAAAATGAGCGTGTGTTGATTTTGCGTGCGGAGAACGGCTCAAAAGAACTTACTGAAATTTTAAGTCGCAATAATATAATTTATGACGATGTAAAGACCTATGACATTCAGTCGGAAAGTAAGTCGGAGGGCGGAATTATTACCTCCGATTACATAACCTTTGCAAGTTCTTCGGGCGTAAACGCTTTTTTTGAAAGCGGATATGCTGTTAGCGAAAACACAAAAATTGTTTGTATTGGCGAGATAACCGCAAAGGCTTTGCATAAGTACAATATAGCCGATTACAAAATTGCAAAAACAAAAGATGTAGTCGGAATTATCAATACAATTATTTCAGATGTTAAAAAAGAGAGTGATTTTTAATGAGAAGATTCAGACGACTGAGATCAAATGAAAGTATACGCAGTCTTGTGCGTGAAACAAGAGTAGATAAGAAAGACCTTATTTACCCGATTTTTGTTGCCGAGGGCGAAAATATAAAAAAGCCCGTGGAATCTATGCCAAATGTTTATCAGTATTCACTTGACAGATTAGATGAAATTTTAGCGGAAATAAGCGAGAGTTCGATTGCGGGAATATTAATTTTCGGTATTCCGAAACACAAGGACGAGCTTGCAAGCGGCGCTTATGACGAAAACGGAATTACCCAGCAGGCTATCCGATATATAAAAGTTAAATATCCGTCAATGCTTATAATTGCCGATGTGTGCCTTTGCGAATATACAAGTCACGGACATTGCGGTGTTGTATGCGGTCATAAAATATTGAATGACGAAACCCTGCCGCTGCTTTCAAGAATGGCGGTAAGCCTTGCAAAGGCAGGTGCGGACATTATTGCTCCGTCAGATATGATGGACGGCAGAGTGTCTGCAATCAGAAATGCTCTTGATGAAAACGGCTTTGCAGATACTCCTATACTTTCTTACAGTGCAAAGTTTGCGTCTGCATATTATTCACCGTTCAGAGATGCCGCCGAGTCCGCACCTGAATTCGGCGACAGGAAAAGCTATCAGATGGACTATGCAAACGGCAAAGAGGCACTGCGAGAGATTGAAGACGATATAGAAGAGGGCGCAGATATGGTTATGGTAAAGCCTGCGCTTGCGTATCTTGATGTTGTAAAAGCCGCTAGCGAACGCTTTGATTTGCCGCTTGTTGCGTACAATGTAAGCGGTGAGTACGCAATGGTTAAGGCGGCGGCAGAAAAAGGTTGGATAGACGAAAAGAAAGTTGTTTCCGAAAATTTAATCGCTATGAAAAGGGCGGGCGCTGATATTATAATTACATATCACGCACTTGATGCCGCAAAGTGGATTGACGAATTTTACAAGTAAGAGGTGGCAAAAATGAATATTCAAAATTCGGAAAAGTTTTATGCCCAAGCTCAAAATTTTATGCCCGGAGGGGTAAACAGCCCTGTTCGTGCGTGCCGTGCGGTTGGCAGAGCGCCGTTGTTTATCGACCACGCAAAGGGTTCAAAAATCTATGATGTCGACGGTAACGAATACATCGATTATATTTGCTCATGGGGCCCGAATATTCTCGGACACGCTAACGAAAGAGTTATAAATGCAGTAACCGAAACCTGTCAAAGAGGACTTACATTCGGCGCTTGTCACAGCGGAGAAATCGATCTTGCAAAACTTATAAAAAAGCATTTTCCGTCAATGGAAATGTTAAGACTTGTAAATTCGGGTACAGAGGCGGTTATGAGTGCAATCCGTGCCGCAAGGGGTTATACAAAGAGAGATAAAATAGTTAAGTTTGAGGGTTGCTATCACGGTCATTCGGACGGTCTGCTTGTAAAATCGGGTTCAGGACTTCTTACCAATTCTATCCCCGACAGTGCAGGTGTTCCTAAAGGATATACGGATAATACCCTGCTTGCAAAGTACAATAATAAAGAGTCGGTAGAAAAACTTTTTGAGGAGCACGGTGATGATATTGCCTGCGTTATTGTAGAGCCATGCGCCGCCAATATGGGAGTTGTACCGCCGCAGGAGGGCTTTTTACGGTTTTTGAGAGATATTACGCTAAAATATAATTCTCTGCTTATTTTTGATGAAGTTATTACGGGCTTTCGACTTAGCATTGGCGGTGCTCAAAAATATTACGATGTTAAACCCGACCTTACCACACTTGGCAAAATTGTAGGTGGAGGTATGCCTTTGGCTGTGTACGGCGGTAAAAAAGGAGTTATGCAGTGCGTTGCTCCGCTCGGTTCGGTGTATCAGGCAGGCACACTTTCAGGTAATCCCGTTGCCGTAAGTGCGGGAATTGAAACCTTAAAAATCCTTGAGGAAAACGAAGCTGAAATTTATACAAGGCTTGAGAAAATTTCATTGCAGCTTGAAAATGCCATGCAAGAATCGGGAATGAATGTGAATCGTGTAGGTTCAATTATGACGGTTTTCTTTACCAATGAAAAGGTAAAAGATTATGATACAGCCAAAACTGCCGATACTGCCCGATTTGCCGAATATTTCAGACATATGCAGGACAACGGAATATATACAGCTCCGTCACAGTTTGAGGCAATGTTTGTTTCGTTTGCACATTCCGACGAAGATATTGCCAAAACCTGCGAGGCTATAAAAAAATTCAAATAATTTTTATGAAGAAAAAAAGTGTAGCAATTTTTTGCTACACTTTTCTTATGCCGTTAAACGGCTCTTGCCTGTTCTATTATTTCTGTGTGTCTGTAATGCTCGGCAATCTCTGCCAGAGTAATGCTTTCGGCATAATTTTGCAGGTATGATGACATTGCGCTCCACAATCTGTCGTTTATAAGCTCCGTCATCATATCGTTTTTATCTCTGCTGTCAAAATAAACATCATTAAGCACCCTTGTGTCAAGAGCGTTTAATATGTCTTTAAAAGTAATTTTACTCAAATCTCTTGCAACTACATAACCGCCGTTAAGTCCCTTTTGTCCACGAATAAGGTTTGCAGAGGTAAGGGAGGGAAGTATTTGCTCAAGGTATTTTTTAGATATATTGTGCCTTTTGGCAATATCGGGAGCGGTGACCGAACATCCGTTTTGAGAATAAACCGCTATGTCGATTATCGCCATAATGCCAAACTGCACTTTTGTTGATATTTTCAATTAATAATCAGCCCCTTATACAGAAGAAAAGCCTGTTTTGGAGCAGAATATGCCTGACTAAGCGTATTAAATATAGATTAACATTTTTTAAGGAAAAAATCAATACTTACCAAATAAATATGTATTGTATATAATGACAGATTTTAGAATAATATGGAATAAAATTTGTAAAATAGGGAAAATCCTACAAAACCTATTGAAATACTAAGTTAAATGCGCTATAATCTACAGTATCATCTTGCAGATAAGCTTTTGCAGGATAAGCATTGACTAAGCAAATATGATTTAAAAGGGATGGGAAGCTTATGGAGTTTAATACAGCGTTATTGCACAAAAATTTTAGCGGTGATAAGGCGTCGGGCTCTACTATGACTCCTATTTATCAGGTAAGTGCTTTTTCGCACAGCTCTGCCGAACAGCTTGAAAAAGTGTTCAACAACAAAGCGCCCGGATATGCTTATTCAAGAATAGGCAATCCTACGGTGACTTCTTTTGAGGCAAGAATTGCCGCCCTTGAAAACGGTGCAGGTGCTGTTGCGTGTTCGTCAGGTATGGCAGCAGTTACAATGGCACTTCTTAATATATTGGAGTCCGGTGACGAAATAATAGTAGGCGCAGGTCTTTTTGGCGGAACTATTGATTTGTTAAAGGATTTAGAGGCATTCGGCATAACCGCTCACTTTGCAGACGAGGTTACACCGCAGAATGTTGAACCGCTTATCAACGAGCGCACAAGAGCAGTGTTTGCGGAACTTATCGGCAATCCGAAACTCGATATTGTGGATATTGAGGCAGTATCAAATCTTGCACACAGATACAATATACCTCTTATTATAGACAGCACCACGGCAACACCGTATCTTGTTCACCCGATTGAGTTCGGTGCAGACATTGTTGTTCATTCAACCTCAAAGTATATTAACGGCGGCGGAAACGCAATCAGCGGTATAATAATTGACAGCGGTAAATTTGAATGGGATACAGAGAAATTCAAAGGTATGAAAGAATACAAAAAATACGGTAAACTTTCGTATCTTGCAAAACTGCGAAACGGTATATGGCGAAACTTCGGTTGTTGTCTTGCTCCGTTTAATGCATTTTTAAATTCTGTCGGTCTTGAAACATTGGGACTGAGAATGGAGTGTCTTTGCAGCAACGCATTGAAACTTGCACAATTTTTTGAAACCTGTAAAGATATTGAGGTTAATTACCCGGCACTTGAAAGTTCAGAGTATTACGCACTTACACAAAAACTTTTAAAAGGCAAAGGCGGTGCGATTCTTACAATAAGAGCCGGCAGTAAAGAAAAAGCCTTTGAACTTATAAATAATTTGAAGTTTGCAACCAACGCAACAAATATCGGTGACACACGAACATTGGTAATTCATCCGTCAAGCACAATTTACGCACACAGTACAGAACAGCAGAAAGAGAACGCAGGTGTGTTTGACGATACAATCCGAATCAGCGTCGGTATAGAGGACATTGCAGATCTGATTGAGGATTTCGGAAATGCAATAAGTAAAATAAACAATTAGTTTTGGGGGATTCACAATGGCAGTTGATTATTCAACATTAAAAAAAGGCGGATTTATGCGCCAAAAACAAAAAAATAATTTTTCCCTTCGTTTAAGAGTGGTAGGCGGAAATCTTACGGCAAAACAACTTGCCAAGATTGCAGAAGTAGCAGAAAATTTCGGTGACGGCTATGTGCATCTTACCTCAAGACAAAGTGTTGAAATTCCGTTTATTAAACTTGACGATGTTGAAAATGTAAAGGCGGCACTTGCCGAGGGCGATGTTGAACCCGGTGTATGCGGTCCGAGAGTAAGAACAATTACAGCTTGTCAGGGACAGGCAATTTGCCCGAGCGGCTGTATTGATACATATTCACTTGCAAAAGAACTTGATGACAGATATTTTGCAAAAGAACTTCCGCATAAATTTAAATTTGGTATTACAGGATGTCAGAACAACTGCCTTAAGTCAGAGGAAAACGACCTGGGAATTAAGGGCGGAATAAAGGTTGACTGGAGAGAAAGTGACTGTATAGGCTGCGGCGTTTGCGTAAAGGCTTGCCGACAGGGTGCTATCACTCTTGAGGACGGAAAAATTTCCGTTGACAAGTCAAAATGTAATTTCTGCGGAAGATGCTATAAGGCTTGCCCGACCGACGCTTGGGATACCGTTCACGGTTACATAGTTTCATTCGGCGGACTTTTCGGCAACTCAATTAACAAAGGTGAAACAATCATTCCTTTTGTTGAAGATAAAGAAAAACTTTTGAAAATCTGCGATGCGGCTGTTAATTTCTTTGAAGAAAACGCAAAGCCGAGCGAACGCTTTAAGTTCACAATCGACAGAGTAGGCAGAGAAAAATTTGAAGAGAAGATATTGGAGGCATACAATGGCTGATTTTATTATTGACGATACAGTAGATATTACCGATGTTGTCTGCCCGACAACATTTGTTAAGGCAAAGGTTGCTCTTGAGGAGCTTGACGACGGTCAGATTTTAAGTGTTAAAATGAATGACGGTGAGCCTGTACAGAATGTTCCGAGAAGTATCAAGGAAGAGGGTCACCAAATTTTAAAACTTATTGATAACGAGGACGGCACTTATAATCTTATAGTTAAAAAGGTTGGTGATTAAATGCCGACAAGAATCAGTAAAGACAATTTTGAAAAAGAAGTTTTACAGGCAGATAAAACTGTACTCGCTGATTTTTATTCAGACAGCTGTGTGCCTTGTAAAAGACTTTCACCGGTACTTTTCGCACTTGAAGAAGAATATGCCGAAAAGCTCAAAATTGTTAAAATCAATATAAATTTTGATTCCGAGCTTGCCGAAAAATACGAGGTACAGGCAGCGCCGACTTTGGTATTTTTTAAAAACGGCGAAGAGATTTCAAGACTGCGAGGCGCAGTAAAACAAGCAGAAATTAAAGAAGTTATTGAAAAATCAGTTTAAAGGGGTTATTATTATGACAATCACAGTTGCAGGTAATAAAAAAGAAGTAGCAGAAGGACTTACAGTAGCACAGCTTATTATTGACGAAGATGTAGAAACACCGGAGTATGTAACAGTAAGTGTAAACGACGAATTTCTTGCAAGCGGTACTTTTGAAGAAACCGTACTCAAGGACGGCGATGTAGTTGAATTTCTTTATTTCATGGGAGGCGGTCAGTAATGGCATTTACTAACGAACAGCTTGAGCGTTATTCCCGTCACATCATTCTCAAAGAGGTTGGTGCAAAGGGACAGAAAAAGTTGCTTAACGCAAAAGTGCTTATAATCGGTGCAGGCGGACTCGGTGCACCCGTAGCAATGTATCTTGCCGCTGCCGGTATCGGTACAATCGGTATTGCCGATGCTGACGAGGTTGACCTTTCAAATCTTCAGCGCCAGATTATTCACGCTACAAAAGATGTAGGCAAGCCAAAGGTAGAATCGGCAAAGGAAACTATGGAGGCTATGAATCCAGATGTTACGGTAAAAACTTACCATACCTTTGTTACAAGTGAAAATATTATGGACCTTATCAAAGATTACGATTTCATCATTGACGGTACCGATAATTTCCCGGCAAAGTTTCTTATCAATGACGCTTGCGTAATGGCTAAAAAACCTTTTTCACACGCAGGTATTATCAGATTTCAGGGACAGCTTATGACATATGTGCCCGGTGAAGGTCCTTGCTACCGTTGTGTATTTAAAAACCCACCGCCAAAGGACGCAGTTCCTACTTGTAAGCAAGCGGGTGTAATCGGAGCAATGGGCGGTGTTATCGGCAGTTTGCAGGCAATGGAGGCTATTAAGTATATTCTCGGCAAGGGTGATTTGCTCACAGGATATTTACTTACATACGATGCACTCAAAATGGAATTTCGTAAGATAAAACTTCCGTCAAACACACATAATTGTGCGGTTTGCGGTGATCATCCTACAATTACCGAGCTTATAGATTACGAACAGGCAGAATGTGACGGTGTTCATTTATGATTAAATTATCAAAAGCTGATTATAATAAAATTGTGGCTCACGCAGAAAGTGAGCTGCCTAACGAGGCTTGCGGATTGATTGCGGGTACGGTTGACGGCGAAAACAAGGAGATTAAAAAAGTTTATCTTCTTTCAAACATCGACCATTCAAACGAGCATTTTTCGCTTGACCCAAAGGAACAGCTTGCGGCGGTAAAGGATATGCGACAGAACGGTTTTGTACCGCTCGGTAACTGGCATTCACATCCCGAATCTCCGTCAAGACCATCGGATGAGGACAAGCGACTTGCATATGACAGCAAGGCAAGCTATATGATTTTGTCACTTATGGACAGAGAAAATCCCGTGCTAAATTCATTTAAAATCAACGGCACAGCTTCAGAAAAGGAAGAATTGGTTATTTACTAAACAAGGAGGGAAATTATGTACGACATAGTTATTATCGGAAGCGGTCCGGCAGGACTTTCTTCGGCAATTTATGCTCAACGAGCAGGACTTAAGACAGTTGTGGTTGAGAAAAACTACCTTGGCACAGGTCAGATTGCAGAAAGCGAGCGTGTAGATAATTACCCGGGATTATACGGCGAAAACGGCTTTGATTTGGGCGAAAAGTTCCGTTCACACGCAGAAAGCCTCGGTACTGAATTTATAGAGGGAGAGGCTGTTAAAATCAGCAAAAACACAACTGATTACAGCATTGAACTTGACAACGGAAATTCATTAGAAACTCACACTGTAATTTATGCGGTCGGTACGGAACGCAGAAAACTTCAGGTTGAGGGTGAAAAAGAGTTTTCGGGCAGAGGAGTATCGTATTGCGCAGTTTGTGACGCTGCATTTTATAAAGATAAAATCACAGCTGTTGCAGGCGGCGGAGATACCGCACTTGGTGATGCGGCTTTGCTTTCAAAGTTTGCAAAAAAAGTTTATCTTATTCATCGCAGAGATAAATTCAGAGCCAATAAAACCTTACAGCAAAAAGTCGAAAATATTTCTAATGTAGAAATATTGCTTAATTCGCAGATAAAAAAGATTAACGGCAGTAATAAGGTTGAGTCGATTACAGTTGATAAAAACGGCGCAGAAGCCGAAATCAAAGTTGACGGCGTTTTTGTTGCAGTCGGCAGTGTGCCTAATTCGGCAATTCTTAAGGATTTGGTTGAAGTTGACGATAACGGCTATATTGTTGCAAATGAGGACGGAGTAACTTCGGCAAACGGAATATTTGTTGCAGGCGATGTTCGTACCAAAAAGTTAAGACAGGTTGTAACAGCTGTATCGGACGGTGCTAATTGCGTATTATCTGCGGAAGATTATCTTGAAAAAATAAAATGATATGAAAATAAGGTGAGTGTAAAAGGGAGAGGCAGCCTATGAAAATTGAAAAATTAAGTACAGATATTCTGATAATAGGCGGAGGTACAGCAGGCTGTTATGCCGCACTCACTATTTCAGAAAATTCAGATAAAAAAGTTTTAATTTGCGAAAAGGCGCACATCAAGCGCAGCGGATGTCTTGCGGCAGGAGTAAACGCTCTTAACGCATACATCGTTGAGGGAAGAACGCCGCAGGATTATGTTGATTACGCAAAAAAAGATGCCGATGGAATTGTAAGAGAAGATTTACTCCTTACAATGTCCGAAAAGCTGAATGAGGTAACGGATAGGCTTGAAAAGTTAGGTCTTGTTATTTTAAAGGATGAAAACGGTAAGTATGTTACAAGGGGTAATAGAAACCTTAAAATAAACGGTGAAAACATTAAACCTATTCTTGCCTCGGCTGTTGAAAAAACAAAGAATGTTAAAATCCTCAACAGAGTAAACATTATAGATTTTGCCGTAAAAAACAATAAAATCAACGGTGCTTACGGTATAGGCATTGAAAACGATACATTTTACATAATAGAAGCAAAAGCCGTAATCGTTGCCACAGGCGGAGCGGCAGGTCTTTACAAGCCGAATAATCCGGGCTTTTCAAGACACAAAATGTGGTATCCTCCGTTTAATACTGGCGCAGGCTATGCAATGGGCATTAATGCGGGTGCGGAGATGACAACCTTTGAAATGCGTTTTATCGCACTTCGCTGTAAAGACACCATCGCTCCTACCGGTACACTTGCACAGGGCGTCGGCGCAAAACAGGTAAATTCGCTCGGCGAGGTTTACGAAACCAACTACGGACTTACAACTTCACAGAGAGTTTACGGCACAGTAAACGAAAACCAAGAGGGCAGAGGCCCTTGCTACCTCCGTACAGAGGGCATTACAGCCGAGCAGGACGAGTCGCTTTTAAAGGCGTATTTGAATATGGCGCCGTCACAAACTATAAAGTGGATTGAAAGCGGCAAAAATCCGTCACAGCAGAATGTTGAAATCGAGGGCACAGAGCCGTACATTGTAGGCGGTCACACCGCAAGCGGCTATTGGGTTGATACCAAAAGAGCCACAACAATTGACGGATTGTTTGCAGGCGGTGATGTTGCAGGCGGTTGCCCGCAGAAGTATGTAACAGGTGCACTTGCAGAGGGTGAAATCGCAGGTATGTCGGCTGTTGAGTATGTGAACAATCATACACAAGCACCGCAGCTTGAAGATGAAATAACCGATAAGCACATTGTCGAAGTTGAAAGATTTTTAACAAAAAAAGATACCCGTTATACAACGGAACAGCTTGAAGAGGCAATGCAGACTGTAATGGACAGCTATGCAGGCGGTATAAAAACAAACTACCGTTTTAACGAAAAACAGCTTGATATTGCAGACTACAAAATCAAACAGCTTATTAAACTTTCAGGCAGTTTATATGCGGAAGATTTTCAGGAGCTTATGTATATTTACGAGCTTAGGGAAAGACTTACGGTTTGCAGAAGTGTAATTGCTCACTTAAAGGCAAGAAAGGAAACCCGTTGGCACAGCTTTGCGGAAAACCTTGATTATCCGAATAAGGATGACAAAAACTTTAATAAATATGTAAATTCACGCCTCGAAAACGGCGAAATTAAAATAATTATCCGAGATTTGGTAGAGGGAGGTAAAAGCTATGAGCATTGCGATTGACAAGCATAAGTGCATAGGTTGCGGAAGATGCCGAAATGTATGTCCCGGCAGTCTTATAAAGCTTGACAGTGACAACCGTGCTTACATAAAGTATCCGAAAGATTGCTGGGGCTGTACTTCATGTATTAAGGAATGTCCTGCATATGCAATCAGCTTTTATCTTGGTGCAGATATCGGCGGTATGGGCAGTCTTGTTCATACCGAGAAAAAGGGCGATATACTTAGTTGGATAATTGACAAGCCCGAGGGTGAAACCATTAAGATAGATATTAACCAAAAGGAATCGAATAAGTACTGAGGAGGAATAAGAATGAGTCAGCTTTCACATTTAGATGAGCTTGAAGCAGAGGCTATATATATAATCCGAGAGGTAGCCGCAGAGTGCGAAAAGCCTGTTATGCTCTATTCAATAGGCAAGGACAGCTCTGTTATGCTCCACCTCGCAATGAAGGCTTTTTACCCTGAGAAGCCGCCGTTCCCGTTTATGCACATAGACACTACATGGAAGTTTAAAGATATGATTAAATTCCGTGACGATACAGCAAAAAGACTTGGCATTGAGATGATTGTTTATTCCAACGAAGAGGGAATAAAGCAGGGTATCAATCCGTTTGACCACGGCGCTGCTTATACGGATATTATGAAAACACAGGCTTTAAAGCAGGCACTTACAAAGTATGGTTTTACAGCGGCATTCGGCGGCGGCAGACGAGATGAAGAAAAGTCAAGAGCAAAAGAGAGAATTTTCTCTTTCAGAAATCAGGCGCAGGCTTGGGACCCTAAAAATCAGCGCCCCGAGATGTGGAAACTTTACAACACTAAAATCAACAAGGGCGAAAGCATAAGAGTTTTCCCGATTTCAAACTGGACAGAAAAAGACATCTGGCAGTACATAAAGAGAGAAAATATAGATATTGTTCCGCTTTATTTTGCGGCGAAAAGACCTGTTGTATATCGTGACGGCAATATTATAATGGTTGACGATGACAGATTCCCGCTCAAAGAGGGTGAAGTACCGGAGTACAAGTCGGTTCGTTTCAGAACACTCGGCTGTTATCCTCTTACAGGCGGTATTGAATCAACCGCAACTACCCTTGACGAAATCATTGACGAAACTTTAAGCTCTGTGTCTTCCGAGCGTACCTCAAGAGTTATTGACAACGAGGCGGCAGGCAGTATGGAACGCAGAAAAAGGGAGGGCTATTTCTAATGAAAGGTTTATTGAAGTTTATTACCTGCGGAAGTGTGGATGACGGTAAATCTACACTTATAGGTCATATTCTGTATGATGCAAAGTTAATTTACGCCGACCAGGAAAAAGCTCTTGAGCTTGACAGTAAGGTAGGCAGCCGTAATGGTGACATTGACTATTCGCTTTTGCTTGACGGTCTTATGGCAGAGCGTGAACAGGGCATCACAATAGATGTTGCTTACCGTTATTTTACAACCGATAACAGAAGTTTTATTGTAGCCGATACCCCAGGCCATGAGGAATATACAAGAAATATGGCGGTAGGTGCGTCTTTTGCAGACCTCGCCGTAATTCTTATAGACGCATCTCAGGGTGTACTTGTGCAGACAAGAAGACACGCAAGAATCTGCAAACTTATGGGTATAAGACATTTTGTTTTTGCGGTAAATAAAATGGACCTTGTAAATTACAGTGAACAGCGTTTTAATGAAATCGTAGCACAGATTGACGAGCTTAAAAAAGAGCTTTCTCTTGAAAATATCTACATTATTCCGCTTTCTGCCACAGAGGGCGACAATGTTACGGTAAAGTCACAGAACATTCCTTGGTATAACGGAGTTCCGCTCCTTGAATACCTCGAAAAAGTTGATGTATCTGCCTCGGAAGAGGAAGAGGGTTTTTATATGCCTGTTCAAAGAGTTTGCCGTCCCGATCACACATTCAGAGGTTTTCAGGGACAGATTGAGTCGGGCAGTATAAATGTAGGCGATGAAATCATTGCATTGCCAAGCAACGAAAAAGCTAAGGTTAAGCAGTTGCTTGCGGCAGGCAAAGATGTAAAAACCGCATTTAAGGGTCAGCCTGTTACAATTACACTTGATAAAGAAGTTGATGTGTCAAGAGGCTGTGTAATTGCAAAGGACACAAAACTTGCGTCTTATCAGAAACTCAATGTGTCAATTCTCTGGATGGACGATGAGCCGCTCGCAGTGGGTACAGACTACCTTGTAAAACTCGGTACAAAGACAATCAGCGGTATTATTACAGGTATTGAATATGCCGTTGATGTAAATACAGGCGAGCATATCAAGGCAGATACTTTAAATAAAAACGGTATTGCGGTATGTAATCTTTTACTTACCGAGCCGATTGTTGCCGACTTGTTCTCTGCTCACAAAACTTTGGGTGAACTTATACTTATAAACCGTGTAACGAATATGACTTCGGCATGCGGTGTGGTTGAAAAGGTAAGTCAGAAAGGTGTATCGGGTTCTGAAAAAGCTTCGTTCAAAAACGGCGAGCTTGAGGCAAGAGGAGATATTTTTGAAGAATTCTACTATGATACCACAAGCCTTAATGTACTTAAATATCAGCCTGTAAGAGAAACTTACACTGTCGGTGACGAAATTCCGACAAGCGGCGACAGCTACTCATATCCTGACAGCTTTGATATTATTGTACTTCGTGATCTTGTTGCGGTAAGCGTTCGCAATAAGGTGGTTACTGCAATTACTCCTGCAGATGATTACAAATACAGCGGTGTGCCTGTTATCAACGGCAGGGGGTTTGAGATTCTTGCCGACAGTGACGAGAAAATCAAAACAATGCTTGACGAATACAAAAATCTTGAAGATATTAACGATTCAAAATTCTTTGCGAAATGGGTAAAGTTTAATACATACAGAAAAATTGTAATTCAAAAGCTATAATAACCACAATACATAAAAACAGATGTAAAACGAATTTGAGTTTTGCGTCCGTTACTGTGCTGATGACATTCGGCTTTGTAATAATTATGATAAAAGGTATAATCGTACCGTGCATAATTTTAGCGGTAGTATGGCTTTGTCACCTGATTTATTTTATATTCTTTGTGAAAACAATTGCAGAATAAATTAAAAAGAAAAATATACGACAGTGTATGATTTTTATTTCATACACTGTCGCTTTTTGTAAAATTGATGTATATGTCGAAATTTAATTGACAAAAATAATCGTTAATGATATTATAAAATTGTATTAACTTTATATTTTATATGCAAATATTACACAGATTTATTTATGGGTGAAAAGTAATGAAGATAAAAAATATTAATTTCTTGGCAAAAGCAAATATCAAAGGTAATCGAAAGAGTATATTTATTACAGCTTTTATGGTTATACTTGTTATTTCCCTTACATTGATTTCAAGTTATGCCGTAACAATTAACAGAGCCGTAACTGATTATAAAAATGATATTCGTGCGAGAATGATTACTTTCAGTCCGATAGACAACGGTGCCGTTACCGACGAATTAAAGAGCAAGTTAATGTCTTTTGACCATGTGGAAGATATATACGAACTTAAGGGAATAATAAATCAGTATATGGATGTAGTTGATGTAAGTGACGAAAACGGCGAATATAAAGATTTTTATAAAGGCAACGAAGATTTAAACTGCAGTTTAAATTTATATCCGTTGATAGGCGATGAAAAAATGGATGTAATGGCAGGAAAAAGTCTTGATGAAAGTCCCGTGTACAGTTGTATAATACCAAGTCTTTTTTATCCTTTTGAATATGAAAACACTGATTCTGACCTTAATTATATAGACGGCGAAAGTCTTATCGGAAAAACAATTACAGTAACGCCTTCGAATGGTGACGGACTTGAAGTTTTTTATAATATCGACCCTGAATTGGCAATGTATGAAAATAAAACTATGTATTTGCCTGCAATTGAATATAAGTTGAAAGTTGTGGGTGTGTATTATTCAGAGCCTACAACTAAGGGCTATTATAACCATATATTTGTTTCGGAGGATACGGGGGTGCAGATAATTCAAGACGCTTTTGACGCTTCAATAATAGATTTGAATGATGAAAGGTCAAATGCCGTGCATTGGTACAAGACCCCGTCTTTGCACGATCACTTTATAGTCGTTGATGATTACGATAACATAGTACCGTTGTGTAATGAACTTAATGAGGCAGGGTATTTTGTATTTTCCGACCCCGAACTCGGAATACAGGAGGAAACGGTTAAATCATCAAAAGTTTTCAAAATATTAAGTGTTTTTATGATTTCGGCATCGCTTATACTGTGTGTTGTTATTCTTATACAATCGACGGTGCTTTCTCTGTTTAACAGAAAGGGTGAAATCGGTTTGCTGAAAGCTATAGGTTATAAAAACAGTCAGATATTTAAATGTATGTATTTTGAACAGTTGATTCTTACAATAAGGGGCTGTGTTATAGGTGCGGTTATTTCAGCATTGGTAATTGCGGTTATGAATTTTATGTTTAATCATGATACATATATAAATCGTTTGTATGTTGTAAATTGGACTGATTACCTGATTTTCCTTGCCGTTTCATTGGCTTTGGCAGTTGTTGTTCCGCTTATATGTCAGCTTATTTCACTCTGCAAAATTAATAAAATACAGCCAAAGGACGCTATGAATTAAATTAAACGAGGTACTGTTATGAACGCAATAGAATTAAAAGAAATTTCAAAAATATATAACAACAGTGTAGTTGCCGTGGACAATGTTTCGCTTACGGTAAATCAAGGTGAATTTATTGCCGTTATGGGACAGTCGGGCAGCGGAAAAAGCACTTTGCTTCAAATTGCGGGTTTACTTGATACTTGCACATCGGGGCAGGTAATTATTAACGGCAATGATGTATCTACCCTTGACAAAAATGCGATTGCAGATGTTCGTATGGAAAATTTAGGCTTTGTGTTTCAAGCCTTTCATCTTAATGCACATTTAAAACTCTACGAAAATGTTATGGTACCTATGCTGATAAACGATAAATTCACCTCAATGAATGATATGAAAGAACAGGCAATGCAGCTGATAGATTCGGTAGGTCTTACTAACCGCAAAGAACATTATCCTTTCGAACTTTCTGGCGGTGAACAGCAGAGAGTTGCCATTGCAAGAGCGCTTGCCAATGACCCCGATTTTATTCTCGCCGACGAACCGACAGGAAATCTTGACAGTAAAAACGAACTTATGGTTTTTGAAGAATTAAAAAAGTTGTGTTATCTTGGCAAAGGTGTGCTTGTTGTAAGTCATAATGACGCCGTTATTGATTTTGCGGATAAAATATATACTATGAAAGACGGAGTATTGGGAGAAAAGTAAAATGAAACTTGCAAAACTAAATATTCTGATAAAATCATCGGTAAAAACCAGAAAGCTGTCTTCCGCATTTTTCTGTATATTTGTGATATTATCAACAGTTCTTATGCTTTTGTCGATTGGTTTGATTTTACCTATGACTGACAATGTGGTAAATAAAATTAATAATCATATTTCAAGACGAGAACTTGAAACTGATTTTACGGATAATATACCGGACGACTATATAGAAAGTAAAATCACAAAGCTGAAAGAAAATCAATATGTAACCGATGTTTATATAATTCCGTCAAAACTGACTTTTTCCGATAGTTCTAAAACTTTGTCGTCACAATACACATTGGCGTTTGTTCATAACGAAAGCTCTCCTTTAATTACTTCGGGCAGAACTTTTGACGAAAGCGAAACCGGAGTAGCGCTTGTTCCCGAAAAAATAAAAGATTACAATGAAAACGAACGCAAATTCAGTGAGATAAACGGTGAAGATTTAATCGGAAAAACTCTTGAATTAAATGTAAGAGAGGATACGGTATTTAAAATAAAAATAATCGGCGCTTACAGTACATCGGATCCTATATTTGAAAATAAAGAAATACTTGTGCCGAAGAATGATTTGTTTAAATACGATGCGGCGGTATCGGGTGAATATTCGGGCGATAAAAGTTATATGATTGTTGTAGATAAACCCGAAAATACCGAAACGGCGCTGCAGGAGTTGTCTGATATATGTAATGTTTATAAAAGAACGGATGTTATAAATGTACAGACTTATAATACAGCAATGTATATTTCTATTGCGACAGCGGTTTTATTTATTGCTTTTATTATAGTCGGATTTTTTATTTTTTTAAAAAACAATATAAGCAACCGTACAAACGAGCTTGCTTTGTACCGTGCTCTCGGCTACAAAACAAAGCATATATTTTATATAATTTTTACAGAGCATATAATACTCGCTTTGATTTCGATATTTATAGGTATAATTTTCGCTTTCTTGTTAGGAAATCTGCTTATAAATCCTTATATATATTCATTGCTTGGCAATACAATTATGGAAATGACCGTAAAAATAACGATTGGTGAAATTTCAACGGTAATACTGATGATTATATTGCTCCTCTTTATAGTTTGTAAAACAGCGGTAAAACGGTCTGAAAAAACAGACTTAACCGTCTTACTTAGAGAAAGATAAAGACAATCCCTCAACGGTAAATTTCATAATTTGCTGTTGAGGGATTTTTATAATGCAGGTTTATTAATATGTTATACAATTAAAAACTCTCTTGACAAAGAGATAAATTAATGATAAGATAACAGTGTTATATAACACTGTTATCTTTTGTGAGGTAATTTGAATGACAGGTAATGAAGAAACAAAGGCAAAAATCGAAAAAGCGGCTCTTGATGAATTTATGGAAAAAGGTTTTGCCAATGCCTCATTAAGACAAATAGTAAAAAATGCAGGACTTACCACAGGTGCGTTTTACAAATATTTTCCTACTAAAGAAGATTTATTTGCTTCGCTGGTTGAACCGTATGCAAATAAAATATATTCTATTTATGATGTTACTTTGCATAATTTTCAGACTTTGTCGAGCAGTGAACAGCAAAATGCCATGACCGGAGTTTCAACGGATTCCATCACGCAAATGCTCAACTATATTTACGAACATTACGATAATTTTAAATTGCTGCTTTGTAAGGCTGACGGCACGGAGTTTACTTCTTTTATACATAATCTTGTTGAAAGAGAAACGCAGTCAACCCTTACATTTATTGAAGATATGCGAAAAAGCGGAACGGAAATTCCGCAGCTTGACAAGGACTTTATTCATATGGTGTCGAGCGGTATGTTTTCGGCAATGTTTGAAATTGTGGTTCATGATATGGAAAAGAGCGTTGCGATTGAGCGTGTCAAAAAGCTGAAAATGTTTTATACCGGAGGCTGGGAAAAACTTTTTGGTATATCATTTTAAAATCAGTATAATTTTTTCGTATCTGTATAGGCAGATACGAAAATTTTTAAATAATAGTTAGCATAAACTAACTATTTTATCAAAGGAGAGTGGAATAATGAAAAAAGAAAAATCCTCTGCGGCATGGATTATGCAGTGGGCAGGCAGGCAAAAATCTCTTTACTCAGTAAGCGTAGTGCTTGCGGTTTTGAATGTATTGTTCAAGCTGATACCGTTTTTCATTATAGGTGATGTTATCAACAAACTGTTAAACGGAGAGAAAAGCTTTTCGGTGTATCTGATTGAAATTGCAATGATTGCAGGCTCGTTTGTTATAGCTGAGATTTTTCATTCAGTTTCAACGGCATTTTCGCACAAGGCTACTTTCAGCGTGCTCGGACAAATCCGCAAGGAAACCTGCGACAAACTTTCAAGAGTGCCGCTAGGATATGTTAAAGACACCTCATCGGGTACTCTTAAAAACATTATGGTGGAGCGGATTGACAGCATAGAAACCACGCTTGCGCATATTCTGCCCGAATTTACTTCCAATCTGATTCCGCCCGTTGCAGTGCTTGTATATTTGTTTGTAATTGACTGGCGAATGGCACTGCTTTCGCTTGTAACCGTTGTGCTCGGCTTTTGCTCAACCTTTGGAATGTTTATCGGCTATGAAGAAAACTTTAAAAATGCGGTCGAAAAAACCAAGGCGCTTAACAATGCGGCAGTGGAATACATAAACGGCATTGAGGTTATAAAGGTATTCGGCAAGGCGGACTCCTCTTACGAAAAATTCACAAAAGCCGCTAAAGAGGGAGCAGAGGCGTATATCGGCTGGATGCGCAAATGCTGTATTTACCATAGCATTTCGCTTGTTCTTACCCCGTACACACTTCTCACCGTTTTGCCGTTTGGCGCAATGTTTATTTTAAACGGCAGTCTTTCTGTTGCAAATTTTGTAATGTGCATTATTCTTGCACTGAGCATTGTAGGACCGCTCATTACCGTTATGAGCTACACCGATGACCTCGGCAAAATAGGCACTGTTGTGGGCGAAGTGGCAGGTATTCTCACCCAAAAGGAACTTGACAGACCCGAAAAATCAAAGAAAAAGCCTTATGATTATTCTATAAGACTTAAAGATATATGCTTTGGTTATCACGATGAAGAAGTCCTGCACAACATAAATATGTGTATGGATTCGGGCAGTGTAAACGCTATTGTAGGTCCTTCGGGCAGCGGTAAATCAACAATTGCAAAACTCATAGCTTCTCTGTGGGATACAGACAGCGGAAGTATTGAAATCGGCGGTGTAAATATCAGAGATTTGTCGCTTGAAGAATACAATAAGAGCGTAGCTTATGTTGCACAAGACAATTACCTTTTTAACGAAACAGTAAGGGAAAACATCAGACAGGGCAATCTGAATGCGACTGACAAAGAGGTTGAGCAGGCGGCAAGGCTCAGCGGCTGTTATGACTTTATAATGTCGCTTGAAAACGGCTTTGACACCGTAGCAGGCGGTGCGGGCGGACACCTTTCGGGAGGCGAAAGACAGCGTATATCAATTGCAAGAGCAATGCTTAAAAATGCTCCTATAGTTATTCTTGACGAGGCTACTGCATATACCGACCCTGAAAATGAAGCGGTAATACAGTCGTCTGTTGCAAAACTTGTGGCAGGCAAAACTTTAATTGTAATTGCACACAGACTTTCTACAATTACAGACGCAGACAAAATTTTTGTTATTGACGACGGCAGAGTTTGCGAACAGGGAACTCACAAGGAATTGCTTGAGGATAACGGATTATACAAGCAAATGTGGCAGGCTCATATTTCTGTTAAAGATAACGGAGGTGATATTAATGCTTAAAATTTTAAATAAGTTTTTTGATTTTTGCGGAAGTGTAAATAAAAAGAAGTTTCAAATTTCAATCGTGCTCGGAGTTATTCAGGCTGTTTGCGAGGCTATGAAAATCCCTGCGATTATGATTGTTCTTATGGATATAACCGATAATACACTTAGTTCAAAAACTGTATTTTTGTCGCTTGCTATAATGTTTGTTTCAATTACGGTTGATTTCTTTGTAAGGAAAAAATCAGCTATGCTGCAGACAGAAGCAGGTTATAATGCGGCGGCAAACAAGAGAATTGAAATTGCACAGCATTTGCGTTATCTCCCAATGGGCTATTTTAATAAGAACAGCCTTGGTTCAATTACCTCCGTAGCAACCAATACAATGGAAAATCTCGGAGATGTTGCAACCCGAGTTGTAATGATGAGCACACAGGGGATTTTAAATACAGCGCTTATAATTGTAATGCTGTTATGTTTTGATTTCAGAATAGGTCTTATTGCCGCCGCAGGTGTAATTTTGTTTTTTGTTGTTAATTCTCTTCTACAAAAAGCAGGCGATAAACTTTCTGCCGAAAAAGTTGAATCGGACCAAAAACTTGTAAGTGAAATAATGGAGTATGTGCAAGGCATAGCGGAAGTTAAATCATACAACCTTTTCGGCAAGCAAACTAAAAAACTGAATAAAGCTATTGATAACAATGTAAAAGTAAACACCGAAATGGAATTTGCATTTATTCCGTATATGACAATTCAGAATATTATAACAAAACTTACGGGTGCGGTTATGATGTTTGTTTCGGTTTTGCTTTATCTTAACGGTTCTATGAGCCTTATGATCTGCATTGGTATGACAATTTGCGCATTTATGCTTTACTCAAGTCTTGAACAGGCAGGAAGTTACTCGGCACTTTTGCGTACGATTGATATTTGTATTGACAAAGCGCAGAAAATTCTTGACCTTGATACAATGGATATTGACGGAAAAGATATTATTCCGCAAAACTACGATATAGATGTTAATAATATTGAATTTTCATATGACAAACGAAAAATTATTGACGGCATTTCATTGCATATCCCGCAAAAGACCACAACCGCAGTTGTCGGCCCGTCAGGCGGAGGCAAATCAACCCTTTGCAATCTTATTTCAAGGTTTTGGGATGTTGACGGAGGTAATATCCGACTGGGCGGTATTGATGTACGGGAATACAGTATGGACAGCCTTATGAAAAACTTTAGCTTTGTGTTCCAGAATGTTTATCTTTTTGCGGATACCATAGCAAATAACATTGCTTTTGGCAGAGAAAACGCTACAAGAGAAGAAATTGTAACTGCCGCAAAAAAGGCTTGCTGCCACGATTTTATTATGAGTTTGCCCGATGGTTACGATACAGTGATAGGTGAGGGTGGTGCAAGTATTTCAGGCGGTGAAAAACAGAGAATTTCAATAGCAAGAGCAATTATGAAAAATGCACCTATAATTATTTTGGACGAAGCAACCGCAAATGTTGACCCCGAAAACGAAAAGGAGCTTGTAGAGGCGATAGACGCACTCACAAAGGAAAAAACAATAATTATGATTGCGCACAGATTAAAGACGGTGCGCAATGCAGATCATATTGTTGTTGTTGACAGCGGAAAAATAGCACAGCTCGGAACACATACGCAGCTTATGCAGGAGGGCGGAATTTACAAGAACTTTATTAATGCCCGACAGCAAGCGGCAGGTTGGAAAATTAATGCATAAACTTGTAAAGAAAGACTGCTTTTTACAGACTTTCTTTGCATATTATAAAACAGTAATATAAGGTGGTGGAAGATGCTTTATCAACAAACAGCAATACTTTTAATACCGTTTTTAGGAACTTCTTTGGGTTCTGCAATGGTTTTCTTCACAAAAAATAAAATTAACGAAAAATTCCAGAAATTTTTACTCGGTTTTGCCTCGGGAGTAATGATAGCCGCATCGGTGTGGTCGCTGATTATTCCGTCTGTTGAAATGTCCGCTAAACAAAATGTAATCGAATGGCTGCCTGCTGCGGTGGGATTTTTGCTCGGAATAGGATTTTTGCTCTTGCTTGACAGTGTAATCCCTCATTTGCATCTTAACAGTGACAAACCTGAGGGTGTAAAGTCAAGACTTTCAAAAAATACTATGCTTGTGCTTGCGGTTACATTGCATAATATTCCGGAAGGTATGGCTGTAGGCGTAACTTTGGCAGGTGCAATTACAGAAAATACGGGTATAACCGTGGCAGGTGCGATTTCACTTGCAGTCGGAATTGCAATTCAGAATTTCCCGGAGGGAGCAATAATATCTCTGCCGCTCAAAGACGGCGGCTGTTCAAAGTTAAAATCATTTTATTACGGCGTGATTTCGGGTGTGGTTGAACCGATAGGTGCAATGATTACTTTGATTTTTGCGGGAATAGTAACACAAATTCTGCCGTATCTGTTGTCTTTTGCGGCAGGTGCTATGATTTATGTTGTAACGGAAGAATTAATACCAGAATCGCAGAGCGGAAAACACTCAAATATCGGTACAATCGGAGTTGCAATTGGGTTCGTAATTATGATGATTTTAGATGTTGGTTTGGGATAACCTACAAATTTCGGTTAGGCTTTTCTTACAGTATTGACAAATTGTGACAAATGAGTATAATATAATTATCATAAATCTTAGGAGGAACAGTTATGAAGAATTTTTTAAAAAATGAAAAATTATGGTGCGTTGTTGCAGGCGCAGCAGCAGTTATTGTAGGTAAAAAAGTATTTACTTCACCAAAGACTCGCAGCGTTGCAGTAACCGGTCTTGCAAAAGGTATGAAGCTTCAGAAAGATGCTAAGGCTAAATTCCAGAGCATGAAAGACGATGCGGCAGATCTTTGCTACGATGCAAAGGCAGAAGCCGGCATTGAAGCAGAAACTGAAACAGAAGTTGAAGAATAATGAAATATTCTATTGTATATGATAAGCCGCAGCGAATCAGATTCCGCTGCGGCGCATATGCTTTTGATAAGGCGTATGAGGGTTGTATTTATAATTTTCTTATAGAGAAAAATTATGTAAAAAAGGTTGAAGTAAATTCCGAAAACGGCGGTATCCTTGTTATGTATGACAAAGGTTATCGTCAGAATGTAATTGATGTTATAGCGTCAATAGAGCGCAGTTCTCTTGTAAAAGTTGAGGCAAAGAAAATTGTCAGCGTTCAAGATATTGACAATAATTTTAAACATAATCTGATTTCTTGCGTGGCAAAAAGACTTTTGCAAAAATGGCTTTTACCTGCACCTATCAGAATGGTAGTTACAATTTACACAAGTATAAAGTACATAAAAAAGGCTTTAAAGGCACTTTGGAACTGCAAACTTAATGTTGATGTGCTTGACGGTGCGTCAATTGCAACCTGCTTGTTACAGAGAAACTTTAAAACCGCAGGAACAATAATGTTCTTGCTTACCGTATCCGGTATGCTCGAGGATTATACTCATGCCCGTACAAAAGCTGTGCTTACGGACAGCCTTGCTGTTAAGGCGGACAAGGTATGGCTTGTAACCGATGATAATTCAGAAGTACTTATCCCTATGTCTGATTTGACAGAGGGTGATAACATCAGAGTACAGACAGGCAATGTTATTCCTGTTGACGGTGTTGTTGTATCGGGTGAGGCAACAGTAAACGAGTCGTCTATGACAGGTGAGCCGCTCCCTGTTGCAAAGCGTGAGGGCATAACCGTATTTGCCGGTACTGTTGTGGAAGAGGGAAACATTGTAGTTAATGTAAAGGCTCTTTCTTCAAACACAAAAATAAGTAAAATTATTGACCTTATTGATAATTCGGAAAATCTTAAGGCAGGAGTACAAAGCCGTGCCGAAACTTTGGCAGACAGAATTGTACCGTTCAGCTTTTTAGGCTTTTTGGCTACTTTGGTTCTTACAAGGAATATTACCAAAGCTGTTTCTTTGCTTATGGTTGACTATTCCTGTGCTATCAAACTTTCTACACCGATTGCGGTTATTTCCGCAATCAAGGAGGCGGCCGACCACGATATTACCGTTAAAGGCGGTAAGTATCTTGAGGCATATGCTCACGCAGATACCATTGTATTTGATAAAACAGGTACACTGACAAATGCCGAGCCGAAGCTTGAAAAAGTAATTTCTTTCAGTGATTATTCAGAGGAAGAAATACTCAAAATTGCAGCTTGTCTTGAGGAGCATTTCCCTCACAGCGTTGCGAATGCCGTTGTAAATGCAGCGAATGAAAGAGGATTATCTCACATAGAGGAGCACTCTGATGTTCAGTATATTGTTGCACACGGAATTGCAACCACACTGCACGGCAAAAAGGCTGTAATAGGCAGTAAGCATTTTGTAGTGGAGGACGAGCAGATTTCTGTAACCGAAGAACAGCAGAAAACTATTGATGAAAAATCAGGCGCTTGCTCTGTGCTTTATCTTGCTATCGGCGGTGTGCTTGTCGGTGCGTTATGTATAAGTGACCCGCCACGAGAAGAGGCTGCGAGAGCTATTCAAATGCTTAGAAATCAGGGCATTGAAAGAGTTGTAATGCTTACCGGCGACAGTCAGAAAGCGGCTCAAATGACCGCAGAAATGCTTGGCATTACCGAATATAAATGTCAGGTACTTCCCGAGGATAAACATAAATATGTTGAAGAACTCAAGAAGAGCAGCAAGGGCGTAATTATGGTTGGTGACGGTATTAACGATACACCGGCGCTTGCGGCTGCAAATGTATCTGTTGCTATGCGAGATGCGTCTGATATTGCAAGAGAAACCGCAGATATTACAATCAAAAGCTCCGACCTTACCGAACTTGCGAGAATAAGAACAATAAGTCAGACATTAATGGATAGAATTAACCGCAATTACAGATTTATTGTAGGTTTTAATTCAGCACTGATGGTTTCGGGATTTTTAGGTCTTATTTCTCCGTCTATGTCTGCATTATTGCATAATTCTTCCACTATGCTTATTTGTGCCAAGAGTATGACTCCGCTCACAGAGAAAAAGCATAAAAGAAGAAAACCAAAAGACAATAATTAACTTATAAAATTAACCGCTCTGTATTTTATGTGCAGAGCGGTTTTTATATGAAAGTTTAGTAATTATGGTTTAGCAAATTGATTTGCAAATCAATTATAAAAGTTTGGTAAACCTTTAAAAAGGCTTGACCTGAATTTTTTAATTATTCCGCTTAACTTGTGCGTTAAACCATAATTTATTAAGATTATCGGCAAATTAAAGACAAAACCTTAAATATAAAATCCGATAATCAATCTGCCGCCCGAATATTCGGTATACGGCTTTATTCTATGCAGTTTAAGAATATGCTTTACTATGGAAAGTCCTATACCTGTGCCACGCACCTCTTCGTCTTTTTCCAAACGGTTATACGGTTTCCATATCTTTTTTAAATCCTTTTTAGAAATTTCATCACATTCGTTTGAAATATTGAAATTATTATTTGCAAAGGATATTTTAATATCGGAATTATCTTTTGAGTATTTAACAGCATTCTCAATCAGATTTTCAAACACAAGCTCCATAAGTTCTTTGTCTGCAAAAATTTCCTTGTCATCTGCAGTTACGATAATATTTTTACTTGAAATATCATTGTATTTCTTCGCAATATTTTCAAGTTCTGTTTTAATATTGAACGATTTTATATTAAGTTTTGCAGAGTCGGATTCGAGTTTTGAAAAATTCAGCATTTTATGCACGAGTATATCCATTTCGTTTGCCTGTTCCTGAATAACATTTATGTAATGTTGCTTTGTAAGGTAGCCGCTTTCTTCTCGCAGATTTTCAGAAAAACCGTTAATAACGCATAGTGGAGTTTTGAGATTATGCGCTACCGCATTGGTCATTGCAATGCGTTGCTGTTCACGAATTGCTCTGCCGGTAATGTTTTTCCACACAATAAGTATGAGCATAGTTCCGATTACAATAAAGAAAACAAGGATAATGCAGTTGCCGATTATCAGTGTAGGCATACTTTCCTTTAGAGGCTCGTATTTTTGATAGCTTATAATTTTGCATTGCTTTTGTTCATATGCAGTTAAATCATTCTCTGTTATTACTTCGCCCTCATGATAATTGCTTGCCAAAACATAGTTGGGGTTTGTGTGTTCGATTTGTGTGTATATAAATGAAAAATTATCTTGTGGAATATATGTTTCGTAATTTTCATCATCTAATGAATTGCTTTCGCTGAATTTTTTTAATTCGTTTTCTTTGCCGCCGTTTATGAAAAAGTCCTTAGTGACTTCGTTCTTTGACATTTTTCCGACAGACAGTATAGGCCCGATTTGTACTGGTAGCGAGTATAAATCGTCCTCGCTTTCTATTTGATATTTTTTGTAGTTTTCTTCATCTTCTTTTTGAATTTCTTTCATCTTGCTTATTTTTTCAGATGAAAGGTCAAAATATTCTATATGCTTGTCCTGCGCATACCATACATTGTTTTCATTTGTGAGCAAAATCTCTAACCTTATCGGTATCATTTCCTCGCTGCTTGCCTCGCTGAAAATATCAATCGCATATTGATTGACAGATAAAATGTAATAGTTGCCGTTTTCGTCAGGCTCTGTATTTAGATAATCGCATATTTTATTATACTGCTCATCAGTCATACTGTTTCTAAGTGTAAAATAGTCAAGATAATTTCCTAGCCCGTAATTGTAAGTTGCTCTTGAATCGGCTGTGAAATAATCTAAACTTGTATAGTAGTTTTCCGTTTTAATGTATAATTTATTTGCATTGTCTACCGAAAGATTATAGTAGTCATTTTTAAGAATTACATATGTACTGTTTTCATCTGTGTCTGAGTAATTGTGAAGATGTCCGACAACGAATGAATTGACTTCGCCGAAATTGGTTATATCAATGTAATTTGCATTATCTATAATGTTGTTAGCTTTTAGCTCTGCCTGATACTTGTCAATTTCTTTTGTGGAATTATATGTAAGATACGAGAAAGTACCCATTGCAAGCAGGCAGATAAGCAAAACTATTGCGACAATGCTTATAAGTATTTTACGGTTTTCTTTTTTTTGCTTTTTATTCATAATTATTCCTCAATTTTGTAACCTCTGCCGATTACCGTCTTAATCAGCTTTGAGTTATCTTTTAATGCTTTTCGGAGATTTTTTATATGCGTGTCAAGTACACGAATGTCAACATTAGAGTCATAGCCCCAAAGCTTGTCTATCAGTTTTGTTCTGGAGATTACAATATTTTTGTTCTCTAAAAGAAATTTAAGTATTTTGTATTCTTTAGCTGTCAAATCAACTTCGTCACCGTCGGAAATTACGATTCCGTTGTTTGGATTCAGTGTAAGAGTTCCTGCCGTAAGTACAGAGGAACGCACAAGTCCCTTTGACCGCTTTATAAGAGCCTTTACCTTTTCAAAAAGAACAGGCAGGGCAAAAGGTTTTATTATGTAATCGTCACATCCGAGGGCATAGCCGTTAAGCACATCTTCTTCGTTTACCCGTGCGGTAATGAACATAATAGGCACATCACTGTATCGTCTGACCTCTTTACAGATAGAAAATCCGTCCATTTTGGGCAGGTTTACATCGAGCAGAAGTAAATCATATGGATTTTCGTATGCCATTTGCAGTCCGATTTCTCCGTTTGCCGCAACAGAAACAGGAAAGTTTCCTTTGCCTTTGTTAGAAAAATATTCAACAACCATTTCTCTTATGTTTTTGTCATCTTCTACAAGAAGTATTTTGTACATTGCAATCACCATATATAAAGTAACTTTTTTATTTGTATTTTGTGTGAAGAATAATATTTATTAATAATTTTATACCAAAAAAATTTTATTTGCAACAGCTTGCTAAGCAGGTACGGTTATGCTAAAATTTGTGTATAATAAAGGAATGATGAAAATGAAGATAGGCGAATATAATGTTGAGGTAAGACGAAGCAAAAGAAAAAGCGCAGCAATAAAAATAACTGCGGATATGCAAATTGTTGTATTTGTACCTCTGTATGTCAGCGACAATGAAATTGAAAGAATGGTAATTTCAAAATCAAAATGGATAGATGAGCATATGCTGAAAGTACAAAGTACAATTGACGAAAGAAGTAAACTTGAAAAAATAACATTTGAACAAATAAAAGAGCTTGCGGATCAGGCAGTTGAGTATATTCCAAAGAGAGTTAAATATTATGCCGAAAAAGAAAATTTTGTTTATAATAAAATAACAATTAAAAATCTTGTGTCAAGGTGGGGGAGCTGTTCAACTAAGGGTAATCTTAATTTTAACTGCCTGCTTATGCTCACGCCGGACTATGTAATTGATTATATTGTTGTGCACGAACTTTGTCACCTGCGTGAAATGAATCACTCTGAAAAATTCTGGGCAGAGGTAGAAAAAATTATGCCCGACTACCAAAGAGCCGAACTTTGGCTAAAGCAGAACGGCGGAAATTTAATTTCCCGAATGAGAGGGTAATACAGGTAATTTAAACTAATCTTAAGGTTTTGACTGTATAATTAAAAAAACGATAATGAGTGGAGGAATAAGTGTGAGATTATTACTTGCAGAAGACGAAAAGGAGCTTTCAAATGCACTGGTTGTAATATTAAAACACAGTAATTATTCCGTTGATGCTGTTTATAACGGACAAGACGCCCTTGATTACATAACAAACGGAGATTATGACGGTGTGGTGCTTGACATAATGATGCCGAAAATGGACGGAATCACAGTTCTTAGAAAGGTAAGAGAAAGCGGAAATTCCGTTCCTGTTTTACTTCTTACCGCAAAATCGGAGATTGACGACAGAGTAACGGGGCTTGACAGCGGTGCCGACGATTATCTTACCAAGCCGTTTGCCACAAAAGAACTTCTTGCGAGAATCAGAGCAATGACAAGACGAAAAGGGGAGAATACAGGCTCGTTGCTTAACTGCGGCAACATTTCACTTAACCGCAGTACCTTTGAAGTTTCATCTCCAAAAGCAACACTAAGACTTGCAAATAAGGAATTTCAGATGCTTGAAATGCTTATGTCAAACGAAGGTATGATAATTTCTACCGAAAGATTTATGGAGAAAATATGGGGATATGATACCGAAACAAATCAAAATGTTGTGTGGGTGTATGTTTCTTATCTTCGTAAAAAACTTGCGGCACTTGATGCTAATGTTACAATAAAGGCAGTACGCAACCGTGGCTATGCGTTGGAGGCTGTAAATGATTAAAAAATTAAGACGGCATTTTATTCTTATAACGCTTATTTCTATAGCGTTGGTGCTTGGTGTGATGATGTCTGCCATAAATATTGAAAACTATCACAGCGTGAATATCAGAGCCGATGAAAAATTATCGGTAATTGCTGACAATGACGGTACTTTCCCTAAAAAAAACGGAGAAAAGGCGTACGAACCGTTTGACTATAAAATGCTTGAAAAGAAAATGACGGCAGAAGCTCCTTTTGATACAAGATATTTTACCGTAAAAGTTACAGATAAAAATACAATTGTTTCTGTAAACACAGGTATGATTGCGGCGGTTTCCACCGAAAAGGCTATAAATTATACCAATCAGCTTACCAAAAAGAACAAGACAAGCGGATTTATTGATAATTACAAATACACTTGCGTTGATACCGATGACGGAAAAATGTACATTTTTCTTGATTGTGAAAGAGAACTATCTACTTTTTATAATTTTCTGATTGTTAGCATTCTTGCAAGCGTTGGCGGAATTATTCTTGTGTATCTGCTTGTGCTCGTTTTTTCAAAAATAGTTTTCAAACCTGTTGCAGAAAGCTACGAAAAGCAAAAGCAATTTATTACAGACGCAAGTCATGAGATAAAAACTCCGCTTACCATTATAGACGCATCGACCGAGATTATTGAAATGGAAAACGGCGAGAATGAGTGGACCGAAAGTATTAAAAATCAAGTAAAGAGGCTGACCGCTTTAACTGAAAAACTTGTTTTTCTTTCACGAATGGACGAGGAAAGCACAAAACTTATTATGCTTGATTTTTCAATTTCCGATGCCGTACTTGAGATTGCACAAGGTTTTGAGGCAGTTGCGACTTCTCAAGGTAAAACACTTAACCTTGACATAGACAATAACTTGAGCTATTGCGGAGATGAAACAACAATCAGACAGCTTGTTTCATTATTGATTGATAACGCTATGAAATATTCCGATGAAAACGGAAAAATCACAGTTTCTTTAAAATCAAACGGAAAAAGCCGTGTTATTACCGTTACAAACAGTGTTGATAAAATTGAAAAAGGAAAGCACGACGAACTGTTTGAAAGATTCTATCGTGCCGATTCGTCAAGAAATTCCGAAACAGGAGGTCACGGTATCGGACTTTCGGTAGTAAAAGCAATAGCTAATGCCCACAAAGGCAAGGCAACTTGCTATAGCGATGACGAAAATTCAATTACTTTTAAGATTACATTGTAAATAAGTTACTGTCTTTAATCATTAAAAAACTTGACCTAAGTTTTAAATTATTTTGTTTAAACCTGTTATACTAAACTATAATTTACTTAACCTTTTATAAAGCTGATAAAAAATAAAAGCCCGACTTCGACGGTCGGACTTTTTGCTTAGTTTACGGAATTTAATTTCATATCGGAATAATTATAATTTTCAATCGGAAGTTTATCTTTTAATATATCAAGGCTTTTTAAGGATATGATTTCTTCTTTTTGCTTTTTGGTAAGATGTTTAATATGGTATTCAAGTTTAGAGGCTGTGGCTCGGTTTTCACTTATCCACAGCGATTCGAGTTTTTTAGCTTTATGAGTGCGGGTGTATTTTGCACATTTTTCATTTTGCAAAAAATGCTCGTTCATTCTTTTTTCTATATCCGAGGCAATACCTGTATAAAGGGTATTGTCGCAACACCGCAGTATGTATGTGTAGTACATAAAATCACCTGTAAAATTATAGCATATTCGCATAGTTTTTTGCAATAAAAATCCTGACAATTCAAAAGAACTGTCAGGAAAGTTTTATGCTTTTTCGGCTTTTGCATTAATCTTTTTATCATGAATTTTTCTTGCAATATAAACAAACGGGGTATCGAGCAAACTTGTGAAAATATAGATAACATAGCTTGAAATGAAAATTGAAATAAGTGTCGGAATATCGTATGTGCCCCAGAAAGCGAATGCTGTGAAAAGAGCAGTGTTAAGAATCTGACTGATAAGTGTTGAACCGTTATTTCTAAGCCACAAAAATCTGCGTTTGCTGCCAAACTTCTTTTCTGTAAAATTCCACCATTTATGGTAAAGCCAAACATCAAACATCTGGCTTACGGCATATACAACAAGAGATGCAAGAATCATTCGTGGTGTGTTTGAGAACACTGCTTTTATTGACGGCATAATTGTATCTGTTGCGCTTGGCGTATAAAGCATCCAGCTTTGCGAAAGCACAAGGAAGAATATTGAACAGAATATACCGGCATATACGGCGGTTTGTGCGGCTTTTTTGCCTTCACATTCCGACAAAATATCGGTTATCAAAAATGTTACGGCAAAAAGAACATTACCAAGTGTTTGTTCCATTCCGAATGCGTTTATCATTATTGTAACTTCAATATTTGCAAGAATAGTTGCAATTACAGATATACAATAAAGTCCTGTTTTTCCAAAAAATTTGTATCCTAAAAGTGCTGCACCGTAAATAAATACTACGGAACATATAAGTATAAGTTCGTTTGGCATATCAGTCACCCACTCCAAAATCAGTATTGTTAATTAAAATATCGGCTCTGTCGTTATCCTTATATATAGGATAAATTTCTTTTATAAAAGCCTTTATAAGTTCTTTATCGGGTTTTACGCTTGTGGAATTTTCGCACATTATATTAATGCAAATTCGTTCAAAATATTTGAGCCCAAGTTCAATATCGTTTCTTATAGACTCAACGGTCTGACCTTTAATTCCAAAAAGGAAATTAGCTTCATCGAAATTTTCAGAGATTTTTTCGGGATTTTTTTCATTGATTCCCTTTTTAAGCACATTCTCTCTGAAATCATAATCAAAGGTTTCAAGACCGAGTTTCATTTTAAGCGTAAAGTCGGAAAACTCTTTTCTCAAATCAGCAATTCTGTTGTTGTAAAGATAGTGCGACTCAAAATGAATTGTGTGGATATTCTTTTGTTTGCAAACCTTTTTTATAAGCTCGACGGTATTTTTGTCAAGTTCAAACACCGACCCCGAGTTTATTACTTCAAGGTTTTGATAGATGCCTGTTACATTTTCAAGCACCTTGCTGTTCAGCCTGAAATTTTCTTCTTCATTTTTACAGCTGTCACTGTAATAGTCGCAGAATGTGCATTTGGTATAAACACACCCACTGCCACGCAGAAGGACAATTTCACGACTGTTTTTTTCGTGAATTATACTGTACCTTTCCATAAATTTGGCATAAAAAAACACCCGCAGGGGGTGTACGGACACAGTAAGTCCTATGCCTTTCCTCCTTAGTTTTGATTGAGCAAGCCCCTTTTGGTTAATTGCTCGAGCAGGATGGTTACGAACTGCTTGACTAATATGTTATCACAATAGAGGCTTTTTGTCAAATTATCAAGAAAAATATATTTAATAGCAATTCTACTTGAATTTATAAGCAAAATTGTATATAATTTATATGGCAAATGATAATATGATATGGCAAATGATAATATGAAATTGTTGTTTGTTGATAAATATTTTATGAAGTTTTGAAAGGTGAAAAAATGAGAGGATTTAGTTTTTATGGAGATACTACTGACAGATTTCCGTTTAGCGGAAAAGAAATGCAGCAGTATCAGGAGCGTGTAAAGCGTATTCGCAGTAATCACAGACTTACGGTGCTTTCTTTTGTACTGTTGGTACTTGCAATAGTCGAAACTATGTTTTTTGTTACGGTTCAGTTAATGCTTAAAAGTTCGGAGTATGTCGGTTTGCTCGTCGTAATTCTTGAGGCTCTTACATTAATAATTGTTGCCGCCACAGTACATGGATACAGAAAAATGTCAATTGACTTGCGTTCGGTTGATTTAGCGGTTCTGATAATAGCGGAATTGCTGTTTGGTTTTTCCGAATTTATGATGTATGTATACAAACAGCCGTTTTATATGTATGTCATTGCAGGCATATCATTTGTACTGATTTTGTATATTCTGCTTTTTGTTAAGGCAAAAATAAAAGAAAGAGTTACTTTTGCCGCTCTGCCGCTTGTAATGCTTGTTGCGGCAGGTTTTTTGAGTATAAATACATCAATATTTACGGTAAGATATGTCTATCTTTCTTCCGACGGTTATTATAATGATGTGAGCAATAATGATATGGCTCATTTTTACTACACAGAGTCTGTTAATATAACAAACTTTTCAAAGCTCCCGTCATATGGCACAAAAGGAATATACAGTATGAGTGAGTATGAAAATTTTTGCAACTCTTACAAAGGTTCGGTAAATATGAGTGAATTGCTTAATTTCAGCCGCAACTACAGTGACGGATTTTTTAACAGCAATTGCCTTTATGTTGCTCCTGTTGAGCTTGAATCGTCGGCAGACAGAGTCAGCTTTAGGGGACTTAGCTATGCAATCAGTTCGCAGGTTCCGTGTGTTCAATATCAGAAATCAAAGGACAGCAAGCAATCAAAGGGCGTTTGTCTTATGCTTATTGAAGTACCTCTAAAAGATGACGAAAAAATCAATAACATAGTAGAACTTAAAACCGATAGCGTGATTATGGCTCGATAATTTTTTAAATCAGATTAAATCAGTCCTAAGTGTCATATAAATACATTACATTATATCTACTCATAAAACAGGAGATTTGCTATGAAAGCAGTAAAAAAAGCTTTTGCTTTTTATGATAAAATAATGAAAAAATATGATCCTATAATAAGCAAATGTATTCACGATAATATTTTTGCCATAGCAGGACAGTCTGCTTTTTTTATTGTGCTTTCATCTGTTCCTTTGTTAGCGTTTTGTTTGTCGATTCTGCAAGGCTTGCATATATCGACTTCGTTTATTGAACAGGCGCTGCAAAGTGTATTTACAGATGTATTTCTTACACAGATAAAGTATTTTTTAACCGAAACATATCAGAATACTATCGGAATTTCTTTTGTTTCAATTGTGGTTACATTGTGGTCTGCATCGCAGGGAATACATGCAATCACTAACGGACTTAACAGAGTTTATGATGCATATGAAAACCGTATGTGGATAGTTTTGCGCTTTCGTGCAATGTTTTATACTGTTATTTTCTTTATATTAATGTCTGCGTCGTTGGTAATAATTGCTCTCGGTTCATATCTTGACGATTGGATCCAACCGTTTATAAGCAGTTTGCCAAACATAATTACAGCAATTTTCAGATCAAGATATTTACTTGTATTTTTAATTCTGACTTTTACTTTTGCATCTATATACAGGAATTTCCCGTGTATTTCCAAAGAGCAGAAAAAGGAATATAATTTTAAATCTCAACTTCCGGGTGCGGTTTTGTGTACAATTTCGTGGTTTGTATTGGCTCTCGGAATCTCAATATATGTAAAAAGTTTTAACGGCTTTTCTGTTTACGGCGTAATTACAGGTCTTGCTATCATAATGGTTTTGCTGTATTTTTTAATGCTGCTGTTAATGATATGTGCTGAAATAAATTATGTTTATCACGACACTATAAAGAAATTTTCATTTAAAAAGTTAGTTTCACTGATAAAACGGAAAGTTAAAAGGAAAAGTAAATAATAAGTGTGTTAAAGCGCCTTTTTGAGTTATACTAACTCAGGAGGTGCTTTTTATGTTAAAAAAATTTACCTGTACGGCACTTGCTGTTTCAATAATGATTTCCGGTATGATATGCGTATCTGCAACTTCAAAGGCAGATTTTTCACTTGAAAATGCCAAAGAATACTTTACACTTATGAACGGATGTTCAAGGACCGCTCTGAAAAATTATAATGACGAAGATACTGTAGACGCAATTGTATATTGCGGTCTTGATTTAAGCAGTCCGAAAATAATGTTTTATTTATCAATGTTTTATATTGCAAATGATATTGATACGGAAAAAATAACCGCAGACCCCGCATATTGTACACAGATAATCGGTAATCTTAACGCATATCTTGAAAAAAAAGGTATTGTAAACGGCAAGTCGGACGAGTTTTTCAGTAATTATAAAAATGAAATTTCACAGAATAAACTCAAGTTTTCAACGGTAGGCGCATACACTTTTAAGGCTAAAAAAACCGTAGTGCAAAAAATGCTTGATGACGGCAATACGGATTTTGTGATTGTGGGAACAGGATTTATGCTGAAAGAGTGCGATGTAAATGCCGACGGTAAAATTAACGATAACGATGTTAAAACAGTGCAGAATTTGAGTGCGGATATTATTAAAACAGAATGTTCTGATGAAGAAAAATTTGTATTATATTCGGCAGATTTAGACGATAACGGAAAAATTAATATAAATGACGCTACAGCGCTACAACAAAAAATGACAGCGTAAAGCTGTCTTACATAAAATTAAAATTAGTTCTTGACAAATAAAAACAAAAAGACTATAATGTTATAAAAGTTCGGTATCAAACAATTTAATATATAACAGTTTTATACCGAACTTATATTGAGTTACGATTCGGAGGTGTTTTTTTAGTGTGTGATATGTTTGGGGAGGACGAAAAATTAAATGCGGATACAGAGAAAAATTTTGAAAAGGATTGCCATATATGTGACGCAATAGGTCACGAAATTAAGGCGGTAAACCACCTTATGCACAGGAAAATGCTTGAAAGTGCGGCAAAAAACGGTGTGGATAAGGTAACGATTATGCACGGCTGGATAATAGCGTATCTTTACAATAATCAGGACAACGATATTTTCCAGAAAAATCTTGAAAGCGAGTTTTCAATTTCACGCTCATCCGTAACTAATATTTTACAGCTTATGGAAAAAAAGGGGTACATAAAGAGAGAGTCTGTTGAAAATGATGCAAGACTTAAAAAAATTGTGCTTACCGAAAAGGGAATGAGCATAAAAAGCTCGATAGATAAAGCAATTATATCTAACGAGCAGGAATTTGACAGTATTTTTACACCCGAAGAAAAGCAAACCTTTTTGTTTTTAATACGAAAACTTAAGGCAGGCATTTCGGGACAATAATACAGTAAAGGAGAAATAGTATGATAAAAACCTTATCAAAACAGATTAAGGGATTTGTAAAAGAATCTGTACTGACGCCTGTTTTTATGATACTTGAGGTTGTTTTTGAAACGCTTATCCCGCTTCTTATGGCCTCAATTATTGATGACGGTATCAACAAAGGCGATATGAATCATATTCTCTTTGTCGGAGGAGGAATGGTTCTTTGCGCTATCGGCGGACTTATCTGCGGTATTCTCGGCGGCAGCTTCGGTGCAAAGGCATCAGCCGGTTTTGCACGAAATCTTCGCCGCTCAATGTTTGCGAATATTCAGACATTTTCGTTTTCAAACATTGATAAATACTCAACCGCAGGTCTTGTTACAAGACTTACTACCGATGTAACCAACTTACAAAATGCGTATCAGATGATACTCAGAATGTGTATGAGAGCACCGACAAGCCTTATTTGTGCAATGGTTATGGCATTTATAATCAACGCAAAACTTGCAAGTGTGTACCTCGTTGCAATTATTTTTCTTGCGATTGTTCTTGCTTCCCTTATGAAATTTACTATGAGATACTTTAATCAGGTATTTAAAAAGTACGATGATTTGAACGCAAGCGTTCAGGAGAATGTATCCGGTATCAGAGTAGTAAAGGCTTTTGTCCGTGAAGATCACGAAACTAAAAAGTTTTCAAAGGCGGCAAATAATCTTTACAAACTTTTTGTAAAGGCGGAGAACTGTATGGTATCTGTAACGCCGATAATGCAGCTTACCGTTTATGCTTGTATCATTGCAATAAGCTGGTTTGGCGCAAATATGATTGTCGGTTCAACACTTACAACAGGTGAGCTTACAAGTATGCTTACATATTGTATGAACATACTTATGTCACTTATGATGCTCGGTATGGTATTTGTAATGATTACTATGAGTGCCGCAAGTGCAAAGCGTGTAGCAGGTGTTCTCAACGAGAAGAGTAACCTTACAAACGGCGAAAATCCTGTTAAAAATGTGCCTGACGGCAGTATTGAATTTAAAGATGTATATTTCAGTTATAACGAAACAGGCGAAGAACCTGTACTTGACGATATTAACTTAAAGATTAAGTCAGGCGAAACAGTCGGTATCATTGGCGGTACGGGCAGCTCTAAAACAAGTCTTGTAAACCTTATCGGCAGACTTTACGATGTAACAAGCGGTGAAGTTCTTGTCGGCGGCAGAAATGTTAAAGAGTATGACCTTGAAAAGCTCCGTGACGAGGTATCTGTAGTTCTTCAGTCAAATGTACTTTTCAGCGGTACAATTTTAGATAACCTCCGTTGGGGTAACGAAAACGCAACGGAAGAGGAATGTGTAAATGCCTGCAAACTTGCGTGCGCTGATGATTTTATTCAGACATTCCCCGAAAAGTATAATACATTTATTGAGCGTGGCGGTACTAATGTATCGGGCGGTCAGAAACAGCGTATCTGTATTGCGAGAGCATTACTTAAAAAGCCTAAAATTCTTATTCTTGACGACTCTACAAGTGCGGTCGATACAGCAACGGATGCAAAGATAAGAAAGGCTTTTGCAGAGGAAATTCCTAATACAACAAAGCTTATTATTTCACAGAGAATTTCAAGTGTTCAGAATGCCGATAAGATTATAGTTCTTGATAACGGTAAAATCAGCGGAGTAGGCTCGCATGATGAACTCTTGAACAAAAATGATATTTACACCGAAATTTATGAGGCCCAGACTAAGGGCAGCGGTGATTTTGATGCAAAGGGGGAGATGTAATGCCGGGTCCTATGGGTGGCGGCAGAAGACGCCAGATGGGTGCAAAACCTAAGGTTAAAAATCCGGGTAAAATTCTCGGAAGAATTTTAGGATATACCTTTAAGAATTATAAAATTCATATGATAATCGTGTTTATCTGTATTATCGTAAGTGTTCTTGCTAATGTTCAGGGTACTTTGTTTATTCAGTCGCTTATTGATGATTACATCACTCCGCTTATGAATACAAGTTCGCCTGATTTTACTCCCTTGCTTTTCGCAATAGCAAGAGTAGCAGGTTTTTACTTGCTCGGTGCTGCTTCAACTTTTGCGTATTCAAAACTTATGGTTTATGTAACACAGGGTACAATGCGTAATTTGAGAATTGATATTTTCTCACATATGGAGAGTTTACCGATTAAATTCTTCGATACTCATTCTCACGGCGATATTATGTCGGTTTATACAAATGATATTGATACTCTCCGTCAGATGATTAGCCAGAGTATGGTTCAGCTTTTCTCAAGTACAATTACAATCGTATCTGTAATTGTAAGTATGATTTCAATCAGTATTCCGCTTACACTTCTTACACTTGTTATGGTTGCGGTAATGTTTATTGTATCGGGCAAAATCGGCGGCAAGAGCAGTAAATATTTTACGGCTCAACAGGATGACCTCGGCAAGGTAAACGGCTACATTGAAGAAATGATGAACGGTCAGAAAGTTGTAAAGGTATTTAATCACGAGGGTAAGGCTGTTGAAGAATTTAACGAACTCAACGACAAACTTTTTGACAGCGCATATAATGCAAATAAATTTGCAAATATTCTTATGCCTATCAATGCACAGCTCGGTAATATCAGCTATGTGCTTTGCGCAATAGTCGGCGGTGTGCTTGCGTTTAATCACTTTGCAGGACTTACACTTGGCGGACTTGTGGCATTTATGACATTTAACAAAAATTTCAGTCAGCCAATTAATCAGATTAGTATGCAGCTCAACAGCATTATTATGGCTCTTGCAGGTGCAGACAGAATTTTCAAACTTCTTGACGAAAAGCCTGAAGAGGATGACGGATATGTAAATCTTGTAAATGCAAAAATTGTTGACGGCAAGATTGAGCCATCTGAAGAGAGAACAGGTGTGTGGGCATGGAAACATACTCATAGCGAGGACGGCACAACAGAGTACCGTCAGCTCAAGGGCGACCTTGTAATGGACGATGTTGACTTTGGTTATACAGATGATAAAATGGTTCTCCATAATATTGACCTTTATGCAAAGCCGGGTCAGAAGATTGCGTTTGTAGGTTCTACAGGTGCAGGCAAAACTACAATTACAAACCTTATCAACAGATTTTATGACATTCAGGACGGTAAAATTCGTTATGACGGCATAAATATCAATAAGATTAAGAAAGCTGACTTAAGACGCTCTCTCGGTATTGTATTGCAGGAAACGCATCTTTTCACAGATACAGTAATGGAAAATATCCGTTACGGCAGACTTGACGCTACCGATGAAGAAGTTATTGCGGCGGCTAAACTTGCCAACGCAGACAGCTTTATCCGTAAACTTCCGCACGGATACGATACGGTTCTTACAGGTGACGGCGGAAACCTTAGCCAGGGACAACGCCAAATGCTTGCAATCGCAAGAGCCGCAGTTGCCAATCCGCCTGCACTTATTCTTGACGAGGCAACAAGTTCAATTGATACCCGTACAGAAAAGATTGTACAGGACGGTATGGATAAGCTGATGAAGGGCAGAACAACATTTGTAATTGCTCACAGACTTTCAACCGTAAGAAATTCAGATTGTATTATTGTTCTTGAGCATGGCAGAATTATAGAAAAGGGCACACACGAACAGCTTATAGAGCAGAAGGGTAAGTATTATCAGCTCTATACAGGTAAAACCGCTTAAGGATAGTTAAACACTTTATAATATAGCGCCGACCGATACATAAAGACTGTATCGGTCGGCGTTTTTTAGTAAATATTAGGTTTATCACGATTTTTTGTGGGATGGAGAACGGACAGACGGAATAGAAAGATAGCGAATCAGGGTAAAGAAGAAGTCATCATCACGGTAACCGTAGACGATTCGTTTAGCGACCTTGATCTTGTTGTTGAAGCCGTCGAGCTTCATCCAGACGAACAGTGCCGAGAACATCTCTGCCAAATTGCGACTGCATATGAAACCGATCATATACAATCCGTGCTTTGGGCAAATGCTTTGTTACAAGCTTGTTGTAAGATGCGTTCATGTCCATCGCTACCGTGATGAGGGAATTATTTAAAATTTATTCTAAAATTTCAAAAACTCGAAATCCGGTCAATCTGAATTTCGAGTTTTTCTACAGGCTGAACTGCATTCCTACCTTTAGGTTAGAATGCAGTTGCTTTTTTATTTGGGCTGTTTTTTTACAGCTCACTTTTGATTATTTTTATTCTTCACCGTTCCAGCAATAAGTACAGAGTTTACATTTATCTATACCGCAGGAATCAAGCATATCGTCAAGGCGGTTAAAGCGAAGTGAAGTAAACTTGAGCTCCTTGCAGATTTCGTCAACCATTTTTTCGTACTTCTCAGAATCGGGATTTGTGTATTCCTTTAAAACTTCATCGGTAACATTGCCGTTTTCAAGTCTTTCGATAACTCGTCTTGTAATCAGATCCATTTCAGAAGATGAGCGTGAGAAATTGAGATACTTACATCCGTAAACAAGAGGAGGACAAGCAGGTCTGATATGAACTTCCTTTGCACCGCTTTCAAAGAGATACTCTGTGGTTTCTCTAAGCTGAGTACCACGCACGATTGAATCGTCAATTAAAAGCAAGCTCTTATCTCTGATTAAATCTTCAACTGCAAGCAATTTCATCTTGGCAATAAGATTACGCTGGCTCTGAATTGTCGGCATAAATGATCGTGGCCATGTAGGAGTGTATTTAATAAACGGTCTTGAGAACGGAATACCGGAAGCATTTGCATAACCTACTGCGTGTGCAATACCCGAATCAGGAACACCTGCAACAACATCAGGCTTTACATTATCTCTCTTTGCCATTTTTGCACCGCAGAGGTAACGCATCTGCTCGACGCTCATTCCCTCGTATGAGCTTGCAGGGTAGCCGTAGTAAACCCAAAGGAATGTGCATATTTTCATATCATTTCCGGGCTGTTTTAAGGTAACGCAGTTTTTATCTGTAATAACAACAATCTCACCAGGGCCAAGCTCTTTGTAATTGCTGTAACCGAGGTTTTTATATGAAAAGCTCTCAAAAGCGGCACAGAAAGCGTCCTCTTTCTTGCCGATAGCAATAGGAGTTCTGCCGTACTTATCTCTTGCGCAGTAAATGCCGTTTGGATTCATAAGCAAAAGTGAAAGTGAGCCGTCTACCTTTTCGAGTGCGTAATTAATACCGTCAATAAGATTTTCTTTCTGATTTATAAGTGTTGCAACAAGTTCTGTAGGGTTGATTTCACCGCCGCTCATTTCAAGAAAATGAGAATTGCCGTTTGAGAAAATCTCCTGAACGAGCTCGTCTGTATTGTTAATTTTACTTACGGTTGTGATAGCGTATGTACCGTGATGTGAACGCACCATAAGCGGCTGCGGCTCATAATCGGAAATACAACCGATGCCAAGTCTGCCTTTCATACTCTGCATATCTTTATCGAACTTAGTTCTGAAAGGTGCATTTTCAATATTATGAATAGATCTGTCAAAACCCTTTTCGTCATCGTAAACTACCATACCGCCTCTTCTTGTGCCGAGGTGTGAGTGATAGTCAATACCAAAATACAAATCAAAAACGCAGTCCTCTTTGGCTGCTACTCCCATATATCCGCCCATATCTTTTCTCCTTTTTAATTCTGTCTGCCATATGCAAACTAATATAACAGTAATATTAATTATATTATTATTTCTTGCTGTTGTCTATACAAAAATAAAATAAAATGTCATAATTAAGGTAATATTATCATAACTGATTTTTAACATATATACTTTTTTGCTTATTTGTTTATTATATATAATATTTCACGCAAAGAATCACAATTATTTTTAAATAAGAGATTTACACAATTTATATTTTATGTTATAATATAGTAAATTCTTATCAAAACAGTAAACATTAATTTTAAATAAAGGAATATTAATATGACTCTGCAACAACTGAGATATGTTATCACGGTTGCTCAAAAAGGTACAATAAGCGAGGCGGCAAAGGAACTTTTTATTTCACAGCCGAGCCTGACCAATGCAATCCGTGAACTTGAAAAAGAAATGAACATTACAATATTTAACAGAACCAACAAAGGCGTTGCTGTTTCTACCGAGGGTGAACAATTTTTAGGCTATGCAAGACAGGTGCTTGAACAGGCTAACCTGCTTGAAAGTGCATATAAAACCTCGGTAAGGGATAAGCAGCGCTTTTCTGTTTCCACTCAACATTATGCTTTCGTTGTAAATGCGTTTGTAGATTTAATTAAAGAGTTGCCTCAAAACGAGTATGACTTCTCAATCAGAGAAACTCAAACTTACGAGATAATTGACGATGTAGCTACAATGAAAAGCGAAATCGGAATTATTTATTTAAACGCTTTTAACGAAGCGGCTCTTACGAAAATCATTAAATCAAAAGGTTTGTGCTTTAATGAGCTTTTTATAGCAAAGCCTCATATTTTTGTAACGGCGGAACATCCGCTTGCAAATAAAGAATCCGTTACTATGGAAGAGCTTGCAGACTACCCTTATCTTTCTTTTGAACAGGGCAATCATAACTCTTTTTATTATTCGGAAGAAATTTTCAGCACTGTAGAACGCAAAAAAAATATTCGTGTAACAGACCGAGCCACACTTTTCAATTTATTGATAGGTCTTAACGGTTATACGGTTTGCAGCGGAGTAATTGACAGCGGTCTTAACGGTTCGAATATTATTTCAATCCCATTAATCAAGGAAGGAGATATGCGTATAGGATATATCAGTCATAAAAAATTAGTTTTAAGTCCGCTTTGCAAAAAATTCTTAAATCACTTGAACAAATACATTAAGTGATATTTAATACAAGGAGGCATAAATGAAAAATTTTATCAGTACATTTAAAGAATTAAAAATAGTAAATTTCCTGTTCTTAACGCTTGCAGGCATTATAAATGCTTTTGGCGTAGTTGTGTTTCTTGCTCCGGTAAAACTTTACGACAGCGGAATTTCAGGTACATCAATGCTTATTTCGCAAGAAACTCCTGCATGGTGCAGTTTATCACTTATACTTATTTTACTTAACATTCCTCTGTTTCTGCTCGGTCTTAAACGAGAGGGGCTAAAGTTTACCGTATATGCAATTTACACGGTATTCATTTACTCTTTGGTTGCATGGATAATAACTGATATTTTACCGATAGATGTCAGCTTTATATCCCCCCTTGCGGGCAATGACCTGTTCTTATGCGCAATATTCGGCGGTGTAATTTCAGGCTGCGGCAGCGGTCTTGCAATGCGCTTTGGCGGCGCTATGGACGGAATAGATATTCTCGCCGTAATGTTTGCAAAAAAACTTCACTTAAGCATAGGCACATTCATTATGATTTACAATGTAATTCTCTATATCATTTGCGGCATAGTAATAGGCAGTTGGATATTGCCGCTCTATTCCATAGTAACTTATGCCGTGGCTGTTAAAATGATAGATTTCTTTGTAGAGGGTTTTGACCGTGCAAAAGGCGCTTTTATTATTACAACCAAGTCAGATGCTGTTTGTGAGAAACTTTCGCAAACATTTGAAAACGGTATTACTATGATAGACGCCAAGGGTTACTATTCAGGTTCAAAAAAGACAATGATTTACTTTGTAATAAACCGTTTTCAAGTTGATAAAATGAAAAGACTTGTACACGATATTGACCCGAAAGCCTATATCTCCATAAATGAAATAGCCGATGTTTATTCGGCAAATTCCGACGATAAAAACTAATATTTTTATTAACGACAGGTGCAGTTGGTTATAGTTAAAAGCTATAGCCAACTGCACTTTTTATGTATTTTACAAATATTGATTTTTACCTTATACTTTTACCAAATGAACAAGGAGGTAATATTTATGAGTAAAAATAATGTACCATTCAGATTTGACTATGTAGGAAGCTTTTTAAGACCGGATTATCTAAAAAAAGCCAGAGCAGATTTTGAAAAAAGAAATATAACAAAAGAAGAACTTACAGAAATTGAAAACAAAGCCATTACAGACCTTGTAAAAAAGCAGAAAGAATTAGGATACAAGGTTATAACAGACGGTGAATTTCGCAGAGCAACATGGCATCTCGACTTTATGTGGGGATTTAACGGTGTTGCACACAAAAAGACAGAAAAGGGCGTAGCTTTCCACGGCGAACCTGCGTTGATTGACGATACATGGCTTACAGGTAAAATCTCGGCTGACAACCACCCGTTTGTTGAGCACTACAAATTTATAAAAACTTTTGAAGACGAAAACACTGTTGCCAAGCAGACAATTCCTGCACCTGCTCAGTTTTTCCAGCAGATGATTATTCCTGCAAATATTGAAACAACAAGAAAATTCTATGCAACCGATGACGAGCTTATTACTGACATTGCAAACGGTTATAAAAAGGTTATTAACGATTTATATAACGCAGGTTGCAGAAACATTCAGTTTGACGATTGCACCTGGGGTGTACTCGTTGCCGAGGGCAGTGTAATTCGTTACGGCAAAGAAAACAACCTTGAAGATATTAAAGAAAAGCTCTTAAAAGTAAATAATCTTGCAATTGAGGGCAAGCCTGAAGATTTGGTTATTACAACACACATTTGCAGAGGTAACTATCATTCCGCATATTTCTCAAGCGGTGCATATGACTCAGTTGCAGAGCCACTGTTCGGCAGAGAAAATGTTGACGCTTATTACCTTGAATTTGACGATGAGCGTTCAGGCGGCTTTGAGCCTTTAAAATATGTAAGCGGCAACAAAAAAGTTGTTCTCGGTCTTATCACGACAAAATCACCGAAACTTGAGGACAAGCAGACAGTAATCGAAAGAATTAAAGAAGCAAGCAAATACATTCCGCTTGACAGACTTTACCTAAGTCCGCAGTGTGGCTTTGCGTCATGCGAAATCGGCAACAAACTCACCGAAGAACAGCAGTGGGCTAAACTCGCACTTGTAAAGGAAATTGCAGAAGAAGTTTGGAATTAAATTCTTTATCAAAAGTTGGGATAAATTGTGGTTTAGCGGAGTGTCGGTCGGGCATTGAAATTTAGCTAACGCTAAATTATTCTCCCAAAAACAAAAAAGTTTACTCAATTTTTTCAAAAATTACGGGTTTGGGCAGCGCCCATAAAATCTTCCGATACAACAATTTATCAGGCGCAAACAGCCACGCTGTTTGCGTGCTAAAACTAAGTTTGCTAAAACAGGCGACAGCCATTAAAAAAGCCTATATTTTATTAATGAAATAACGAATTTCTTTTCTTATTGCTATCGCATTTATGGGCTTTCGCCGTTGCGTTAAAGCCGCCAAACAGCGAGCTGTTCGCCTATCGTTAGCTTGCATAAACGGAAAGTATTTGTGGGCTTTGCCCACACCCACGACCTTTGAAAAGGTCGACCAAACTTTTATAATTGATTGGCAAATCAATTTGCTAAACCATAATTTATTATTGTTACCCCAACATTTAGAACAAAACCATTTTGGCTTATAAATATAACATTATAGATTTAATAATTTAAAAATTCAGTTCAAGTCTTTTTAAAGGTTGACTAAACTTTTATGATTGCACGGTAAAGTATTTTCCAAATACATAATTTAAAGAACAAAAGAACGGTCTGCACACTGCAAACCGTTCTTTAAGATTTGGTATAAATAAAATTTGTAGTTTTAATTAATAAGCAAGGCTCAATCTTCTGTCTGTTTCATTAATAATAAATGCACAGCTAAGCGGTGGAATTGTTAATTTTCCGTTTTCGAGCTTTGTATCTAAAATAGGTGTACCGTCTGCATATCCGGGCGGTGGGTCCATAATTCTTTCTTCATTGCTTGCATTAAACGCACAATAAAGCGATGACTTGCTGTCAAGACGGATATAGCTCAGAAAATTTTTGTCAGCCGTAACCTTTACAAAATCGCCGTCCCAAAGCGGTGAGCAGGACTTTCTTAAATTACCGAGAGCCTTATGCCACTCGATAAGTTCCTTATCCTCTCTGCCCCACGGATAACAGCAACGGTTGAACGGGTCACGATAGCCTTCAAGACCTGCCTCATCACCGTAATATACGCACGGGAAACCCGGTAAAGTATACTGCATACCTACGGCAAGCTTTAAAAGTGCTATACCACGCTTACGCTGGTCGTAGCTTAACTTTTGATTTGCCTGCCACTGACGATCTCTGCCGTTGAGCGGCTCGCCTGCAATAACTGTAAGCGCACGCTCTGTATCGTGAGTTGAAAGTGAGTTCATAAGAACACGGAGAACCGGACGAGGATAGTTCTCTATAACACTCATAATCTGATTCATAACATACTTGGCATCTGCGCCACGGCAGAAATCAAGGATTGCGTTTCTGAAAACATAGTTCATAACCGAGTCAAGCTCTTCGCCGAGCAAGAATTTTCTTCTTGCGCCGTAGCTTTCCTTGTTACTTGCGTCTTCCCATACTTCGCCTACAATAAAGCCCTCGGGATCTTCTTCCTTTACCGCTTTACGCAGATTTTCCATAAACTCGTCGGGAAGTTCATCGGCAACATCAAGACGCCAGCCCGAATTTCCGTAACGCATATAGGTTCTTACGATACCGTCCTTACCGTTGATATATTCGTTAAATACAGGGTCGGTTTCGTTTACCTCCGGCAAGGTGTAAAATCCCCACCATGAGTGGTAATCATTCGGCCAATTGTTAAACTTATACCAACTGTAATACGGAGAATTTTGATCTCTGTAAGCGCCTGTATGCTCGCCGTATCTGCCGTTTCTGTTAAAATACTTACTGTCAGAACCTGTATGAGAGTAAACACCATCGTTAATTACATGGATTCCTCTCTTTTTAGCCTCTGCACAAAGATTTATGAAATCCTCGTTTGTACCGAGGATAGGGTCAACCTTTGAATAGTCGCCTGTATCGTAACGGTGGTTTGAGTATGCCTCACCGATAGGATTAAGATAAATACAACTTACACCCAACTCCTCAAGATAGTCGAGTTTTTGAGTAATACCCTTTAAATCTCCCATAAAGAAATCGCTGTTTGTAATTTCGCCGTTCTCGTTAGGCCACCACTGTGGGAGTGCGTACCAATCGGTATTACGCTGAAAATCTGTACGGGTAAGGTTCTTTTCTTCGCCGCTAAAATTAAATCTGTCAGGCAAAATCTGATACATTACACCGCCAACAGGCCACTTTGGTGTAGTAAAGCCCTTTTTGTAGCAGGTAAGCTGCCAACTTCTGCCCGGTGAAGTTTCTATGGTGCTGATATTATACGGATCAGACGGTACAATATATCTGAGGCCGTATTTTGTTTGAAGTTTAAAGCTATACCAGTACAGACCGATTTTGTTAGGAGTAAAGTCAGCCTCCCAGATTTCAGTAGCGTCATCAAATGTGCCGCACCAGAAAAAGCCGAAGTATTCCCAGTTGTAATCGTAGTCATACTTTACTGCCAAATCCGCTCTCTGAGTGTGAAGATCTCTTGGCAAAAGTATTCTTAAATGTATGGTTGTTCCCTCTTCTACCGCACCGAAAGGTGTACGATAGTAAATTTTTTGTGAATCAAAAGGAACTGGCATATAATCACTTCCCTGTAAAATAATATTCCGCAAAAGGCTTTTTGATATGTAATATTAATAAACTGTTATTAATTACTATCAAAAAAAACAATATTATCATTAGTAAAACAATGCGAAATCGACAAAACTCTACCGTTTTGTCGCACATACTATATATTAACACAAGAGTTAGCAGTTTACAATATAATTGACAAAAAACAACAAAAAACCGACATATAAGGATAATTATATCAAAATTAGATTACAACTTTAACATAATTCTTTAATAACGCATCATTTTATATTATAATTTAGTGTGGATTATAATTTATTGTAAAAAACTCTGTTATTTTGCAGGCAGAGTCTGAATATGGAGAGGTGCTGTAATGAATACTAAAAGAAAAGTCAGCGTGCAGATTGAGGGCAGGAGCTATGCGCTGATTACTGCAGATGACGAAAAATATGTGCAAGGCGTTGCCGATGATGTTATAGCACAAATCAAGAAAATTGTAACATCAACAAATCACCTTGACACAAGAGATTGCGCTATATTGGCGGCACTTAATTTTTGCGATGACCGCAACAAGGCTTTGCGCAATAAAAAAGAGTGCATTTCAAAGGCAGATAAGATTATTCGTCAAACAAATGACCTTAATAAGCAGTGTTCGGAGTACAAAACCCGACTTGCAGAGGTTATTAACGAAAACACTGCACTTACCCGCAAATATAAAAGACTTGAAAAGGAAAACGAACAATTGAGAAACGCTCTGCAAAAGGCGGTTCATTCTGCGCAGGCAGAGGAAAACGAGGGCGAAGATGATGAGGAAAGCGATGAAATCATCCGCAAAATGCGCCAACAGCAGATCTCGCTTTTTGATTAATTATTTGATTGATTACAATAATGGTTATGGAAAATAAAATTGAAATTCTTGCGCCTGCAGGCAGTATGGACAGTGTTATTGCTGCCGTACGAAGCGGAGCAGACGCTGTTTATCTGGGCGAAAAGGAATTTTCCGCCCGTTCTTCTGCGCATAATTTTGACGAAAACGAGCTTAAAGAGGCGGTTCGTTACTGCCATATTCATTCGGTAAAGGTGTATGTCACCTTAAACACAATTGTTTTTGACGATGAAATGCAAAGGCTTAAAGAGGCTGTGCTGATTGCCGCAAGAGCAGATGTTGACGCACTTATTGTACAGAATATGGGTGTCGCACGCCTTGCCCGTCAGCTTGTGCCGTCAATGCACCTACACGCATCCACACAAATGAGCGTTCACTCGTACCTCGGTGTAAAGGCTCTTTATGAAATGGGCTTTGAACGGGTTGTGGTTTCAAGGGAAATGAGCAAAAAAGAACTTGAAAAAGCCGCCGAAATCCCCGTTGAACTCGAAGTATTTGTGCACGGTGCGCTTTGTATGTGCGTTTCGGGACAATGCTACTTCAGCGCAATGCTCGGCTCAAGGAGCGGAAATCGAGGTGCTTGCGCCCAGCCGTGCCGTCTGCCGTTTTCGGTAGGAAAGGTTAAGGACGGTCACGCACTAAGCCTTAAAGACAACAGCATTATACCATATATTACGCAGCTACAGGAAATGGGTGTAGCCTCTGCTAAAATTGAGGGAAGAATGAAACGCCCCGAGTATGTGTCTGCCGCCGTGCGTACCTGCAAAGAACAGCGTGACAACGGATTTATAAGCGACGATACGGCAGAAATTTTGAAAAATGTTTTTTCACGAACAGGATTTACCGACGGTTATTATACAGGCAAAACAGGCTATGAAATGTTCGGATACCGCAGAAAAAACGATGTTGTATCGGCAGACGAAAAACTTTTTTCAAAAATCCGTCAAAGCTACAAGGACGAGCTTTCCGATATTGCAATAAACGGTACATTCACGGCGAAAATCGGCGAAACTCCGACCCTTGCAATCACGGACGGAACGCATAATATAAAAGTTACTTCCGAATTTGTCTGTCAAAAAGCAGAAAAGGTTGCGCTTGACAAGACAAAATGCGAAATCCAGATTAAAAAGACAGGCTCAACGGCATATTTTTTTGAAAGCTTGAGTATAAATACAGAGGACAGCCTCTCGTTACCGCTTTCTGTTTTGAATGCGATGCGCAGAGAGGCACTTGCTCAACTTGACGATTTAAGGGCAAAGCGGCATAACTACAAAATAAATGATATTGAAATTACAGAGCCCGACACTTCCTGTGTGCCAAAAGGCAACGGAATAAGGGCAAGAATGACTACCGCAAAGTTTTCACCCGCTTTCAAAGCCTGCGAACTTATTTATGTTCCTATTTATACCGATAACGAAAAACTGAAATCGCTTATGGCTGACGGCTGCAATATAGGTGTGGAAATTCCGAGAGGACTTTTTAAAAACGAAGAAAGAATAGCAAAAAGGCTAAGCGAGGTAAAACAGCTTGGTGTAAATGACGCACTCTGCGGGAATCTTGCCGCCGTGTATATGGCAAAAAGCGAAAATATGCGTGTACACGGAAGTTTCGGACTTAACCTTGTAAACACATATGACCTGCTCTGGGCGGAGGAATACGGACTTGAGGATGTTGAACTCAGTTTTGAACTTACTTTCGAGCGAATAAACCGCCTGGGCGGCACAATCAAGAGGGGCATTATCACCTACGGATATCTTCCTCTTATGCTTACGGTAAACTGCCCTGCAAAGAGCGAAAACATTTCTTGCAAAACTTGCAAAAACAACTCAAAAATGACGGACAGAAAGGGTGAAAAATTCCCGCTGAAATGTGACGGAATTTGTACCGAAGTGCTGAACTGTGTACCCCTTTATATACCCCAAAATGAGTTTTCAACACTTTCAACATCTTTTTATTCACTTCGTTTAACTGTTGAAAACTATGTTGAAAATGTGGAAAGTATATGCGAATTTACGCAAAATCCGATGTTAAAAGTCAAATCAACAAGAGGTTTATATCTAAGGGGTGTTAAATAGCATTGTTAAAACAATGTTAATGTTAATAACTCTGTTTAAATTGTTTAAAAGAATTAAATTAATACCTTGTTACAAAAATTACAGGTTTTTAATATTCTAATAAAACATTATTAAAATTCAGTAAATTTTTCTTTTGCAAGGAATTTAAAAAAATCCTGCAAAACAAGATTACAAATGCAACTTAATTTGAAAGGACAGTTATGGATTTAAAGATAAAAAAAGTAAAAGATAACGCAAAAATTCCCAAAATTGCAACAAGCGGTGCCGCCGGTATGGATTTATATGCCTGCATTACCGAAAAAATCACCGTTGAGCCGCAGAAGATTGCGGTTATTCCCACGGGTATAGCAATCGAGTTGCCCAACCCGTCGGTTGCCGCATTTGTTTACGCCAGGAGCGGACTCGGCATCAAGCACGGAATCTGCCTTGCCAACGGCGTTGGCGTGATTGACAGCGACTACAGGGGCGAAATCTGCGTCGGTCTTTGCAATGTTTCGGATAAACCTTACACCGTCGAGCCGTTTGAAAGAGTGGCACAAATGGTGATTGCACCTGTAATCGTCCCAACCGTTACAGAAGTCAGCGAGCTTTCCGATACAGAGCGTGGCGAGGGCGGTTTCGGCTCTACAGGCACAAAATAATAAAATAAAAACCTGCTCTCATCTATTTTAAAGCAAGAGCAGAATTTAAGGAGGATATTTATGTCAGATTTTAAGAAAATTAATCCGTCAGCCATCAACGAAAGCGTTTTTGACCTTATCGGCAAGGATTGGGCGCTTGTAACAAGCGGAAATTCCGATAAATTTAACACAATGACAATCAGCTGGGGCGGCGCAGGCATTATGTGGGGCAAGCCTGTTGCGTTTACATTTATTCGTCCGCAGAGATATACATTTGAATTTATTGAGAATAACGGTTACTACACAATGAGCTTTTTTGACGAAAAATACCGTGACGCACTCAAGCTTTGCGGTTCAAAGAGCGGCAGAGATATTGACAAAGTTGCCGAAACAGGTCTTACACCTGCTTTTACAGAGGACGGTATTCCATACTTTGCAGAGGCTAAACTTGTACTTGTATGTAAAAAGATGTACGCACAATTTTTGAACGGCGAAAGCATTGTTGATAACGACGCTGTAGATAAGTGGTACGACAACGACTTCCATAAAATGTATATCAGCGAAATCGTTGAGGTTTTGACAAAATAATATAATTATTTGCAATAATTAATCTATAAGCAACAGGCAGGTGTAATAGTACATCTGCCTGTTGTTTTGTGTTGTATTTACAGTCAATAAAATGCTCTGCCGAGCCTTTAAAAAGGCTTGACCTAAATTTAAATTTTTTAATCTAAACCTAATCGCATAATTCACCCAAAAATTGAAAAGCACCGTGCTGATGATGATTACACGGTGCTTTCCTGTTCTTAAAAAAATGAGGGGTACAATTACGGGCCGAGTGCCCGTATTGAGGAGGGTAGAACAATATACTCGGCGGTTGCGGTTCCGCCTTTTGAGTACAGTTATATTAAACTATATTTATTTGAAAATTATGTGAAGTCAATATGAAAACCTATTGAAAAAAATATTTTTCAAAACATAAAACAAATGTTTGATTTTTCAGAGAAAATATGTTATAATATTATAGGCCGTAAATAGTTTGTTACAAATCGGCACTTTTGCAATTTGTGAGGTTACTATGAAACCATTAAGCAAGAGCCAGCAGGCTATATTTAATTTTTTAAAACAGTGTGCGGATGAAGGCAGAACTCCGTCTGTGCGTGAAATATGCGAGGCTACGGGGTTAAAATCAACTTCAACTGTTCATCATCACCTAAGCGCACTCGAAGAAAAAGGACTTATTGAGCGTGAGCACGGTTTAAACCGCTGCATACGCATCGCAGGTGAAGAGCGCAGTGTAAATGTTCCTCTTGTGGGCAGTGTTGCGGCAGGTTATCCTATCCTTGCCGTTGAAGAAATCGAAACATACATACCTATTCCCGAAAGTCTTAGCCGTGGCAGAGAACTTTTTGCACTGCATGTAAAAGGCGAAAGTATGATAAAAGCAGGTATTTTTGACGGTGACATTGTAATTGTAAACCGCACACCTGTTGCGTCCAACGGTGAAATAGTAGTTGCCCTTATCGGCGACGAGGCAACGGTTAAACGATTTTATAAGGAAAACGGTCATTTCAGATTACAGCCTGAAAATGACGATTTTGAACCGATTATCGCAGATGAAGTCGCTATTCTGGGTAAAGTTATTTCATTAATCAGATATTTTTAATTTGCCCCCAAACAGCAAAATAAAAAATATTTACTAACAAAAATTCCGATACATTAAGGTTTAGCGGAATCCTTTGTCAAGCAATTATAAAAGGTGGTGGGTGTGGGCAAGCCCGCAAATACTTTCCGTTTATGCAATCTGACGATAGGTGCTGTAAAAAGCAGCATATCAAAAAGCCGAGATTCACGAAAAAGTGAGCCTCGGTGATTTTTTTGCTTGCATTCTTGAAATTGTATAAAAATATGATATGAAAAATGTTAAAAAACATTTAAAATTTGGGCATAACTCGAAAAGGTGCAAAACCAAGCACCTTTAATGTAGAAAACTTTTTAGTTTTATGTACCTTGTTGATATGGTTTTTCGTTGATAGTAAATTATATCACAAAAATGACTGCATTCCTACCTTTCGGTTAGAATGCAGTCGTTTTTTTATTTAGGCTGTTTTTTACAGCTCCTTTAAATACCGTTTAAAATCGTTTAATTTGCGTTTTAATGAATTGGTGGTGTAACTTTACATTTTAAATAATAAAGCTGATATAAAGCAAATAAAGTAAAGTCAAATGTTATTGTGTTTCTGATAAAGTATTTCATCATAAATTTTGTACATTCGCTTTCCGTTATCATTAACAGTGTCTTCATTATCCATACCACTATCAACAATTTCCATAGTTATTTCATCTTGGAAATCACCAGTTTTTTCTACATCAAAATAAACAAGGTTTCCCTTTTCTTTTATATTTGCAACCATTTTATATGCATATGGAATCTTATCTTTAAGAAAATTAAAATCATTTTTTTGTAATAAGAAAGTCATAATACCACCTATTTCAAATTCACTTGTATTAAATTACCTGTATATGGATTGACCGTTACACCACACTTATCAGTATAATACAAAATACTATCTCCATTATGCGTGGATTTTGTTTTTCCATTTATCAAAGCATCTTCAATATCAGATAAAGGTACTCCACTTCTTGGTTTATCGTTATGTGTAGGGTCATTTTTAGTACCAAAAACACGCTCAATGAAATGCTTGCTTTGTGATTTGATTTTTATACCTGATGCAGTAGTTAATCCTATAAGTTCATTTTGTACTCTGCTGTAATATTTTTCGTATTTATCAAAACTCGTTAATGGAGATAACATAACAGTATCAACAGAACTAACATAATTTTTCAAAAGTGCATATCTTTCGGTATCATTATACTTCACATTATAATAATCTGCAAGAGTTTTAATACTATTTATGTTATGCTCTTTACTCCAATCAAGATAATGTTTATTTGCAGAGCTAACCGCCTTTTGTGCCGTACTCCTGCCAAAGCCAACATTAATTTTCATAGATTTTGCGCTACGAATGTTATTAATAAACGGAGAGAATTTTTTAGTTCTCTCCGTTTTTAATATAGGTGTTTTACTTACGGTTATGGCGTAATAAAACTATTATAATGAATTTATCATATTCTCCAAATCGCTCCATTGAATAAATTTAAAAGTCACTATAAACCATAAAATTACTGTTAGCAATAATATCATAAGAAAAAATGACCTAATCCAATGATTTTTAGCAGTAGTCCATATATTGTCACCAAATTCTGTTTTTGCCGGATTACTTATAAAATATAAATTAACTTCATCAGCAAATTCATTAAAACCCACAAATCGTCTTCGGTAGGTTTTTCCATTATAATTATACTCATATGTACCCATTTTTTCGTCTGTTGGATAAACAACTCCAGATTGAGTATAATCATTTAGATAATGTTCTTTTATAAGTTTAGCTTTAACTATATGGCCTTTTTTTATTGCTGTATCTAAAAATTTTTTTTTCAAAAAAGGATGATACATAACTTTCTTTAGATAAATAAATATCGGTGTTATTACAATAGCTATTGGAACGGCAAAGCAAAATGCTAAAATTAAATTTGTTATAGTTTCTGTATTCATAATTATCAATCCTTAATTATTAATTAAAAAACTTTGTTCGCAAATTGCAATAGTAAGTTGAAACAATTTTTAACTCATAGGCTTTGTCAAGAAAAGTGTGTAAGTTTTTTAAAAATCATAAAAACGCAGATTGTAAAATGAAGATGAAACAATAAAAAAGAATATCCATAGAAACGATTTCGTAGTAGAATTAAGTTACCACAACAAAAATTCGAAAGGAAACCGTCACTATGGATCCACTTAAGTTTATTTTCTGTACCGTCGGCGCTGTTTACGGAAAATCTTGTTGCGCCAATCATACAATCCTTTGAAAAATTACCGTATGTGCTCGGGTTACTGCTTTTATTGGTTTCATTATCCCGGGTAAGCACACTGTCAAGCGGAGTGAGAGCTGAAGTTTCGGTAATGTAAATTTTTCTCGGATTCTGCATTCTTATATAAAGATCAAAGCAAAGGTAGTCAACACCGGGAGTTGCCTGCGACCAATCGACATCTTCGTCGGGCTGTGCCGACTTATTCATAGCATACCTGCTTATTCTCCGCAAAAATATATGCCAATAATTCCCGTTGACTGTATTCTTCTGTTTTGAGAAACAGTTACCTTACAATCAGCCGTTTCTTTGATTTTACCTGCAATCTCGTCGGCAACCTCACTTCCAACACCTGCAAAGCTGATAAATACAGGCTGTCCCTCAACACCGCCGAATGAAGAAACAGTGTCGCCGATAGCTACATCGTATCTTGTAACGCCTGCATAAAGTTTTAAGAGTTTTGCGGAACCGTGGGTGTACATTGTGAGTGTAATACCCTTTGGTGTGGGCGCAATCATAATTGCTCTGATTGCCGCTGTTGCCGATACAAGGTGGTCGGCAAAGTCTGTTCTGCCCTCAGATGCGTATTTTTCGGCAAGCATTGCCATAAGTCCTACCGAACCTGCCGCATAAGCCGCCTCGAATACCTCTTTTTTCTTCTTAAAGAGCTTATTTTCGCCCTTTGCCTCTGCAATTTTTTCTTTTGCTGTTTTTTCAGCCTGACGAACTTCGTCTTTAGCTTTCTTTTTAACATCAGCTATAGTATCGTTCATCTTCTTGGTGGTTTCTTTTTCAAAATCAGCCATTCGCTTTTCGGATTCTTTGGTAATGGTCTTGATTTCTTTGGCATGGTTATCGTTAAGTTCTTTTACATTCTTAGCGTTTTCCGCATTAATATCGGCAATCTGCTTTTCGTAATTCTTAATCTGAGAGGTGTAATCCGCTTTCATGGAAGTAAGCTGTCCCTCGTAATCGGATTTCAAATTAGCTGTTGCGGTTGCGTTTTCTTTATTAATAGTATCAATTCTGTTTTCATAATCGCTCTTAAGCTGTGCAACTTCGTTGCTGTGGTTAGTATTTAACTCGGCAATCTTATTTGCATTATCTGTGTTGAGCTTCGTTACATATTCGTTGTGAGCGGTCTGTGCGTCGTCAAATTCTTTCTGCTTTGCACTAAGTCGGTTTGCAAAATTTTCTTCCGCAATTCTTGTTTTTTCGGCAAAGTCGGCATTCATCTGCTCTACCTGCTTTGCGTGACTTTCTCTTTCGTTTTCAAGAGCAGCGATTTTGCACTCCTGTGTCTTTATAATGTTTGCCTGCTCCTCAATCTTTTGCTTTTGCTCTGCGATAAGTGCCTTTTGCTGTTCGTTTTCTGTCTGCAATCTGCGGATTTCAGCCTGCTGTTCGTCAATAATCTTGTTTTTCTCTTCGATTACCGATTCAAGCTCTGCAATTTTCTGCTTAAGTTCCGTAATCTCCGCAGTAAGTTTTTCAATTTCTTCTTTGGCAAGGGCATTTTCTTCTTCGTACTTTTCCTGCAGCATTTTTCTAAGTGCGGGGTTAGTGGTAATCGACATCATAAAATGCTGAAATTCCATAGCAAGATATACATCTTCCTTGTTCTCGTCAGTCATCTTACCGTTGTACTCTTCGCCTACGAGTTCAAAGCCCTTCTTTTTGTATGCATCAAGGAAGTTCCACAACTCTACTGCCTTTTTAAAGTTAGGGTTTTCCTTGAGCAGGTTAGTCTGTGTGAGCGGCGGTTTTACCTGCGGTTCTTTTGCAATCTCTTTCATAAGCGGAGTTGCAAGACACTCGTTAAGTCCCTGACGAATTCTGCGGATACGGTCAAAATCTGAAAGCGACTCAATATCCTCTACATCAAGGTCTTCTGCAAGTGATTCGTGGTTTTCGTTTACATAATTAACGCTGAAATCAAGCTTTTGCTGATTAAGCTCAAGGTGACGGTTCATTGTTATTTTATTGTAAGAATCGTTAGGTACATCTTTCATTTTTGAATATTTGTCATCAACAAACATAAGCGCCTTGTGAATAAGGGTCAAAAGCACACGATTTTCGTAAATAGCAAAACCCTCCTCACGCTCAACCGTAAGAATTTTCTTTGCCTTTTTAATGCGAACAACATTTTCTGCCTGTTTGATAAATCTGCGCTGTTCGTCAATTGCTTTTTGAATATACGGCAGGGTTTCTTCGATTGCGATAACCCAATCCATATCAATTACTTTTTCATTAGTTTTGCCGAATATAGAATCTTTGCCCTCGTCCCCGTCTTTGAGAGCCTCTTCTATATAATTGTGAGTAAAATCCGATTTCAGCATATCCTGCATATACTTGTAAGATCTGTAATACTTACTAAAATCCACCATTTTAGACACTCCTTATAATTTTATTTTAGCGTAACAAAAGCCATTATATATAGTTTATCAGCAAAAATGAACAATGTCAATAAATCAGCTAAAGGGCAAACAAAGTTCGCCCTTATTTTGCAAATTATACAAGCTTTTTGAGCATCTTTAAGTAGTCTTTACATTCGTTCATATTCTCTTCACCGAACAGCTCGTCAAGATAAGCGAGCAAGCCGTCAATTTCATCTCTTATATAAGAGAGATTAAGCGCCTCAAACTTTCTGAAAACTTTGCGGGCAAGAACATAATCAAGTCCGTCGATTTCTGTACCGTAGTTTTCCATACCTACTTTCAGCTGTGCGCTTACTGAAATGCTTAAATTGAGGTTATCTACACCGGCAAAAGTATTTACGCTGAATCACGCAACCGTTGTGGTAACCATAGAGAGCAAAGTGATGACAGTTATAAAGATTATCAAGCGTTTACGCTTATGACGGGAGATATTTTCGGTCATCATACGCTCAATAGCTTTACCCAAAAAACTCATCACGCACTCCCCTCTCTTGTAATTTTCCGCATTCACAAAACAGTTTGTTTGTAAACATTACTACATTTTTTCTATAAGCCACTATATTATTTTAATACTTTTGGCACACCATTTCAATGGAAATATCAATATTAGAATAACTTTTGTATAGTTGCACTAACAAAACAGCAAAAGTTCGGTATTTTGAATAGTTTATATTTTTACGGATTATATCTTTTTATTATTCTATCTGTTTATAAATGACAATAAAAACAAAAAAACTTCCTTGTAAAAAGGAAGTTTTTTTGATAAAATATAAAAAAAGACAAAAATTGAATTTTTCTGAGATTTTAAATAAATATTATAAATCTTTAATCAATGTGAATTTTATATTCACATTATATTTTTGGAATAAAGAAGATTTAATTTTGTTTCTGCACGATTTTGTACTCGTCATAGAGCCTGAAATAATGGCATTGTTCGGTATTGCCTGTCAAAAACTTTTCCATTTCGTCTTCATCAAGACTCAAAGAACAGTAGTCACCGTACTCGTCATCTTCTACAAAATATGTGCATTGGTCACAACGATCAGCCATTGTTGTCACCGTCCCTTAAAAAGCCGTACTTATCATAGGTATATTCTTTATAGTTGTCTATCTGCTCAAAAACCTCTTGTTCGGTATTTGCTACGGTAAAGAGTTTAAGACAATCGTCACTCATAAAGCCCTCTGATACGGACTTTTTCATCATATTTATGAGTGAATCGTAATATCCGTTTACATTGTACATAACAATCGGCTTTCTGTGCTGACTAAGCTGTTTGAGAGTAAGCACTTCAAAAAATTCTTCAAAAGTGCCGATACCGCCTGCGCAAATTACAAAAGCGTCCGCACGGTCTTCCATTACACCTTTACGCTCACGCATTGTGTCCGTAAAAACAAGTTCTGTGCACTTGTCGTAAAGAACATTGTCTTTCTTGAAAAATTCAGGCGCTACACCTATAAGTTCACCTTTTTCAGAGGTTACGCCCCTTGCGGTCGCACCCATTACACCGTATTTTCCTGCGCCGTAAATTACGGCATCGCCACGGTTTGCAATCGCTCTGCCCAGACTTTCGGCGGTATCTATATAAATTTTCTCTATCTGCTCGCTTGAAGCACCGAATACGCAAATTTTCATTTTATTTATCCTTTCATAATATAAAATCTTAAAAACAATTATAAGCAATATAAGGTTTATTTTCTGACCTTATTATACAATATTAAAATATAAAGTCAACATACATCTTGTAAAGGAAGTGTTTTTTTATGGCTGAGTCGTCTGCCAAATTAAAGAAAAAACAAGTTGATCCCTTAAAACGAACAGTATTCAGTCTTGCACTGCCGATATTTTTTCAGTCACTGCTCGGACTTTCGCTCGGCTACATTGACACTATTATGCTGTCAAACTACAATGACATTGCAGTCGGTGCAATAGGCAATGCAAACTCTATTCTCGGATTTTTAAACCTTGCGTTCAACATTATATCGAGTGCAACGGGCGTTATTGTAAGCCAATACCTCGGCGCAAAGCAATTTGAAAAAATGAATAAAATCTACACGGTTGCAATTTCATTTAACCTTGCGCTAAGCGTGGTAATAAGTCTTATTGTATTTTTGTTCAGCGAACCCCTACTTATTATTATGCAGGTACCTGCCGAAATGATACCTGACGCCAATATGTATATGAAAATAGTCGGCGGTACAATATTTACACAGGCGGTCTTCAATGCTTTTTCATCAATATTTATGAGCCACGGCAAAACGGGATTCGGAATGTTTGTATCCCTCGGTATGAATATTGTAAATATCGTGGGTAACTACTGTTTCCTTTACGGCCCGCTTTCTTTTCTTGACCTTGGCACAGAGGGTGTTGCGATTTCTACATGCTTAAGCCGTATTTTTGCGCTTGTAGCCGCAATTATTTACTTCTATAAGGTTATTCAAGGCAGACTCGGTATTAAATACCTCCGTCCGTTCCCTATAAATATTCTTAAAGAATTGTTAAAACTCGGAATCCCGACCGCAGGCGAAAACATAAGCTATAACTTTTCACAGCTTGTGCTGCAGGCACTTATCAACACAATGGGAATGGTCGCAATTAACGCACGAATTTACGCAAATATGATGTGTACTTTTACATATATGTTTGCTTATTCCGCTGCCATTGCAACGCAGATAATTGTAGGACACAGCGTTGGCGCAAACGACTACGACTTTGCATATAAAAGAGTTATGAAAACGCTAAGAATCGGTATGATAGTTTCGATTTCCATTGCCGTTATTAACTGGCTTGTATCGGGATATACTTTCAAAGCATTTTCAGACGATATGGCAGTTGTCGAGCTTGCTTCAAATATGATGTTCATTTCGATTTTCCTTGAAATAGGCAGAACAACAAACATTGTAATCATTAACTCCATGAAAGCCGCAGGCGATGTAAAATTCCCGACAATACTTGCAATCTTCTCAATGTGGGGCATAAGCGTACTGCTTGCGTATGTGCTCGGAATTGTAATGAATATGGGACTTGCAGGCGTATGGATAGGTATGGCGTGCGATGAAATATTCAGAGGAATTATTGTGTTTATCCGTTGGCAGAGAGGCACTTGGAAAGGCAAAAGAATCGTATCTTCCGCCGCATAAGTTTTATTTAAAATTGCATATTATAATCAGTCCTGTAAGGCTTTAATGCTTTGCAGGACTTTTTGTATGATTTTTTGGATTTTTATTAAAGGTTGACCAAACTTTCAGAACAAAACCTTATTATTTAACGAAACCCACTCTTCGACAAATCCTGATAACCAAACAAAAAGTATTGACAAACAATTTTGTTTCTTATTATAATAAACAGGCAGAAAATTCTGAATATATCAAAAATAAGGAATATAGGAATAATATGAACGAATTTAAATTTTACGGTGAAGAAAACACGGAAAACGATGATGCCGTGCAGTTACGGGAACAACAGGCAGAAAAAGAGGCAGAAAAAGAAAGAAAATACAAAAAACACTCTGTTTTGGACAACACGGCTTTATTTCTGTTTATCGTGTTAATTGCGGAAAATACGATACTCTTTGCAACAAGAATATTTTTCCAAGAAGAAATGTATGCAAAAGCTATGCCTTTTTTTATGGAACTGTTTATACTTGTTCTGGGCGCAGGCATTTTTTCGGCATACAGATATATTTACCACTCGCTCACAATAACTAATATGAAAGCAATAATCATTACGGAGGCTGTTCTGATAATCGGCGAATTTATTGTATACAGCTTTTGCGTCCCCGTACTGCTGTGGTTTTTGATTGCTTTAAGCGTCGCTTTCATTATATATGCGGTAAAGTATTTGAATTGCAATATATTTATACGGCTTGCTATGTGCCTTGTGCCTATTGCAGTGCTTTTGGTGTGCAATATCATTTGTTTAAGAAGTTTTGAATTTACTCCACGGTATGTTTATATATCAACTTCGGGTTATAGCGACAAAACAAACGATGAAAGTAACTTTTATTATAAAGAACCAATCAACACAGTATATGCTGATGCTATTGACAAATATGTGTACTCCGACGACTTGAAGGACAACGCAATAGACGAAATAATAAACCTTACAGATGCGGTTTCCGGTACATTAATGGGAATACGCAGTACCAAAGATACATATGACAGCTTAAACTATTTAAATGAGATATACAGCAAAGTTATGCCTATGGGTGATGTAATTAATGTTGACAACAGATATAACGACGAATTTTTTAAAAAATATTCGTTATACTTATGTGCGATAGAGTTAGACAACAAAGACGATACCGTGGTATGTACAAATATGTACTACTCCGAAAGATATACAAGCCCCCACATAACTTACTGCCGCAGTAAAGAAAACAGCGAAGATAACGAAAAAGCCGTATGCATTATTATTTATGAAGTGCCCGTTGATGTTGAAGCAAAAGTTTATACAAAACTCGGAGGCTTTTCGGAGAAAACCGCACAAATCAGATACCGCTGACACAACGGTGTGCATAAATTATTACAACGATATTGACTTTTACAGCAGATAATAATAAAATTAATATGTTGAGGAAAAACCGCCTCAAAATTAAATTTGGAGTAATTTTGCAATGAAAAAAATTTTTACTAAGTCGATTATAACCACACTTGTATGTTCAATGCTTGTCGTAACTGCGGCCGGTTGTTCAAACGGCACAAATGCCGAATCGAGTAGCAGTACACCGACAGAAACTCAAGCGACACAGGCACAGACAACCGCACCCGAAGGAGTGAATTTCAGCCTTGATGCTCTGCATGCACCGCTGGAAAATCCGGCAGACCCATTTGCCGGATATTGGAGAATAGCGGAAGGCGCAGGCTCTAAACTTGAAAGTTTTACTTTTTTGTTTAACGGTAAAGGCGGAGCGTCGATTATTGTGGGAAATATGGGATATTGCGGTAAATATTCGGTCGGCACTGACGAAAGTACAGGCGAAGAAACCTTTAAATGTCAGCTTATGTTCGGCATTAACGGCGAGTATTCATATACAGTTGCCGAGGACGGCAAAAAAATTACAATTACAAATAACGGTGAAGATTCAGTGCTTGAAAAGGTGGATAATCCGACCTTTGTTCCAAGCGCACCGGAAAATCCGCAGATAGACGAAAAACTTGTAGGCGCATGGGACAGCGGAACAGGACTTTACTATTACTTTGGCGAGGACGGCAGAATGTACTGCAACTCATACGGCACAACATTTACATATTTCACATACAATACAAAACTCAATAAGGTGACAGCCGTTTATGATATGGGCGGCGAGCAAACAGACACATATGATTATACCTTTGACGGCAATGACCTTGTGTTTGACGGAATGAAATATACACAAATAACACCTGAAAAAATGCTCTCTGCAATACAGTCATATTGATAATCGAATATTTAAAGACCGCTATTTTGATGATAGCGGCCTTTTTTGTATGTTTATTAAATTACAGATTTTGTAAAGCATCAAAATTCCTGCCAAACAATTATAAAAGTTTGGTCAAGCCTTTTTAAAGGCTTGACCTAAATTTTTAAATTTATTAGTTTGACTATTCGCTAAACCAAACTCACACCAATCTGAAAGTAATACTCGGGAAATTATCTTCCCCGCCGCAATTGCCGTTATTGTAAGAAATTCTGATTTTTTCGCTTTGAACACTTCCGTCCGTAAACTGCACGCTTACATCAATCTCTGCCCCGTCAACAATTTTTGAAAGTATGCTGTTATTTATATTTTCCATCTTTGTTTCAAGAGCATTTTCCTCATCTGTAACTTGAATTTCTCCGTCATCACTCATACAATTTTTCGCTCTCATACTTAAAAGTTCACTGTCAAGTCGGTAATATTCGTCTGCCCAATTGTCAATTTCACTGTCTGTTCTGTCGGTTTCAACCATAAGATTTATCGCTTTATCAAGTTTTATCTCCTGTTCGTTTTCACTCGGGTTTTTTACCGTAAATGTAAATCCGTCACAAAACTCCCCATATAAACCGTCCGAATGTTCTTTAAATTCCGCTTTTGTATATTGTGAATTATCAAGACTTCCGTAATTTGAAAAATCTCCGATTTCGGCTATACCGTTATAATAATTATAACTATTGCCGTCTTCTGCATCTTCCGAATTTTCATTATCGTTTATATATGAATTTATAAGAAAATAAATTCCTTTTTGTTTTGAATTAAATGTCACGCTCTCAATATTTTTTCCGCTGATTTTAAGGTTTGTAAGTTCAAAATCATTAAAATAATCGGTTTTTCCCTGTGCGTTTCGATAAATCGTGTCATCATTATTAAAATCTTTCAATAAATATTGACTTCCGTTGACCGACGAAAATACACCTATTTCAGACTTGTCCTCAATTTCGGCGGCGTTTGCCGTTATTGTAAAAATATTTTTATTTGAGGAAATTCGCTCTGTATTCGGTTTAAAAAATCCTGCATATATTGCAACAAATACAAACACTGCGGCTATTGCTGCCGCTGTTCCTGTTTTCAAATTGAAAACTTTGTGCGATACATTGTTTTGTTTATATTGTTTTTCGGTATCACGCATTACTTTTATCAATTCAGCTTTCTGCTTTTCGCTAAGTTTAATATTTTTCACATTATTTTTATATACTTCCGCATTAAAATCTTTTTTATCAGTCATATGATTGCTCCCTTTCAATAATTTCTCTAAGTTGTTTTCTGCCCCTTGCAAGTCTTGATTTAACCGTTGATTGTGTTACATTCAGTATTTTTGAAATCTCACTGATTTTTAAATCTTCATAATAAAACAAATAAATCGCAACGCTGTACTTTGGCGGCAATTGCATAACGAATTGAAAAATTGCTTTATCAAAAGTATTATCCGACACACCCTGTTCTCTTGCCTCGGCAAGCGGTACGCAATGGCGAACATATGCCGATGTTTTGCAGCTTTTGGCGCAATTTACGGCAACACGCAAAAGCCATGCTTTCAGATGACTGCGGTCTTTGATTTTATGTTTGTTTTTAATTAATCTTATAAAAACTTCCTGACATACATCAAATGCGTCAGCACTGTTTTTTGTTATGTTCAAAGCCACCCTGTAAATCGTATCGGAATATTCGTTTACGACATCTGTAACAAGATCATCGTTGTTTAAATCATTCATTATTTCACCACCTTTGTATATAACACTTTTTTAATTATAAAAAGGTTGCAAAAATATTTTTATTTTAATGGGAATTTATTGAAAGTTGGGAAAATTATGGTTTAACACAGTGTTTAAGGCAAATAATTTAAAAATTCAGGTCAAGCCTTTTCAAAGGTTGACCAAACTTTTATAATTTTTACGAAATACTCTGCTAAACCCTAATTATTAACTTTATTCCAAAATTCAAACAGACCATTTAAACTCCATACAAAAATAATCACCACCCCTAACAGGTGATGATTAAAAATTATTATAAAATTTGTTAGTTATATTGCAGCTTTTAATTTTGGGATACAGATTCATCAAGAACGGTTTTATCATATTCTTTTTCCGATATTACAGAACCGTCGCTGTTACAAAACCTTAATACCACAATCGGATTTTCTTCCTTTACATTGCCTACAAGCTGCTCCATCAACGGCTTTACGGTCGATTTCATTTCTTCAAACTTTTCGTCAAACGCTTTCTTTATCTGCGGCAATGCCTCATCGCCTACAGTTTCAAGATATTTGTACTCGTAAACAAATTTGTTATCCTCCGCATAGCAATCAAAATCATACATACACTCATATGATTTTTTCATACTGTCTATGGCCTTTTGGGTTTCTTCTGCGTTTATATAGTCCTCTATGCTCGCAAAACTTTTTTCACCACCGCTGTTCTGTGCGGATATTTGCGTAGTTTCGGTTTTACTGCTTTTTGTTTCAGAATTATTTGTGCAGGCAACAAATATCAATGCTGTAGCAATGCAAATGAATATTGCAAAAAATCGTTTCATAAAAAACTCCCTGTTGTTTTATAATATTTTCATTTTATCATAAAAAGTTATATAAAACAACAATCACCACCCATAAAAGGTGGTGAGCTGACAACTTTTCACTTATACCGATTTCTCATCGCTTGAATTAACATCTGATGTTGTTTCCTCAAGAATTGACTTATCAAATGATTTTTCTGTGATTACAGAACCGTCATTATTTACATACTTTACAGAAATAATCGGATTTTCAATATCTACATACTCTAAAAGTTCTTCCATAAGAGCAGATAAAGTAGAATCCATATCTTCAAAAGTATCATCAAGTATATTCTTCACATTTTCAAGCTTATCATCGGAAATCTGCTTTGTAAACTTATATTTATATATGAGTGCATCTCCGTCAGCATAACAATCAAAATCATAAAGAGTTGTTGAAAGGGTGCTTTTCATAGTTTCAATAGATTTTTTCGCATTTGGATATTCAAGATATTCCTGAATACTCGCAAACATTTTAGAATCATCTTTGTTAGACTCTGCCTGCGAACTCTCATCGTTTGATACTGTACTATTAACAATTTCTGCACTACTTTCAACATTATCGCCTTTGTTACTGCCTGTACATGCTGTAGCAGATACTATCATAACAGCACAAATAACTACCGCAAAAAATTTTTTCATTTAATATACTCTCCTCTTTTTTGTCGTTTATTTAACAACATATTTTGTATTATTATAGCATAAAATCAAATAACTGCAATAAAAAATACATATTTTACAAACTGCTAAACAATATTTTGAAAGTATAACTATATCATACAAAATTGTATATTTTTTATTGGTAATAATTATATGTAAATTTTGATACTATTATAATGTACAAACAAATTTTATTGTGTTTGCCAAGCAATTATAAAAGTTTGGTCAACATTTTCAAAGGTTGTAGGTATTGGCAAAACCCACAAATACTTTTTACTAACGCTGTTGTGTTCAAGCCGGCAAACAGCGTGGCTGTTTGCACCTGATAAATTGTTATATCGGAAGATATTATGAACCCGCAAGCCTTTAAAAAGGCTTGACCTAAATTTGTTAATTACTTAACTTGAACAGTACGATAAAAAACCTTTATAAACGATCTAAATTAAAAGCCGAACACAAAATCTGTGCTCGGCTTAATGCATTCAAAAATCAATCATATTCTATTGTATAACTTTCTGTATTTCCGGTAATCTTTACGGTATGCTCTTTATTATCCGCATCTTTTACTTTAACTTATGCCTTTCCGTCGGCAAGGTCATCAGTAATATCAATGCTATAATTAAGATCGGCAATTTCAAGGTAAACTCTTCCGTCTTTGCTCACTAAGTTTGCATCAACACTTTCGCTATATTTGACTTTATCGTCACCAACCAAATCGGTTTTTACAATTTCGTTGCTTTGATCGTCAACCGTAACAACAAGGATGGTTTCAAACAAGCTTTCGCCTGTTGCTGCATAAACTACAGCGTTACTTGCCACAAGCAAAATTGCGGCGGCTGCAACAATATAAATCACCTTACGAACAGCGTGTGTCTTTTTATTAGTTTTTTCTTTATTCATAGCCTGCACCTTTCTTAAAAGCTCATCAGATGCGTGAATATCATCAAATGTGCTCTTGTAAAATTCTTTATTATTTTTAAATTTGTTCATCATTCCACGCCTCCTTTAATTGTACCCTTAGCTTTTTTCTTGCTCTCATAAGTCGGGTTTGCACATTGGTTTCGGAAATGCCGAGTATTCGAGAAATTTCCCGTACACTGTAGTCCTCATAATAATATAAATGCAAGACTATACTGTATTTTTTAGGAAGTGACATTACCTCGGCAAAGAGCTCGGATTTTTCATTTTCAATATATACCGGCTCTTTTTCAAGCTCCTCAAAAGAAGATATTTTTTTGTTCCACGGAGATTTCCAAATATTTTTACATTCATTTACCGCAACCCTGATAAGCCATCTTCGGATATGATCTTCGTTTTCAAAATCTATATCAGATTTTAACAGCTTTAAAAAGGTATTCTGAACAGCGTCTTCCGCATCGCTTTTGTTTTTGCAAATATTTATTGCACTGCGATACACAATATCAATGTATTGCTCAGATATTCGATTAAATTCGTTGTCAGTCATACCTTTCCTCCTTATGAAATTTTTACTACGAAAGACCTTTCAATATATGAACAATTTAAATGGCAAAAATATCACAAAGTAAATAAAAAATTTTTGTTTAGCACACAAGTTAAGCTAAATAATTAAAAAATTTAGGTCAAGCCTTTTTAAAGGCTTGCGGGTTTGGCTATTGTTAGATTGCGTTAGCAAAAAGTATTTGTGGGTTTGCCCACACACCCACGACCTTTGAAAAGGTCGACCAAACTTTTATAATTGCTTGACAAAGCAGTATGCTAAACCATAATTTATTATTGTTATCCAGCATTAAAAATAGACCTTACACAAACTTTCACGCACAAATGCAAATAAAAAAGCACTACCGAAGTAGTGCTGTAATTTCAAAGCTCACCTTAAAGGTGTATATTAAAGGGAGTACCCTGAAAACTGAATAAAGATTAAGCAAAGTGATAAGTAATATTGTAAATACTTTAATAAGCTGACCAAAAGACTCTTGTGGTCAAGCCCTCGACCTATTAGTACTGCCAAGCTAAATGCCTCACGACACTTACACACGCAGCCTATCAACCTCGTAGTCCTCAAGGGGTCTTACTTGCTTATGCAATGGGATATCTAATCTTGGAGTCGGCTTCACGCTTAGATGCTTTCAGCGTTTATCCGTTCCGTACGTAGCTGCCCAGCCGTGCCATTGGCATGACAACTGGTGCACCAGAGGTACGTCCATCCCGGTCCTCTCGTACTAAGGACAGAGCTCCTCAAATATCCTGCGCCCACGACAGATAGGGACCGAACTGTCTCGCGACGTTCTGAACCCAGCTCGCGTACCACTTTAATCGGCGAACAGCCGAACCCTTGGGACCGAATACAGCCCCAGGATGTGATGAGCCGACATCGAGGTGCCAAACCTCCCCGTCGATGTGGACTCTTGGGGGAGATCAGCCTGTTATCCCCAGGGTAGCTTTTATCCGTTGAGCGACGGCATTTCCATTCACATACCGCCGGATCACTAACTCCAACTTTCGTTACTGCTCGGACCGTCATCCTCGCAGTTAGGCTGGCTTTTGCGTTTACACTCTGAGGCACGGTTTCCGTCCGTGCTGAGCCAACCTTTGAGCGCCTCCGTTACCTTTTCGGAGGCGACCGCCCCAGTCAAACTGCCCACCTGACAATGTCCCCCGACCGGATTCACGGTCGCAGGTTAGAATTCCAGAAACCTAAGGGCGGTATCCCAACAATGACTCCGTATAAGCTGACGCTCATACTTCCCAGTCTCCCGCCTATCCTGTACATAGATTTCCGAAACCCAATATCAGGCTACAGTAAAGCTCCATGGGGTCTTTCCGTCTTGCCGCAGGTAACCGGCATCTTCACCGGTACTACAATTTCGCCGGGTGGGTAGTTGAGACAGTGCCCAGATCGTTACACCATTCGTGCGGGTCGGAACTTACCCGACAAGGAATTTCGCTACCTTAGGACCGTTAT
>OHAB01000062.1_pt1 | contig 114424 bp, 104 predicted proteins | sample 1577031 | NCBI WGS metagenome assembly OHAB01 (sample SAMEA3541477, study PRJEB24748) | human gut metagenome | biome: human gut; feature: human-associated habitat; material: faeces | place: China | collected 2012 | reverse complement strand
CACAGAATGAAATTCTGTGTTCAAAGGGGCTTGGGGGCGCTGCCCTCAACAAGCAAGCGGAGAGGAAAATCACGGAGGGATTTTCTTCTCTGCGGGCCTGTGTGTATTAACACAGGCATTGCTTGCCTCTTTTTACCCGGAAATGAAAGGAGCCAGTGAGGAAACAGTCAAATTTCACTCACCGGCTCAATTCGTTTCAAATTTCTCGGATAGTTCTGTTAGTTCTTTCGCGGTCTCCTGCGTATGATGCAAGAGGGTTTCACGCATCTCTGACGGACAGCTGCAATAAAGCAACTTCATCTGATTGGCTCCCTCATCTTCGGGAGAAACATCTGGATTGATCAGAGTGTCCAGAGAGAGCGGCAGCACCTTTGCCAATGCCTTCAAAATCAAATAGGACGGATTTATTTGTCCCTTTTCAATGCTGGCAATCTGCTTGACAGATACATGGCTCAGATCCGCAAGTTCCTGTTGCGTCAGGTCCTTTTTCTTTCGGGCTTCCCGCATTTTTTGCCCCAAAGCGGCCAAATCATCAATCGGCATTATCGTTCACCTCAATAATATTGTATCGTTCCGGTTTGATTTGAGGAATAACCTTATCATTCCGGTTCACCAGCATGATTATACCGATTTTATCTTTGTAAGCATGGTTGCAGACTTGTATTCTTTGAGCAAAGGAGCCATAATGTATTTTGGGGAGCGTACTGTGGGATCAACTATTTATCAGATTATTTGTTGAAATTATGTTGGGTTAAACCAAATCTAAATAAATGTGTGTTACATTCTTTATGAGGTGATATTTTGAACGAGCAAATTTTGATTATCGAAGATGAAACCGCCATCCAGTCCATCCTTTCCGAACTGCTGACGGATGCCGGATACAATATAGAGATTGCCAGCGATGGTCTGGAGGGCATTAGAAAGTTTCGTGAACAGCACTTCTCTTTAATTTTGTTGGATATTATGATGCCGAAGATTGACGGATATACAGTCTGTGAAATGATTCGGCAGGAATCCAATGTGCCAATTATCATGCTGACCGCATTGGACGAAGAACAGGCGCAGATTAAAGCCTTTGAACTAAAAGCCGATGATTACATAACAAAACCTTTTTCTCTCAAACTGGTCTTGCTGCGTGTTGAGGCAGTATTACGCCGTATCAAGGAACAGGAACCGCTGCATCTAAGCACCATGATTACATATCGTGGTATTCAGCTTGACACAGAAAGCCATATTGTATATGCAGACGGAAAAGAAGTTTCTCTTACAAATACAGAATATAACCTGCTGGAGCTTTTCTTGAAAAATCAAGGGCGCGTGTTCACAAGGGACAATCTGCTCAACCAAGTTTGGGGATACGACTTCATAGGGGACGAGAAAACGGTGAATATCCATATTATGAATCTTCGTCGAAAATTGGGCGCAGATTTGATCGAAACGATAAGAGGGGTGGGATACAGAATTGATAAAGAAAATTAGAGATAGCTTGAGTGCGAAAGTTTTTATATGGATCGCCGGGTTACTTATCCTTTGCAGTTTGCTGATTTATGGCATTGTGATGATAATTCTCCCTAAAAGTTATACAACGGTAATATCAACGCAATTTGTCAATGAAATGGCACGATTTGTTGAAACGCTTGCGGACACAAATTATGAGGATGCGTCGGAGGTGATAGAGCAGTTTTGTCAGAATAATCAGGCTATGGTCGTCCTGACGGATGGAGGGGAAATCATTCCCTACGGTTCCATCTCCGATGAGAGTGTTGAAAAGGGCGAAACGCTGACTTATACCGCTGCTGCGACTTTCAAAGATCGGGATGGGGAGTACCCTCTTACGGTTACAGCATTTTCCCCCACAGGTCAGGAATTAACATCTCTTTTCCTCAAACTCTTTCCAATGGTATTGTTGCTGATTTTCCTGATCTCTTTTGTTGGGGCAATTCTGTGTAGTAGAATTATGGTCAAACCTGTATTGGAAATCAGCAGAATTTCAAAACGGATGTCAAATTTGGATATGACTTGGGAGTGTCGTGTGGATCGGACGGACGAGCTGGGCGTACTTGCGAACAGCTTGAATGTAATGGCAAAACGATTAGATGCTGCTATCAAGGAACTGGAGGGGGCCAATCAAAAGCTAAAAGAGGATATGGAACATATCACAGAGCTTTCCCGCCAGCGCCGGAACTTTTTTGCCGCAGCTTCCCATGAATTAAAGACCCCTATCACAATTCTAAAGGGCCAGATCGAAAGCATGATTATGGGAATAGGCAGCTACAAGGACACGAAAAAAGTTTTACCGGAAACGCTCAAAGAGGTGGAAAACATGGAGCGTTTGGTAAAAGAAATTCTTGCAATTTCTAAAATAGAGATGGACGGAATGGCTCGTAAAACAGAGCAGTTTTCCATTTCTGCTGTGCTTGTGGAAGTTACAAAATCCCTCGATCCTCTGGCTGTGGAACGAAAGATTGCGATTACACAAAATATCGTGCCGGATATTTTCGTCTGCGGAAATCAATCTTTGATTGAAAAGGCGCTTCACAATATTGTGAATAATGCAATCCGACATTCGCCAATAGGCGCAGAGGTGTTTATTGTCCTTACTGAACAGAAGCTATTGGTGCGAAACACAAATGCTGCTATTCCAGTCGAAGATCTGTCGTTGATTTTCACACCTTTTTACCGTGTAGAGAAATCGCGGAATAAGGCAACTGGCGGCAGCGGTTTGGGCCTTTATTTAGTCGCAACAATTCTGGAATTACATGGATTACCGTACAGAATAGAAAATGTAGAAAACGGAGTGGAGTTTTCTATTGACCTCAATTCCAAAATCTAAATCAAAATTAAATCAAGTCTAAGCGGAAAGTAAACCGTCCTTTCGTATGATGTAGCCATACTCAACGAAAGGACGGTGTTTTTGTGGGGATATGCAAGCGTGCAGTCCTTTATCTTGTTCGCAAAAAAGGAAAGGCGGCATTGCTCTTTCTGATTTTCTTTTTCGTATCTGCGTTTCTGCTGATCTGTTTTTCCATTTTAAGCGGAACAGAACAGGCGGCAAGAGAACTGCGTACTAATATTGGCGCTGCTTTCTATATCCGACCCTATACGCAAATGACAATGGAAGGAGGTTCGCTTAGTGTAGGAACAACACCTGTCATTACTCAACAGAGTATTGTTGAGGTGATAGCTGCCACTCAGGGGCAAGTGAAAGCCTACAATACAGAGCATTACGGTTACGCCAAGAGTGAGCAGCTTCACTTTATTCCGGGTGCTGGCGACAACGAGGCCAGCAATATGGGTAAGGTAACTGCTGTGCGTGATTCTGAATTGACAGATGTGTTTCTGAATGAGGAATATACATTGCTTGCTGGCCGCCATATTCAGCCGGAGGATGAAAACAAAATACTCATTAGCGCAGAGCTGGCAACGGAAAACAATCTGGAAGTTGGTGATGTACTCACCCTCACTCATGCCGATTTAGGTCAGCAGGATGGGAAATACATCGACACTCTCCCGGAAAAGACAGCTTTTGCCGAGGTTGAGATTATAGGTATCTTTCAGTACGAGGGAGCTGCCGACAGCGCAGATTCCCCTACTGCGGGAAAAGCGGCTAACCACATCTATTCGGACAGCCATCTGCTGGTAAATTTGCAAGAACAACAGGATGGAATTTTCGAGGGAGAGATTGCCTTTTATATTGCTGATCCGCTGGAGCTGGATTTTCTACTGGAGTGCGTGGAGGCTATCAGCTCCATAGACTGGGACAACCACATCTTGCGGGAGAATGATTTTCAATATGAGCAAATCGCCGGGCAGCTTCAAAATCTTCAAGAATTGGCTGTGGCGCTGATTGTTATTTCGTCTGTTTTGAGCATCGTGATTCTGATGCTGATTCTGATGATGCGCATACGAGGGCGTATCCATGAGGCTGGTATTTTTCTGTCCGTAGGAAAGTCAAAAGCACAAATTATCGGGCAATTTACTTTAGAGGCATGGGTGCTTCTATTCGCTGGTTTCCTGCTTGCTTTGTTGATGTGGCTGCTTTGTTCCAATACAGCAAATGAGCTTCTATTTGGGACGCTGGCTCAGAAAAGGGGTACAGCGGCATTGCAGACAGGTGGTGGAGGATTAAATTACCTGCAACCGGATTTGTTCCGTTTTATCCTGTTGTTTACCGCAGAAGCAGGAGCTGTCCTGCTGACTGTGCTGGTCGCCAGCGGCGCAATTCTCCGGTTAAAGCCAAAAGAGATTTTATCAAGAATGAGTTAAGGAGGCATTTAGCATGAACTTGTTTAGGCGGGCAATTTGCTATTGCTGGCGTCAAAAAGTAAGAAGCATGATTCTCCTGCTGGTCTTTACGCTGCTGGCTTCCGCAGCGCTGATTGCTTTATCGGTAGGCCATGCAACGGCAAAGGAAACTGATGAAGTGAAGCAAACAGTAGGGGCTTCAATCCATATAGAGATAGATTCCGGCAACACTTCCCTTTATGGAAACGGATCGGAAAATGAATGGGGGACGACTTATCAGTACAATGGCGACTATATCACTCAGGAAGTGATTGACGCCATTGCCAAAGTAAATGGCGTAGTCAATTACAGCGCGGAAAGCGAGGGCGGTTATTGGGGTGCCGGTATCAATTTTGAATACTTCCCCGGCGCATGGAACCTTGACTTTACCGGGGGCTATGGACAGTCAGTACCCTATACCGTAACGCTGAACTCAGAACTGAGTGCAAAATTCTTGAATGGTACTTATACCTTGGAACAGGGCCGCCATATCCAGCCGAGCGATTCTTACGCTGTGCTGATTTCAAAAGAACTGGCCGATAAAAACGGGTTGACCGTGGGCGATGACATCGCCATGTATGATTTGGACAGCAATTCGGAAAACACCTTTGAAATTGTGGGAATTTTCAGCGGTACAGAGGGAATGAGCAAAGACGCTATGATGGCGGATGAAATCCCTGCAAATCAAGGGTATATGGACATGAACAGCTACAACAAGATTCTCAAACGGCAATCTATGGAGCTGGGTTCTCTGGATGTGTATGTCAATTCTGCGGAAGATGTTCAGGATGTTTTGCATACCATCCAGAACTTGCCGGAGATCAAGGATAAAACATTCACCTATTCCACAGACACGGAAAATTTTGATTTGATCTCTAATCCGTTATCTTCTATTCAGACAATGGTGGATACAGCGGTCATTGTGATTGCTGTTACTGGGACAGCTCTGATTACACTTTTGCTAATTCTCTGGATTCGTGGCCGGAAGAAAGAGGCGGGTATTCTAATGGCAATAGGCAGGAGCAAGGTGGAAATCGTGCTGCAATTCCTAACGGAGAATATTTTGGTTGCTATTCCCGCAGCGGCTGCCTCTTTCGGCTTGACCGTTTTACTGTCAGACAAAGTTGGTGCTTATCTTGTAAGCCAAACGGCAAGTGATGTTGCCGAGCTAAGTATAACGATCTATTCTACGGATATGTTGACAGTTTACGGTATCGGTGCGCTAATGCTGATTCTGGCCGTATTACTGGCAGCAATCACAGTAGTTCGATTGAAGCCAAGAATGATTCTTTCTGAAATGGAGTAAGGAGGATTGCGATGAAAAATACGCAAAAGCTGATGAAACTATTTTGCCTGGCGGTTTCTTTTGCCGTGGTCTTATCCGCCTGTGGAAATTCCTCATATAATGACCGAAGTCTGATCCTCTCAAACGAGGACAGCTATACCTACCAAAAATGCGTAGATACCGGAAGTACGGACACTTCCCTGAAAAGAGAATTTCAAGGTTTCAACGGAAAAGATACAATCTGGATGCTTGATGCCACAGATGATGCCTCTATTTCTCTTGAGCTTTCGGCAACGCTGTCCAGCGGGAAGTTCAAAGTGCTGCTTGTTTCTGAGGACAATGACATTACCACCCTTTTGGAAGGCGATGACACACAAGAGGCTTCTGTTGATTTAGCAAATGGTACGGCAAGAATTATCCTTATTGGAGATCATGCGAACGGATCGTGTGAAATCACTTTGAGCGAAATCAATAATGTTAGCGTTGCCCCACCCTCTGGAGGCTTGGATTCCGAGGAATGGATGGATGACTTTTTTGATGATTGGATGTAAGGGGTGAGTATTATGAGTATTTTAGCGTTCTCTGATTTGAAATATGCCTATAATGGCAAACAAAATGTTTTGCGTGGTATTAGCGGCAAAATGGAGCAAGGAAAGCTGTACGCAATCCTTGGCCCGTCTGGCTGCGGGAAAACCACCCTGCTCTCTTTGCTGGGCGGTCTGGATAGTCCTGACAGCGGCCAGATTTATTTTGATGGACAGGACATTGCCCAAACGGGCCTTTCCAACCATAGAAAGCACCATGTGTCTTTTATCTTTCAGGCATACAATCTCATTGACTACCTGACTCCTTTGGAGAATGTAGCGTTGACTTCCAAGCTGCCTCCGCTGCCTATTCTGGAGCGGTTAGGTCTGACGAAAGAGGAAGCGAAACGCAATGTGCTGAAGCTCTCCGGCGGCCAGCAGCAGCGTGTAGCAATCGCCCGTGCGCTGGCAAGTGATGCCCCGGTGATCCTTGCGGATGAACCTACGGGCAATCTGGATGAGGATACCGCCCAAGATATCACGGAAATTTTGAAAGAAAGCGCCCACAAGATGAACAAGTGCGTGGTGGTTGTTACCCATTCCAATGAGTTGGCAAAACAAGCCGATGTAGTGTTTCGGCTTAAACGCGGGGAATTGCAAGTCGTATGACGATCTGAAAATATGAGCTAATATCTGCCCGGCGGCAGAAAAGAAAAAAACCGTTGCCGGGCAGGTAGATTTGCTGCGCTCATTTACATATTCCAGCGGCGGTTTTGAGAAATCAAGGCCGCCGCTTTTTTTATTCCTGAAGGAGAGTGATACCAGGACCGGCGGCTAAAGAAAGAAGGAGCCGCCATGAGAGCAGTAAGATGTAGTTCATCAAAAAAAGCCTTGCTTGCGCCTCAGCTCTTTCCGCTCCTCCATCGGTATTATCCTGCTGGTTAATCAGCAGTCACAAAAGAAATGAACTTGACGCCAGTTTCCCATTGCGGGAGACTGGCGTTTTTGTTTGTCGTTTTTTGTGGAATGGCCCCGAATTATGCTGGTGCCGTTCTCCGCCCCATTTCGGCTCACTCGCCAACTGGTCCCGTGAACCGAAATGGAGGTACATAATGCAGAAAATCAATCTTCGGGAGCTGTATCCCGATATTTATAAAACAGATACTTTTTTGGAAGTGACCGATGAAGTTCAGGCGGTGTTCCTGGCCGACAAACGAGCGGAAGCACGCTACCTGCGCCAGATGTATAACTACAAAGCGCACTATTCTCTGGACTGCGACAATGGCATTGAGAAAGCAGTGGTGCAGCACCCGCCGACCCCGGAAGAAATCCTGGAGGACAAGTAGCTTCGCGATCAGCTATATGCTGCGGTGATGCAGCTGCCGGACAAACAAGCCAAGTGGATCTATGCCCGGTATTATCTGGGTATGCGTGTGAGTGAGATCGCCACAGCGGAGGGCGTAGACCAAAGCCGTGTCCGTGATAGTATCCGGCGTGGTCTGAAGCAACTGGCAAAGTATTTTTAGGATAGAACTACAAATGGGGCGCAAGGTCTCAAAGTGCTTCTGGCACAGGGTCTTGCGCCCCATCTACGCACTTGTATTCTTCGAGCAAATGAAATATAATAAAGAGGATTGTCGGAGGTATGAATATGGATTATATGACGCTCAGAGAGGCAAGTGAAAAATGGGGCATTTCCACCCGTCAGATAAACTATTATTGCACGGAGGATCGTATCCCTGGTGCTGTAAAAATGGCTGGTGTCTGGCTAATACCCAAAGAGGCGGAAAAGCCATCAGATAAAAGGAGAAAGAATCCGTGATGAATATGAGTTGTAAAAGTGAAACAATAGTAATTGTTGATGATGAACAGGAGATTGCCGATCTCCTTGAAGTATATTTGAAAAATGAAAGCTATGTAGTCCGCAAATTTTATAATCCGCTGGATGCACTGGCTTGTATTGAAAAAGAACCTGTTAGCCTTGTAATATTGGATGTGATGATGCCGGAAATAGACGGTTTCTCTCTCTGTCAGAAGATACGCCAAAAGCACTTATTCCCGATTATTATGCTAACTGCCAAAATCGCGGATATAGATAAGATACAGGGACTTACATTAGGGGCCGATGATTATATTGTCAAGCCATTCAATCCACTGGAAGTTGTAGCCCGGGTAAAAACACAGCTTCGGCGCTATAAACAGTATAATACAAATCAAAGTGATCCTACCGCAGAACCCGCGGAATATGATGAAAAGGGACTTTACATCTGTCCAGCCAGCCATAAATGCACTTTGAACGGTGTGGTGTTACCGCTTACTCCATTTGAATTTAACATTCTATGGTACTTGTGCAAAAATCATGGCCGTGTGGTATCTGCGGAAGAACTTTTTGAAACAGTATGGGGCGAGAGGTTTTTTGAAAGCAATAACAATACTGTTATGGCACATATTGCCCGTATTAGGGAAAAGATGAGCGAACCAGCACGAAAGCCTAAATATATCAAAACAGTTTGGGGGGTGGGCTATACCATTGAGTAAGCAGAAAGAACAAGGAACTGGAAGCAGGCTTTTTCACAAGCGTCTTGCCATAAAAACGACAATCCAGTTCATTACTATCATCATTCTCTTTGAAGTTGCCTATATCCTACTCAATTTACTTTTTTTAATCATTATGGGGGCAACTAATCTTGACCAGACGGAAGCATTTCAAGCCTTTAAGCCCTTCCTCATCCCTATTATGGTTGTAGTGTCGATTGCAGGGTGCAGTTATATTTCTTATCGTTTTATGTTGCGGCCTTTGGAACATTTGGATGAGGTGGCGGAGGCGGCGCAAAAACTGGCACATCCAACTGATGCCCCTATCATATTGTCAGGCAACTTAAAAAATATGGAGGACGATTTGAACCGGGTGAGAGAACAAACATTGCAAAGTCTGAAAAACGCACAGATAGCCGATCAGCGTAGAGATGATTTATTGGTATATCTTGCCCACGATCTGAAAACACCACTGACAAGTGTTCTTGGATATTTGAAACTGATTGAAGATGAACCAGAGATTACACCGGAGCTGGTATGTAAATATACTGGAATTGCCCGGAAGAAAGCTCAACGGTTAGAGGAACTTATCAATGAGTTTTTTGAGATCACTCGTTTCAGTACACAGAAATTGTCATTAGAGCTTACACAAACTCATCTTAGCCGGATGCTCATGCAGATTACTTATGAATTTAATCCAATCCTTGCAGAAAAAGGGCTGGAATGGGATTTGCAAATTGCAGAGAACATTGAAATAATGTGTGATGCAGATAAATTAGAACGGGCCATTGATAACTTGATACGAAATGCAGTCAATTACAGCTACCCTAACACAAAAATCTTTTTTTCGCTAACACAGATAAGTGATGGTATTCGTATCTGCGTTCAAAACAAAGGACAAACCATACCGCCCGAAAAGTTGGAACGGATATTTGAACAGTTTTACCGACTGGATGCGGCTCGTTCTTCTGATACTGGAGGGGCAGGTTTGGGGTTAGCAATTGCAAAGGAGATTATTGAACTGCATCATGGAACGATTGCAGCATATAGCGAAAATGAAAATATTCAGTTTATTATTCATCTTCCATTTGGCAGTCAGAAAATCGTAAGAAGTTAGTCAGAAAGAAATCATACGGCACGCAGAATAAGCGGAAACACTTTTCCCCTTGTCTTGATATACTTTATGTATCAAGACAAGGGGAATTTTTCATTGTTAGGAGGTATGCAAAATGAAAAAGCTAATGACATTTTGTTTTATCATCCTCTTTAGTGTCTTATCAGCGTTGTCCTGCTTCAATTTTGCCTTTGATGCGCTTGATCGGATAGAGAGAGATAAAATCACAATCGTCATTGAAAAGCCATCAAATATCAGTGCTACAGATTTTCTGGGAGAGATAGACCGTGTAACAGAAGAACTCCACACGGACATCATGTTGCGCCGTGTGGAGAATAGAAACGGGAAAGCTCACTATCAGTATTTCAAAACCAGTCATACCGCAGATTTTTTGAAAATCAGCACCAGTAAGGGAAATGCTCAATTAGGAAACGGCGAATGTATATCCACGATAACCCCTGCTGGATATAATGTTCATCGGCTAAACGCATCGGCGCTTATGCAGGATATTTCCTTTTATCCGTTAGGCGATGCGAAGCAATATGACCTTTCTGCGGCTACCTATTATGTGAGAATGGGGCAGCAATCATCCATAATTGATGCTATAACACAACTGGGTTATGTTGTTACAGTAAATCCGACATCCTATATTTCCGGGCAATTTTCTGTATTACTTTTCGGTTTTGTTCCTGCATTTATGCTGGTGGAAAGCATGGCATTTTATATTCTTTCAAATGGCAAGAAAAATGTTTTGAAAAAGATGGAGGGTTATACTACGCATGATGTTCTTGCGGATGAAGTCAAAAGTATATTCCCGATATTCGCCATCTGTTTTTTAATCATTGAAGTTGTAAGTCTAATTGTAGCGGCAGCTCTGTACCAAACTGCATTACTGCAATACATTCTGTTTTCTCTGCCAAACATTGCTGTACTGCTTATGGTCGTGCTGTGTGGATTTGGACTTTCTGCGCTGCTGGTTTGTAGACAGAACAGCGCAGAACACATAAAGGGGCGTGTTCCAAGGAGAGGGATTTACTTTACTACCATTCTTGCGAAAGGTGTATTTGTTGGGTTTATTATTTTTTTCTTATCCATCGCTATTAGGAATGTCACAATTTCTTATCACACAATGCAGACATCTCAATTTTTTGCAGATAAAGTGTCCGGGTATGTAACTGTCCCTGTTAATACAAGTAATGCTTCGATGCAAAATCTGAACGAGAACTACAAAGCGTTTTATTCCGCTACGGTAAACCGCTATAACGGTATTTTGGTGGATGCCAGTAATTATGAATATAACTTGATTAACGGACGCACACCTGCGGAAGAATTTGGACAAACTTCTATTACGGTCAATCGCAATTATTTAGACTTCAACCCAATCTATGGAACAGACGGAAAGCAAATCTCTGATACTCAACTTTCGGCTACCGATTTTAATGTGCTCCTTCCTGTATCAAAAGACGGGGAAAGAGAAAAGTGGCGTGAATTTGTTCAGACAGCTTACGGGATGAAAGCGAATTTTATCCCCTATGACGGGAGCAACAATAAAATCTATTCCTACAATGCCAACACAGGAACTGGCAATCATGGGGCGTTGGATGAACCTGTAATCTTGGTAATTGAGGAAGAACAGCTTGAGGGGGTATTTGTTATAAGCTATTGTTCCAAAGGAGCCTACTTTTTGAATGTACCAACAGAAAACGCTTATGCAGAGCTACTTCCAACTTTACAGGAAACAGGGATAGCTTCTGTTACGCTGGAAACACCTCCCGTCGCTTCCAGTTTTTTAGAAACAATCAACCATCAACGACAAATGCTGCTACTATATGGTACACAATCGGTTGTTCTGCTAATTGGACTGTTTTGCTTGATTATATTCAGTGCGAAACTGTATTGCGAAAACTATAAAAATAAGATTGCCTGTTGTTTGATAGAAGGGTATTCTATGTTCCACTGCATCCGGAATCATTTGATTGTAACGGTTATCTATTATGTAGTTGTCGTGGTAGGTTTGCGATTTGTGAGTATGACAATGCAAGTATCATTAAACTATTTACTTCTGCTGGTAGCATTTATCGGAGAACTGGCAATCACTTTGAGCGTTAGCCGAGGATATACCCAAAATAACCTTTATCAAATAGTGAAAGGAGCTGAATGATATGGCAGACATTATTTTGTCAAATATTTGCAAAAGGTTCGGAGAAAAGACTTTGTTTGAAAATTTCTCTTTGAAAATAGAGCGAGGAGAATTTCTTTCCATTATGGGAGAAAGCGGTGCTGGAAAAACAACTCTGCTGAATATGATGGGTTTGCTTGATCGCCCAGATAGCGGAACTGTCGTCCTATGTGGTCAGAAGAACCCGGCCTTTTCTTCCCGTACAGCAGTTAATCTGCGCCGCCGCCATATTTCTTATTTATTTCAAAACTACGGTTTAATTGATACAGAAACCGTAGAAAACAATATGCGGATAGCAACTCATTTCAAATCTATTAGCAAGAAGAAAGAGCGTCGTCTGATTGCTGACGCATTGGAGCAAGTTGGTTTGCAGGGATATGAGAAACGAAAAGTTTATACATTAAGCGGTGGTGAACAACAGCGTGTGGCGTTAGCAAAAGTGATTGCTAAGTCACCACAAATTATTTTTGCGGATGAACCAACCGGCAGCCTTGATGAATGTAATAGAGATTATGTGCTGGAGATTTTGCAAGAGCTGAACTATCAAGGAAAAACGATTGTTGTTGTCACTCACGATCCCCATGTAAACGAGTGTGCCCAGCGTCACATTATGCTAAAGGCAATTCAGAAAAGCAAAGAAGCAGAAGCATATACACGGGCGATGAATACCATTCGATTTTCATCGGAGCAAAAAGCACACATTATTAAATGTGTGGCAGATGAGAAAGAACAATCCAACAAGTCGTAACTAATATAAGTTTTATCTATATCTGCCGGGCGACGGCAAAAGAAAAAAAGCCGTCGTACAGCAGACACATTTCCACGCGCCTATGAAGCGGCGGCTTTGAGAAAAATCAGAGCCGCCGTTTCTTTTTGCTTTTCCGACGATGCTCATGCGATCAGGAGGGCGGTATTTAGGAGGATACCGCCATGTCAATTTTCGTTATTCATAGTACCCATGAGCTGCACCAATTAAAAAAAGCCTTGCCCCTCCTTCGGGGAGGTATGATTACCTATCGGTATTATCATTCCAACTAAAACAGAAGAATCATAGTCATTTTTGTTGCGCCAGTTTCCTATTGCGGGGAGCTGGCGCTTTTTGTTGTCGATTTTTCGGGAAACCTCCCGAAGTATGTCGATGCCGATCCCCGCCTCCTTTCGATTCACTCGTCAATCGCCCGTGAATCGAAATGGAGGTACATAATGAAGAAAGTCAATCTTAGGGACTTATATCCCGATGTTTACAAAAACGATCACTTTGTAGAAGTAACCGAAGATGTTCTGGAGACGATCCGAGCTGCCGAGCGTGCAGAAGCTGCCTATGACCGGAGGATGTATCGCTATAAAGCGCATTACTCCCTGAACTGTGACAACGGCATTGAAAATGCGATCCTGTTAAAGCCCCAGACACCGGAAATGCTTCTGGAAGAAAAGCAGCTGCGGGAGCAGCTCTATGCCGCTGTGATGGCTTTGCCGGAGAAGCAGGCCAAGCGGATTTATGCCCGGTATTACCTGGGTATGTGCGTGAGTGAGATCGCCGCAGCGGAGGGGGTAGACCCAAGCCGTGTCCGTGACAGTATCCGGCGCGGTCTGAAGCAGCTGGCAAAGTATTTTTGAAAAAGTTTCGTTTGGTGCGCTCGTTTCTTGCTCTTTTTGTCAGAGTTAATAAGAAGGACAAGTTTTCCCCCTTCAACAGCACTTTGACAATTTCATAGACAGCATAACAGGTACATAACCCGTGTACGAGCGAGTGTGGAACGCCGCGAAGATAGAGCAGCCAGGGAGGTGATGAGCAAAGCTGCTTTGGAGCGATCTACGATTCCACAAAACGGATGGTGGCAGATCCGGCGCGAGGACTGCACGGGGGCTTAAAGATACTTCCTCACGGCCTCCTAAAGACTTGGGGGGAACCCTGCGGCGCACGAGTAAAACGACGCTGCGGAGTTATGACAACCGCGCCAGCGGAGACCTGCTATGTTCCCATCGTCAGGGTTGCGTGGCAAATGTGGCGAGAATTGAGTCACATTGAAATAGGAAGCGATTACTTTCTTAGGTGGCCGTTTTCTATTCAAAATCAGATACCATGCGCTGGCAGTTTCGGCTGCCAGCGTATTCATGTGATTTTGAAAGCACGATGATAACCTTGACAGATTGGAGGGAATATGGTCTATGGAAAAACTCATTACACGAAAAGAAGCTGCTGAAATCTTAGGAATCAGCATAGCAACGCTGGATGCCGCCCGTAACAACGGCTTGATCTCTTATGTGCAGTATGTTCAGAATGGCTGTGTGTATTTTACTGCGGCGGGTCTCCAGGAGTATATCGCAAAATGTACGCACAGGGCAAAGCCTGTTGAGAGAAGCACAACTTACCGTAAGCCTCGAAGCGGAAGATCGTGAGCCAGTCCGTATCCTTGATGGAATCAGAGATGTTTGATAAAACAAAGGTACAGCGCTGGAGATCTTTTTTAGGAGGTGGAGGAATTGGCAAATAGAAAAATAATGCTTCCCCAATATGGCACAGTTATGAAAAGAGGTGTCCTATATTATAGGACCAGAATCAAAGACGCGAATGGTAAGCTCGTAGCTATCTACGCAAAAACACCTGAAGAACTATACAACAAAGAAACGCTTGCGTTGGAACAGATTGAGAATGCCACTTTTCATCGGAAAACGCCCACAGTTGCAGAGTATTGTGAAAAGTGGCTGCTGATGCAGTCGGTTCATGTACGAGCTACTACTTTGACAGATTACACCTCAAAGGTTAGGCGGCATATTATAGCGGAATTGGGAGATAAACGGATGGGTGAGGTTAGCCTGGATGATATTCAGCTTGCCCTTGTTCCGGTTTCCAAAAAATCTGCATCGGTTTATAAATCTGTGGTAATCCTTTACAAGTCTATCTTTCGCGCAGCGATGGAAAGCAGGATTATTGACCATAACCCAACGATTTATCTGACAACAAAAGGTGGCGGTGTTCCACAAGAGGATCGTCAGGCTTTGACAGATGAACAGGCAGAGCGCCTTTTGGATGCTATCCGAAATTTGCCGCCTTATGTCTTTGTCATGATCGGTTTGTATGCGGGTCTGCGCCGGGAAGAAATTCTTGCACTGCAATGGGATTCAGTATATCTGGATACGGATACTCCATATCTGACGGTAAGGCGGGCATGGCACACCGAACATAACAGACCGGTGATTTCGGATGAATTGAAAACAAAGGCAGCGGAGAGAAACATTCCTCTCCCCATCTGCTTGGCAGACTGCCTGAGAGAAGCAAAGGTAAATTCCACTTCGGAGTATGTTGTTCCAAATCGGGATGGCGAACCGTTGTCCTATACGCAGTTTAAGCGGCTGTGGCAGTATATTGTTACGAGAACGGTCAAGGAACGGAGCTATTATCGGTATGAAGATGGAAAAAGAGTAAAGCATACTGTCACACCTGTCTTGGGAGAAAAGGCCGCTCATAACGGAAAAGTGGTTTACAGCCTGGACTTTGAGGTAACACCCCATCAGTTGCGGCATACTTACATCACCAACCTTATTCATGCGTCGGTAGATCCCAAAACGGTTCAATACCTGGCAGGCCATGAAAGCAGCAAGATTACAATGGACATCTATGCAAAGGTTAAGTATAACAGGCCGGATGAGCTGGTCAGATCAATGAGCTGCGCGTTTGCAAGCTGGGACGCAGCACAGTAATAATAAAATAGGAAGTAAAGCAGGAGCGAGGCAAGGATGTCTCGCTCTTTGTTTTACATCAGCCGTATCTTTGATTAAATCGAGGCTTTCTGATAAAAAGAGAGTGTAGATACGGAGACTACACATTATCAAGAAAGGACGATCAAAGATGGCAAAAAAGAAAGCACAGATCCCGAAGTATGGGACCATTACATTGAAAGGAATCCAGTATTACAGAACCAGGATTACGGATGCAGATGGCAAAGAGTTGAGTTTGTATGCCGCTACTTGTGAAGAATTGTATGAGAAGCAGTTAGAGGCCCGGAAGCAGGTGGAAGAAATCATCTTTCACCGGCAGCACCCGACAGTAGCCGAGTATGGCGAGAAGTGGCTGCTGATGCAGTCGGCAAAGGTGTCTGCGTCTACACTCAGAGGTTATACGAGGGATATGACAAACTATATCATCAGACCCCTGGGAGAGATGTATATGGAAGAAGTGACTGCTGACGATATTCGGCTGGCTCTTGTTCCATTGTCAAAGAAATCAGAAGGCTTATACAATAAGGTCAATATGCTGCTCAAGTGCATTTTTTATACGGCAGAGCGAAACCAAATTCTTGAACACAACCCCTGTGCAGGAATATCCGGTAAAGGCGGAAAACCGACAAAAAAGAAGGAGGCATTGACAGATCAGCAGGTAGCTGTGCTTCTGGATACAGTCAAGGGGCTTCCTCCATATTTGTTTATTATGCTCGGTTTGTATTCCGGTCTGCGTCGGGAAGAAATTCTTGCACTGCAATGGGATTGTGTATTTCTGGACGAGGATACACCTTATCTATCGGTAAGGCGGGATTGGCGTACAGAGCATAACAGACCCGTGATTTCTACGGTGCTAAAAACTCCGGCAGCAAAAAGGGATATTCCGATACCGAAGTGTTTGGTGGATTGTCTGAGAGAAGCGAAAGAAAATTCCATATCAGATTATGTGATCGCTGACAGCAAAGGAGAGCCGCTGGCTGCTTCGCAGTTTCAAAGAGTGTGGCAGTATGTAGTTGTCCGCTCCACCAAGCCCCGAAACTATTATAAGTATGTAAATGGGGAGAGTATCAAATATACGGTTACTCCAACGCTGGGTATGACCCAGAAGAATCAACCCAAAATCAAATATACGCTGGACTTCGATGTGACACCCCATCAGCTACGGCACACTTACATCACCAATCTTCTCTATGCGGGCGTTGATCCAAAGACAGTACAATACCTTGCCGGACATGAAAACAGCAAAACAACTATGGACATTTATGCAAAAGTGAAGTACAATAAACCAGAGGAGTTGTTTGGGGTAGTAAATGGTGCGTTTCATCAGCCTGTCGCTGAATGAAAAAAGGCCGTTTTTTATGGTCCGCACATCGGATAACTGAGAAGCAGAAAGTCAGAAAAGCCCGGAATATCAAGGAAAAACAGCTCAAAAACTCGCGCAATACGGTCTCAAAGCAGCTCGTAGAGCTCCTCAGTTTTCAAAGAGATAATTTTTCGGAAAAGAGAATATCAAGAGTATATTACACCTCAGAACTTCGGTTCTGGGGTGTTTTTTGTGTGAACTATGATAAAATAAATATTATAATAAAAAGAAAACAAGTATAAGAGATAATATATTTTAATATTAATCAAAACAGAGGGAGTGATTATATGACAACTGTAAGCACCAAAAGTGGTAGAATTATAAAAGTTGTATCCAGAGAAGAAGAGAAGAGTACATTGACAGAATGGGATAATGAAATGGACGAAAGGGCAGTTGAAGCTGTTAAGGCAGCAATAAATAAAGCGAAAATATGTAAAAAACCTATAGCCGGTTATGATAATGAAAAGAAACAGGCTTATGTAGAGTATGCAAATGGAGAAAGAAAATATATAAATATAGAAAACCTTTGATTCCTGCATTAGCGAATCCAAATGGCTTGTAAAAATACACATATTGTGATAACGTAATGGCGTATGAATGTCAGTGATTTTTGAAGATAGACATTACAAATAATGAATAAGAGGCAGCAAAATGGATTTTGAAGGCAGAAGACAAAGAATTTTAGACAAGATGGAGGACAATTCTATAGCAATATTGTACTCAGGCATCGAGCATCATGTGAGTGCAGATGAGTATGATTTATTTACAGCACAGGCTAACCGCAATTTCTTCTATCTGACCGGACTTAGACGCGACAACATGGTCCTTGTCCTGGATAAATGTGTAGAGCCTGCTAAGACAATGCTCTTCATAGAGGAGGCAGACCCTACGATGGAGCGCTGGTACGGCAGAAAGGTGACTATGGAGGAAGCCGAGGAAATATCAGGAATTGACGAAGTAGAATATATTTATGAGCTTGAGAGCACGCTGGACAGGATAATGACGCGTGAGGATGTATACACAGCATATTTTGACACGTATCGTCATCAGAAAGTGGATTTGCCGGATTACAATGTGGTAAAAGCCAATGAATTTAAGACAGATTATCCGGGAGTTGCTGTGAAGAATCTTTTCCCGCTTGTGGCAGAGGAGCGTATGCAGAAGGATGAGGATGAGATTGAGCTGACCAAAAAGGCAATCGCTATCACTAAGGACGGACTCTGCAATGTGATGGCTAATTTAAAGCCTGGCATGAAGGAATATCAGACACAGGCTGACTTTGAATATATCATAAGACGTGGCGGTGCAGAGTGGACAGCATTCCCTACAATAGCCGGAAGCGGAATGAATGGAACAATGCTTCACTATGACACAAATCGTGAGACGATGGAGGATGGAACACTGGTTCTTCTTGACCTTGGAGCCAGAATAGATGGCTACAATTCGGATATTACGAGAACATATCCGGTAAATGGCAGGTTTACCGAGCGCCAGAAACAGGTATATGATATCGTGCTTGCTGCAAACCGCAAGATTGTCGAGGTTGCAAAGCCGGGAATGACTACAAAGGAATTAAATGAAGTATGTAAGGATGTGCTTGCAGACGGGCTTATGAAGCTTGGACTGATAAAGAATTCTGTAGAAATTTCGCAGTATTACATGCATGGCGTGTCACACCATCTGGGAATTGATGTGCATGACGTGACAGTTGACTCAAACAGCAGGCTTCGTCCGGGTGCAATCATCAGTGACGAGCCGGGACTGTATATAGATGAATGGGAAATCGGTATCAGGATTGAGGATGATGTGCTTATCACCGAGGACGGTGCAGTGTGTCTGTCGGAGGATATCATCAGAACCACGGAGGATATAGAGGCTTACATGGCTGAGCACAAAAAGAATTAATCGTGGTAAATGATAAATTTTGCGGTTTATAATATTTTTATGTGACATAATCTGATTTATGTATTATAGTAGTGCTAGTACATCGAATAATAAGTTTCTGATGCATTGTTATTTCTTATTCGGTGTACTATAGTACAGCAGTTATTTTTTATTGCTGTATAGGTGCAACGAAAATAATTCGTTCGACAGATGAAAGGAGAACAACTATGGTAAAGAAGATTAATAGCAGTGAATTTGAACAGGTTAAAAATAATAAGGCTATCATTGTTGATTTTTCGGCAGAGTGGTGCGGTCCATGCAAGATGCTTGCGCCGGTAATGGAGCAGCTTTCTGATGAAATCACAGATGTGGAGTTTTACAATATTGATGTGGATGAGAATCCTGATCTGGCAAGAGAGTATCGTATAATGAATATCCCGGCTGTTATTGCAATCAAGGGCGGTCAGGTTGCCGGTCAGCAGATAGGTCTTGTGTCTAAGGATGATATGAAGGGCTTTATAGACGGAGTTTTCTAAGACAAAGCGTTTTATGAAGCTTTCTAAGAAGCGAGAAGACATCTGCAATGAGCTTTTTGTGAATATGCAAGGTGTGATGCTTAACAGTTATTATGGATAGTGTAAACCGGGCAGGATATCGTGCCCGGTTTTACATTTTTTACATTTAATTAGTTCTCTCGGAAGATTTTTCCAAAGATGAATCTAACAAGTGGTCCGGCAACAAAGAGCTGCCAGAAGAAGGCCATTGGAAAGTTTCTTACGACGAGCTCACAGAATGTCGCAAATATCTGTGAATTAAAACCACCATTGAAAAGGATGGTAGCGATAAAGCTCATCATAGGACACATAAACCAGATTGAGAAGACAGAAATTGCAAGGATTATAGCAATAGGTCTGTCCTTTCCAGGTGTGACGATTTTGAAAGCACATTTTTTGGCAAGTGGTCCGGCAATGAATGTATCAAGGATAAAACCTGCAACAATCATGATAGGAAATTCGCCTAATGCGGCCTTAAAAACAAAGTTCTTCATACCGCCTGTTTCAAGGGCAATATTGTAGCATATCATGGCATAAACCATGATAAGCACCATCATGATGGTAAAAACGGTTTCCTGTAATCTGTTCTTTGGCATTTTTCTTAAATCCTCCTGTTATGTAAAATGAATATAGCTGTAACGAGTAGTTACGATAGGCTCTTGATAGCTGCGATAATTGAAAAAGACTTGAAGTGCATACAAGTTTTCATGCACGCAAAAGCGCAAAAAAATAGACAGAGGGAAACTTTCGTCTCGCTCTGTCTAAGCTGCAACTACCATTAATTGTCAATAGCTTATCACAGATAGAATACAAAAATCAATAGGAAGTTGGTACTATAGAAAATATGATAATAAAAGATATCGAATTTAAATTAAAAGACGGCAGAACTGCCATTTTGCGAAGTGCAAATGAAAAGGATGCCAAAGCTCTTATAGAGTACATGAAAAAGTCAACCGGTGAAACGGATTTCTTACTGAGGACACCGGAAGAATGTGAGACAAAGACCATCGAGCAGGAGATTGATTTCATAAATAGCTGCAATTTGTCGGATACACATACGCTGATGGTTTGTGAAGCAGATGGAAAAATTGCCGGAAATTGCATGGTCTGGTGGAATAAACGCGCGAAAACCGGACACAGGGCAAATGTGGCAATCGGTTTGCTGAGCGAATTCTGGAATCAGAGGATCGGAACGAGAATGTTCCGGGAAATGATAAAAATAGCAGAAAGCAATCCGAATATATTGCAGATGGAACTGGATTTTATTGAGGGCAATAGCAGGGCGAGAGCACTTTATGAGAAGATGGGCTTTAGGATAACTGGCATCAAATTTAATTCTATCAGACAAAATGACGGAACCTTGTGCAATGAGTATTCAATGATAAGGGAAATTAGTAGATAAGCAAACTTTTTATAAAAAGCCACAATATGTATTTTAGCGAGTACCAGAGAGTTTATACCTTGTAAACGTTTACTATTATGTTATACTGTAATCATTGCCGGGCATACTAATGTGTGAATGTGAACGGTAAACGGAAAAAGTAATAAGAACAGCAGGAGAAGGATTTTATGCTGTATCATAAATAAAAATGAGGTGAAAATCGTGCTTAAAGCAGAAAACTTAACTTTAAACGTAGATGATGAGGGCGGAAAGAAATGCCTTCTGAACAATATATCATTTCAGGTAGAGGACGGAGAAATGCTTGTCATTACCGGACCAAACGGAGGTGGAAAATCCACTCTGGCAAAGACCTTGATAGGTATTCAGACACCGGACAGCGGAAAGATTATACTTGACGGGCAGGATATCACAGAGCTTGATATCAATCACAGGGCAAATGCGGGAATAGGCTTTGCATTCCAGCAGCCACCGAGATTTAAGGGAATGACAGTCATGAAGCTGCTCAAGCTTGCCGCAAAGGATGAGCTTTCAGACAAGGAGTGCTGCGACCTTCTCACCGCGGTAGGACTCTGTGCAAAGGATTACATTTACCGCCAGATTGACGGCACACTCTCAGGTGGAGAGATGAAGAGAATTGAGATTGCATCAGTGCTTGCCAAGGAGCATTCGCTTTGTATATTTGACGAGCCAGAGGCTGGAATCGATCTGTGGAGCTTTTCAATGCTCATACAGAAATTCGAGGAAATCCATACTGAGAAAAAGCAGAGCCTCATAGTGATTTCACATCAGGAGAAAATCATTAATATGGTAGACCGCATCATGATAATTGATGGCGGAGAAATCAAGAAAATCGGCACAAAGGACGAGGTGCTGCCTTATCTCAATGGTGTACAGAAATGTCACAAATGCGTAGAGAGACTGGAGGGAAGAGCATAATATGGTAAAGCTTGACAACGTAACAGAGGGCGTATTGGACGTCATAAATGATAATAAATTCAGTCAGACCGGTGCCTTTAATCTGCGTGAAAACGGCACATCAATCTGCCACGGAGACAGCGAGCACGTCAAGATAAAGAAAAAGACGGACAAGCCCGGCATTGATATTTATATTGATGGAAAGACCGACGGAGAGGCTGTCTATATCCCAGTAGTACTCAGCAAATCAGGCATGACAGACCTTGTATACAACGATTTCTATGTGGAGGATGGTGCAGATGTAAGGATCGTGGCAGGCTGCGGAATCCACAACAGCGGCTGCAACGAGAGCAGACACGACGGCATCCATACCTTCCATGTAGGCAAAAATGCGAATGTCCGATATGAGGAAAAGCACTACGGCGAGGGAAACGGAACAGGTGCGAGAGTGCTCAACCCTGTAACAAATATATTTGTGGGTGAGAATTCTGTTTTCACTCTCGATACAGCACAGATAAAGGGTGTTGATTCTACAGTCCGTGAGACCAATGTAGAGCTTGGAAAGGACGCAAAGCTCTATGTCACAGAGCGTCTCATGACAGATGGAGAGCAGAAGGCTGAGTCGAATATCGAGGTGCAGTTAAATGGAGAGGACAGCTCTGCACAGATTGTTTCCAGATCCGTAGGAAAAGGAAATTCTGTCCAGACATTCCATCCGAATGCTATCGGAAACAGCAAATGCCAGGCTCATATCCAGTGTGATTCTATCATCATGGATCATGCAGAGGTAGGTTCAATCCCGGAAATCAGGGCAAAAAATATAGATGCAGCTATCATACATGAGGCAGCAATCGGCAGGATAAACGACGAGCAGCTTCTCAAGCTCCGTACACTCGGACTTACAGAGGAAGAGGCAGAGGAAGTTATCATACAGAATTTCTTAAACTAAAACAGGCGTAAATAGAAACCCCGGAGCGTGATATTGATATGCTATCAAAGCATACAATACGCTCCGGGGTTTATATTATGCGAATTATCATTAACTTGCAATCTTGACATAAACAGTAAACAACAGTAAAATAAAATCAAAACAGTAAACAACAGTAAAAGACAGTAAAACAAATTCAAAACAGTAAACAACAGTAAAAATTGGAGGCTGATATGCAAAATCCATTCACGCTTACATTTGGAAGAAGTCCACTGGAGTCGGTAGACCGTCCGGTACAGATTAATGAGATAATTGAGAATTTTACAGCGGATACAATAAATCAGCAGATGTTTATAATTACCGGTGTGCGAGGCTCGGGAAAAACAGTAATGATGACAGAAATTTCGCATAAGCTAAGAGAAAATGATGACTGGGTGGTTATAGAACTCAATCCGGCAACGGACCTGTTGTCTGCAATGCTTTCAAAATTGAATAGTGATAATATATGTGCGGGACTTATAAAATCGGCAAAGCTCGATTTATCATTTTTCGGTTTTGGAGTATCTATAGAGGGGACACAGCCGATTACAGATGCAGAGACAGCTATTATAAAGATTTTGGAAAGGCTTAAAAATGGAGGTAAGAGACTGCTTATTACGATAGATGAGATGACAAATAGTGAGTACATGAAGGTTTTTGCAGGAGCCTTTCAGATATTTGTAAGACAGGAGCTGCCTGTATTTCTATTAGGAACAGGATTGTATGAAAATATAGAGGAGCTTCAGAATGAGAAGAGCCTTACATTTTTGTACAGAGCACCTAAAATCCAGCTCAAACCATTAAATAACGCGGCAATAATCAATAAGTATAAGACTATTTTTAACATATCTCCGGAGAAAGCAGCACAGATGGCGGGACTGACCAAAGGCTATCCTTTTGCATTTCAGGTTTTAGGGTATCTGACGTGGAACAATGATGGTGACTACAATGGCATTTTGGGCGAGTATGAACAGTATTTGAGCGAATTTGTATATGACAAAATTTGGTCGGAGCTTTCTCAGAAGGATCGCATAGTTGCAAAGGGGATTGCAGATATAAAAAGCGGAAAAATAAAAGAAATCAGGGATGCAATTGGGATGGAGACAAACGAATTCAATCCGTACCGTAAGCGCCTTATAAGAAAGGGAATTGTATCGGGAGAGATACGGGGATATGTGTATTTTACGCTACCGCTTTTTGAGGAATATGTGATTGAAAATTATTAAAATGAGCACAGGTTCAGCAGATTATAATAAGGAGTCAAAATGAAAGCGTATTATCATCTACCGGGATTGTTTGAATTTTATGAATTATACAAAGAATTTCTCCCACTGTACCGCAAGCACCGGGAATATTTCTATGACTGGTGCGACATAGGCTCAATATACGGTGCACCGGCAGACTGCATATGGAGCGGAGGCCGCGTCGGTTTTGGTGAGCACAATCCTAAGGAAGTGCTTAAGCTGATGCAGGAATATGGGATATCCGCGAGACTTACCTTTAGCAATTCATTGATTACTAAGGAGCATCTTCCTGACAAAAAATGTAACGAACTGTGCAGGATATTTGATATAGGCAGAGATAATGAGCGAAGCAGGGGCTTTGGAAACGGCATAATCATCTACTCAGATATTCTGCTTGATTACATAAAAGAAAACTACCCTGACTTTTATTTTGTGTCTTCAACCACAAAGGTTCTGACGGATTTCCGTGAATTTGAAAATGAGCTAAACAGAGAGGATTTCCGCTATGTGGTACCGGATTTCAGGTTGAACAAATCATTTGATAAACTGAAAGCATTATCACAGCATCAAAAGGAAAAAGTAGAAATTTTGTGCAATGAGTGCTGCTGGTTTGGCTGCATGGACAGGAAGAAATGCTACGAGACGGTTAGCCGCAAAAATCTGGGCGAGGATTGCCCGGAGCATTATTGCACTGCACCTGATGCGGGGCAGGGATATCTCTTTTCAAAGGCGATGGAAAATCCCGGCTTTATCGGAATAGGTGATATAAAAAACACTTATCTGCCGATGGGCTTTAGCAATTTTAAAATAGAGGGCAGAGGGCTTGGAAGTGCCATGATACTTGAATTTCTGCTCTACTATATGACGAAGCCACAGTATCAGATACATGTCAGAGAGCACATTTATCTCGATAATATGCTGGATTTATTTTGAAATATAAAAACTATACATTAACCACAATAGAAAGCGTGATTCTCAAAAATGAATATTAGAAGAGCACACGAAAAAGACATACCAAGACTTATTGAATTATTAGAGCAGGTGCTTCAGATTCATGCCGATATCAGACCGGATATTTTTATTTCGGGAACGACAAAATATACAAATGAAGAGCTTGCAGAAATGATAAAGGACGATACAAAGCCGATATATGTTGCGGCAGATGATGACGATGTATGTATGGGATATGCATTCTGCCAGATAAGACAGCAGCCGTTTTCCAACAATATGGTGCCGTTTACATCACTTTTCATAGATGATCTGTGTGTAGATGCAAAGACCAGAGGAGCGCATATCGGAGAGCAGCTTTTTGAACATGTAAAGAATGAGGCAAAGCGTCTCGGCTGCTACGAGGTCACTCTCAATGTATGGAGCGGAAACACATCTGCTGAGAAATTTTATGAGAAGATGGGGCTTAAGACAAAGGAACGCCAGATGGAGTATATTTTAATGTAAAATGTATGTTGACAAACACAAAAAGGAGTGATAAACTTTAAACAAATTTAGCGAGATAAAGTATTAAATCGTTAAAGAAGTGAAAACAGTTTAAACAGTTTCGACAATTTAATAATTTGTAAACCGTTGAAGCGGAGATAACGGCAATGATGCCTTTACAGAGAGCCTGTGGTGCTGAGAATCAGGTGTGAAACAAGTTGTCAAATGGACCGCTGAGGGCGCAGTCAAATGGATTTATCATTCATACAGATATCCAGAGTATTCTGCGACGTGAGGGCATACGTAATTTGCCCGGGATATGTTGGTATCCTGCCAAGCGCACGAGCTTTATCGTGAATTCAAGGTGGCACCGCGGATAGTTAAGATTATTCGTCCTTGACAGAACTAAAATTCTGTCAAGGGCGTTTTTTAGTGAACAAAAAAGTACAGTGGAGCAGGTGGATCTGCATGCTCGCATGCAAGGACACATGCGAACACTGGACAGTACAACATAAAGCGAGAATTGTAGCAGCGCAAGCTGCACAGAAGCCTTGAAGAGGCGAATTCGAGCTGTATGTTGTACGTTTTGTTCACACAAACACAAAATTTGGAGGCAAGCATATGAAAATTTCACCTACACTGACCGAAGTTAAAGAAATAGCAAAAACCGGGAAGTATGACATTCTCCCTGTAAGCTGTGAGATATTATCAGATTTTATCACACCTATAGAGGCTATGAGGATTCTGCAGAATGTTTCAACACATTGTTATCTGCTTGAATCAGCACAAGCCAATGAAGCCTGGGGAAGATATACATTTTTGGGATATGATCCAAAGCTTGAGATTAACTGCATAGATGGTCATATGAAGCTTGGAAAGCTTTCGGTGGAGACGGAAAATCCTTCAGAGTACATCAGACAGATTCTTTCAGAGTACAAGAGTCCGAAATTTGATTATATGCCTTCGTTTACAGGTGGCCTTGTAGGTTATTTTTCGTATGATTATCTGGGCTACAAGGAGAAAAGCATCAGAGGAAAAGCAAGGGACACAGAGGATTTCAAGGATGTTGATCTGATGCTTTTTGATAAGGTAATAGCATTTGACAATCTGTGCCAGAAGATAATACTAATCGCAAATATGTCACTTGATGCTCCGGAAACAGGCTATAACAAAGCGACTGTTGAGCTAAAGCAGCTTAGGGAGCTTCTGATGCACGGAGAGAAAAAACAGAATATGGGTGGCAAGCTGCTGGGCGATGTCACACCGCTTTTTGACAAGGAGCAGTATTGTGAGATGGTCGAGAAGGCAAAGCACCATATCAAAGAGGGAGATATTTTCCAGATAGTTTTATCCAACAGATTGAGCGCACCGTTTGAGGGAAGCCTTTTTGATACCTACCGCGTGCTTCGAACGATAAATCCTTCGCCGTACATGTTTTATTTTTCGGGAACCGATGTGGAGGTTGCGGGAGCATCTCCGGAGACACTTGTGAAGCTTGAAAATGGAGTGCTTCATACATTCCCGCTGGCAGGCACGAGGCCGAGAGGTGCCACAGTAGAGGAGGACAAAAAGCTTGAGGAAGGGCTGCTTAAGGATGAAAAAGAGCTCGCAGAGCACAATATGCTTGTGGACCTTGGAAGAAATGACCTCGGAAAGGTAAGTAAATTCGGAACTGTAAAAGTTGAAAAGCTTCATTCTATAGAGAGATATTCACATGTCATGCATATAGGCTCGACAGTGCGTGGAGAGATAAGGCAAGAGTACGATGCACTCGATGCAATAGAGGCCGTGCTCCCGGCAGGAACACTTTCAGGTGCGCCAAAAATCAGAGCGTGCCAGCTCATCGGAGAGCTTGAGGACAATAAGCGGGGCATTTACGGAGGCGCGATTGGATATATAGATTTTACCGGAAACATGGACACATGTATTGCAATCCGTATTGCCTACAAGAAAAACGGTAAGGTTTTCGTGAGAAGCGGAGCGGGAATAGTTGCGGATTCAGATCCTGAGAAGGAATTTCAGGAGTGCATAAACAAGGCAAAGGCTTCTCTTAAGGCACTGGAAGTCTCACAGGAGGTGGAAGAATGATTTTACTGATTGATAACTACGACAGCTTTTCTTACAATCTGTATCAGCTAATCGGCGAGATAGAGCCTGGTATCAGAGTAATCAGAAATGATGAGATGACAGTTGAAGAGATTAGGGCTTTAAAGCCTGACCGCATCATATTATCACCGGGACCGGGAAGGCCTGAGGATGCGGGAGTGATAATAGCTGTGGCAAAGGAGCTTGGAAAGGAAATCCCAATCCTTGGCGTGTGCCTCGGCCATCAGGCGATATGCGCAGCATACGGTGCGACAGTCACATATGCAAAGGAGCTCATGCACGGAAAGCAATCGGATGTATCGTTTGACACAGAAAGCCTTTTATTCAAGGATTGCCCGAAAAAAGCAAAGGTAGCACGTTACCATTCACTTGCTGCAGATGCGGACACGATGCCTGATTGCCTAAAGATTACAGCCACTACAGATGATGGTGAGATCATGGCTGTTGAGCACAGGGAATATCCGATATACGGTGTGCAGTTTCACCCGGAGTCAATCATGACACCGGACGGAAAGCAGATGCTTAGTAATTTTATCAAAGCTTAATTGAAAATTGCAGCGTTTAATGAATTTATATATTAGTTGTTGAATTGAAAACAAATAGCAGAACAAAATCATAAACAAAATTATAAACGAAATATTACCGGAATACAGGAGGACATAATCATGATAAAAGAAGCCATAGTAAAAATAGTAAACAAAGAAGACCTCACATATGACGAGGCATATGCAGTGATGAATGAGATCATGGGCGGTGAGACAACACCAACCCAGAATGCAGCTTTTCTTGCAGCTCTTTCAACAAAGAGCGCAAAGGCTGAGACAACAGACGAAATCGCAGGCTGTGCAGCAGCAATGAGAGAGCATGCCATACAGGTGAAAACAGGTATGGATGTGTTCGAAATCGTAGGAACAGGCGGAGACAATGCACAGAGCTTCAACATTTCAACAACCTCTGCACTTGTTGCGGCAGCAGGCGGCATGAAGGTGGCAAAGCACGGAAACAGGGCAGCCTCTTCATTATGCGGTACAGCAGACTGTCTCGAGGCGCTCGGTGTCAACATAGACCAGAGCCCTGAGAAATGTGTAGAGCTTTTAAATAAAGTCGGCATGTGCTTCTTCTTTGCACAGAAATATCACACATCAATGAAATATGTCGGACCTATCAGAAAAGAGCTTGGTTTTAGAACCGTATTCAATATTTTAGGACCGCTCACAAATCCGGGTTCACCGGCCATGCAGCTTTTAGGAGTGTATGATGAGTATCTTGTAGAACCGCTTGCACAGGTGCTTGTAAGCCTTGGAGTAAAGCGTGGAATGGTAGTATATGGCATGGATAAGCTCGATGAGATTTCCATGAGCGCACCGACCAGGGTATGCGAGATAAAGGACGGATGGTTCAGAACCACAGTAATCTCACCGGAGGATTTCGGCTTTGAGCGCTGTACAAAGGAGGATTTAAAAGGCGGTACACCTGAGGAAAATGCGAAAATCGTACGTGATATCTTAGGCGGACAGAAGGGCCATAAGAGAAATGCGGTACTTATGAACGCAGGCGCATCACTTTATATCGGAGGAAAGGCCGACAGCATGAAAGAGGGTATCGAGCTTGCAGCAGAAATCATTGATTCAGGAAAAGCACTTGAAACACTCGGTAAGCTCATTGAGGTAAGCAACAGCTAGGCACACAAAACAGGAAAGGAAAAGCGATGAATATTTTAGACCAGCTTGCAGAATATTCAAGGCTTCGTGTGGCAGAGGACAAGAAAAAAATAAGCCTTGAGGAAATGAAAAATATCGCGATTCAGACGAAAAACGAAAAGCTTTGTGATTTTGCATTTGAAAAAGCACTCAAAAAGGATGACTTGAGCTTCATATGCGAGTGCAAGAAGGCTTCGCCGTCAAAGGGGCTTATAGAGCCGGATTTCAGATATCTTGAAATTGCAAGGGAATACGAGGCGGCAGGTGCGGATTGCATCTCGGTACTGACAGAGCCGAAGTGGTTTTTAGGCTCGGATGAGTATCTTAAGGAGATTACCAAAACGGTTTCGATTCCGTGCATCCGAAAGGATTTTACGGTTGATGAATATCAGATATATCAGGCAAAAACACTCGGTGCCGCTGCGGTGCTTTTAATCTGCTCCATACTGTCAGAGGTGCAGCTTGGTGAATATATAAAAATCTGTGACAGCCTCGGCATAAGCGCCCTTGTGGAGATACACAATGAAAAAGAGGCAGGGATGGCGGTAAGAGCCGGTGCCAGAATAATAGGTGTCAACAACCGCAATCTGAAGGATTTTACAGTTGATACAGCTAACAGCAAAAAGCTGCGTGACCTGATTCCCGATGACATCATATTTGTATCGGAAAGCGGTGTAAAGAGCACAGACGATATCAGGGCAATACGTGAAATCGGAGCTGACGCAGTGCTTATCGGAGAGACGCTGATGAGAGCGGACGACAAAAAAGCTAAGCTTGATGAATTAAGAGCAGGCTGATAGCGGATTTCATAATATCATTAAACAATATCACATAGATACCATATATGCATCAGAAGGGAAAACATCATGACAAATCCAAACGGAAGATTCGGTATTCACGGAGGACAGTATATTCCTGAAACCCTCATGAATGCCGTTAAAGAATTAGAAGAAGCATACAATTATTATAAAAACGATCCTGAATTTAACAGAGAGCTCACAGAGCTTCTCAACGATTATGCAGGAAGACCATCGAGACTGTACTACGCAGAAAAGATGACAAAGGATCTCGGTGGAGCAAAAATATACCTTAAAAGAGAGGATTTAAACCATACAGGAGCCCACAAGATCAACAACGTATTAGGTCAGGCACTTCTTGCAAAGAAAATGGGCAAAACCCGCCTGATAGCTGAGACCGGAGCCGGTCAGCACGGCGTGGCAACAGCAACGGCCGCAGCCCTTATGGGTATGGAATGTGTTGTATTCATGGGCGAGGAGGACACAAAGCGTCAGGCTCTCAATGTATACCGCATGCGTCTGCTCGGAGCAGAGGTTATCCCTGTTACATCAGGCACAGCCACGTTAAAGGATGCCGTATCGGAGGCAATGAGAGAGTGGACCAAGAGAATTTCGGACACACATTACTGCCTGGGCTCAGTTATGGGACCACATCCGTTCCCTACCATCGTAAGAGATTTTCAGGCGGTCATCTCAAAGGAAATCAAGGAGCAGATGCTTGAAAAGGAGCACAGACTGCCTGATGCGGTCATCGCATGTGTGGGCGGCGGCTCAAATGCCATCGGAAGCTTTTACAACTTCATAGAGGATGAGGGTGTAGAGCTCATCGGCTGCGAGGCAGCAGGAAGAGGAATAGATACCTTTGAGACTGCAGCCACGGTAAATACAGGCCGTCTTGGTATTTTCCACGGCATGAAGTCATATTTCTGTCAGGATAAATATGGACAGATTGCTCCGGTTTATTCAATTTCTGCAGGACTTGACTATCCGGGAGTCGGACCGGAGCACGCATATCTGCACGATATCGGAAGAGCAAAATATGTACCGGTAACAGATGATGAAGCGGTAAATGCTTTTGAATACCTCGCAAAGACAGAGGGAATTATCCCTGCAATCGAGTCCTCACATGCAGTGGCATATGCCATGAAGCTGGCGCCTACAATGGACAAGGACAAGATAATCGTTGTTACTGTTTCAGGCAGAGGCGACAAGGACTGCGCGGCAATAGCAAGATACAGAGGGGAGAATATTTATGAGTAAGATAAGAAGTGCGTTTGAAAACGGCAAGGCATTTATACCATTTATCACCTGTGGTGATCCAAATTTAGAGACAACCGCGAAAATCGTAAGAGAAGCTGTTGCAAACGGAGCAGACCTTATAGAGCTTGGTATTCCGTTCTCTGATCCTACAGCAGAGGGACCTGTAATCCAGGGCGCCAACATAAAGGCACTTGCAGCCGGAGTCACCACTGACAAGGTTTTTGACCTTGTGAGAGATTTGAGAAAAAATGTCACAATCCCTATGGTTTTCATGACATATGCAAATGTGGTTTACTCATACGGTGCAGAAAAGTTTATCAGTACATGTAAGGAAATAGGCATTGACGGACTCATTCTGCCGGATATCCCATATGAGGAAAAGGAAGAGTTTTTACAACTCTGCGAGAAATATGATGTGGATCTCATTTCATTTATCGCACCTACATCAAAGGATCGTATTGCGATGATAGCAAAGGAGGCAACCGGCTTCATCTATGTGATTTCAAGCCTCGGAGTCACCGGTACAAGAAGCGAGATTAAGACAGATCTGACTTCAATCGTCAAGGTTATCAGAGAAAACACAGATGTGCCATGTGCTATAGGCTTTGGTATTTCAACACCCAAGCAGGCAAAGAAGATGGCAGATATCTCGGATGGTGCCATTGTGGGCTCTGCCATCATAAAGATAATCGATGAGTATGGTGAGGCTTCACCAAAGTATGTCGGTGAGTATGTTAAAGCAATGAAGGATGCGCTGTAGAGGCATTGTATTTTTATGTATGTAAATGAGATTTTCTAAGGAAACTTAAAATAATATTATAAAACCAGAAAAATGACTTTTATACCCATATTTCGAAAATAAAATTTATGAAATATGGGTATAAAACTTGAAAAATGAATATATTAATTATATAATAAGTGCAAATAAGGCAGTTCAGAGGGAGGAATATCAGGATGCTGTGTCAATTTTCTTTTAAAAATTTTAAATCATATAAAGAAACAACAACATTCGATTTTCAGGCAACATCTATTCCGGAGTTTTCAGAATCGCTGTTAAAAAGTGATAAAGCAGATGCACTTCTTCCTGTAGGGGTTATATATGGTCCGAATGGTGGCGGGAAAACCAATCTGTTACTAGCTCTTTCATGTTTGATTTCTACAGTAGTTAAGCCAATATATGAATTGGAGAAGGCAAGAGAAAAGATTATTATTCAGCAGAAGATAAGTGCGGCACCATTCTATTTTAATGAAATATCTAGGGAAATGCCGACAGAATTTGAAGTGTATTTCCGACAGGGAAAAAATGAATACAGGTACAACTTATCAATATGCGGGGATGACATTGTTGAAGAATCTCTGTATTGGAAATCCATTGGTGGAAAGAGAACGGGTATGGTTTTTGATAGGGAAGGTGCTGAAATTACATTGGGTGCAAGCATCAATAAAGCGAGTATTAACCGCTCGGTAAACCCCAAGATGCCATATTTATCTTTTTTGGCAATCAACTATGATATACCGGTAATTGTGGAAGTTCAGAAGTGGTTTGAATCATGCATTGTCAAAAACTATGCAAATCCGATTGCAGACAGACAAATAATGTTTTCTGATGATGAATCATATCGAAAGAGAATTGTTCGTGCACTAAATGATGTTGATATTGATGTATCAGGTTATCGGTATGATGAAGAAAATCATGAACTGTATACGCAGCGTATGATAGAGGGAAAGATTTATGAATTAAGTTTTAATGATGAGTCAGATGGAACAAAGAAAATGATCGCGGCATTACCTGTGATTTTGTTAGCACTGCAAGAAGGACGGCTGGTGATTATTGATGAATTGGATGCAAAATTGCATCCTAAGCTGCTTCGTTATGTAATTTCATTGTTTAAGAATAAGAATGTAAATAAAAAGGGAGCGCAGTTACTCTTTACTTCCCATGATATGACAACAATGAAAAATACAGTTTTCAGACGGGATGAAATTTGGTTTGCGGCAGAAAATGAAAGGCATGAAAGTGAAATATATTCCCTATATGAAATCAGAAGAGAAAACAATGAACGAGTAAATAGTACTGCAGCCTATGATAAACAATATCTGGAAGGGCGTTATGGTGCAGATCCATATCTTACAAATATGCTGGCAGGAGGAGAGTGGCAATGAGTTTAAAACCTCCGAAGAAAAGTGATTTAGGAAAGAGTTGGATGAAACCGCGGCGAGATAAGAATATATTGATATGTCCAGAGTACCATTTGATAGTAACAGAAGGAACTGAAACAGAACCACAGTATTTCGAAGCAATCAGGACAATCATAAACAGTCAGTATCGAGATAAAATTCAGCTTGACATTCATGGTGCAGGAGACAATACGCTTAGTCTTTTGGATAAGGCAATGAATCTGGTCATGAACAATCCGAATGGATATAAGCATGTCTGGATAGTCTATGATACTGATGATTTTCCGGCAAAACGCATCAATAAAACGAATGAATTATGTATTAATATATCTACAGAGGAAACACAATATCATGCTATCTGGTCAAATCAGTGTATTGAACTTTGGTTTTTGCTTCATTTCAGTTTTGTTCAGTCAGATATTCATAGAAGTGATTACTGGCCAAAACTATCTGAATGGTTAAAGAATATTGGACAGGGAGAATATTCAAAGGGAAGGGCAGATATGTTCCAAATTCTGAGGCCTTTCATGGATTTTGCAATAACAAATGCTGAACGCTTGGATGCAATGAATGAAGGAAAAACTCCTGCAAGTTCAGCTCCAGGCACAAAAGTACATGAATTGATTAAACACTTGAGACCATATTTAAAAATCGGATAGGATAGGAAGAAGGAACCAGTAAAATGATGCAGCAAAAAGAAAAATTAGAAAAACAGCTTGATTTCATCAGAGAAATCGACAAGGAAAAGGAGATATTCCGCCAGACTTATTTAGCTGATGCAAGCCGCAAGGAAAATGATGCGGAGCATGCCTGGCATATGGCTATCATGACCATGCTCTTGAGCGAGTATGCCAATGAGAAGATAGACGTGCTAAAGACAGTAGGAATGCTTTTGATACACGACATAGTAGAGATTGACGCAGGAGACACATATGCCTATGATGAGGCAGGCAAGGCCACACAGCATGAGCGTGAGCAGAAGGCGGCAAAGCGTATATACGGACTCTTGCCAAAGGAACAGGGCGAGCCGCTTTTAGAGCTGTGGGAGGAATTTGAGGCGCAGCAGACGCCGGAAGCCAGATTTGCCCGCACCATGGACAATATCCAGCCAATGCTCCTAAATGATGCGTCGGGCGGGCGTTCATGGCGTGAGCACAGCGTAAAGCTGTCGCAGATACTTGGCAGAAATAAGCGCACAGCACTCGGTTCAGAGAAAATCTGGGATTATGCGTTTAACAATATACTGAAAAAGCATGTTGAGAGCGGAAACATCATAGATGATGAGGGCATCTTCTAAGTGGAAGCCGGCGTGAGTGCGGAAGTTAGCGTGAGCGGGGAAGATGGCGTGAGTGCAAAAGCCCGCGAGCGTAATGGACGGTAATAATGATTTACTGAAAAATCCCGTAGAATTCTATTGTAGGCAGTCGTTTTGTATGATATACTTTACTGGATTAAATCGGTGAACTATAATTATAAGGTGACTATTCAAGGCTACTTAAATAGTTACATGACAAGTATATTGAGCTTCATCGAAATCCACAGAATAAAACACACGGAGGAATCAAAATGAATATTGTATGCTTAGACCTTGAGGGAGTATTGGTACCTGAAATCTGGATTGCATTTGCAAAGGAGACAGGCATTCCTGAGCTTGAAAAGACAACAAGAGATGAGCCTGATTATGATAAGCTCATGAACTATAGAATAAATATTTTAAAGGAGCACGGACTCGGATTAAAAGAAATCCAGGAGACAATCGCAAAGATAGATCCAATGCCTGGCGCAAAGGAATTCTTGGATGAGCTTCGTTCAATCACACAGGTAATCATCATCAGTGATACATTTTCACAGTTTGCAGGCCCGCTCATGAAGAAGCTCGGCTGGCCGACAATCTTCTGTAACGAGCTTGAGGTTGCTGAAGATGGTGAGATCACAGGCTTTAGAATGAGATGTGAGCAGTCAAAGCTTACGACTGTAAAGGCACTGCAGTCTATCGGATACGATACCATCGCAAGCGGTGACAGCCACAACGATTTAGGCATGATACAGGCCAGCAAGGCAGGTTTCCTTTTCAGAAGCACAGATGCCATTAAGAAGGACTACCCTGAGCTTCCTGCATATGAGACATATGATGAGCTGCTTGCAGCGATTAAAGCAGCATTATAATCATAAATATAGTTGAAAAAGCTTCCCACATGATATTTTAGAGTGGACACATCCACCTGTACATGTGGGAAGTTTCTATATATTTATGTCATGCAAAATCATATGAAAGAAGGTAGAGTGTAGATGTATACGGTAACACATATATATGAGGCTGATTTTGGCTGTGAGGAAAGAGCAGACGGCGCAAAAGCAAAATGCGTGGTTTATCTCGAGGACGAAAACGGCAGACAGCGTCATGTAGAGGTTGAGGATGAATGGCTTACGGCAAATGGGATAGAAGAGGGAAGCAGCTGGAAAGAAAATATCACAGATGAAGCCTGAATCATAAACTATGAGATTAATTATGTGATTAGAGTATGTGAATAAATTTTGTTTTTAGATGCACATTGTGTATTGACAATAGTGCAAAAGGTGCTATAATAAAATTAACATATGAACAATCATTCATATGTTCAATAAAAAACGTACAGTAAATCAAATAATTCATGAAAATAAGGAGAATACCACTATGAAGAAGACTTACAAAATCGATGTAGACTGCGCTAACTGCGCCAACAAGATGGAGGATGCCGCAAAGAATACAGCAGGTGTAAAGGATGCTACAGTCAATTTCATGACACTCAAGATGAGCGTTGAGTTTGAAGAAGGACAGGATGCAAAGGCGGTTATGCAGGAGGTTCTTAAGAACTGTAAAAAGGTAGAGGACGACTGCGAGATTTTCTTATAAATTGCCGGGCGCAGGAATGACAAATGATATTTTTTCAATGCCTGCGCTATAGTAAGGGTGATTATCAAGAGATTATAATGAATGGAGCTATGGCGTATGAATAAAAAGCAGAAAAAAGTACTTGCGCGTATCATAATCGCAGCGGTACTCATGATTATATTACATTTCATACCGGTTAAGGGAATTATCAGGTTCCTGCTTTACATGGTGCCTTATCTGGTCATAGGATACGATATCCTGAAAAAAGCATTTAAGGGAATCAAAAACAAGCAGGTATTTGATGAAAACTTCCTGATGGCGGTTGCCACTGTAGGTGCGATAGCGGTTGCGCTCTATGAGAATGGTGACTATACAGAGGCTATAGCCGTTATGCTTTTCTACCAGATAGGAGAGCTGTTTCAGAGCTATGCAGTCGGAAAGAGCCGTAAGAATATCAGTGAGCTCATGGACATCAGACCCGATTATGCCAATATCGAGGTGGACGGAAAGCTCACCCAGGTTGATCCTGATGAGGTTGCTATCGGCTCAGTAATCGTGGTACAGCCCGGAGAAAAGGTTCCTATCGACGGTGTGATAGTTGAGGGTTCATCTACATTAAACACCAGTGCGCTTACAGGTGAGAGTGTGCCGAGGGATGCAAAATGCGGTGATGAGATAATCAGCGGATGCATCAATATGTCCGGTGTTTTAAAGATTAAAACGACAAAAGAGTTTGGCGAATCAACGGTTTCAAAGATACTTGACCTCGTTGAAAATTCAAGCTCAAAGAAATCAAAATCAGAAAACTTCATATCAAAATTTGCCAAGTATTACACTCCGGCAGTCTGCTACAGTGCACTTGCACTTGCGATACTGCCACCGCTTGTCAGAATACTTTTCATGTCAGCCGCACCACAGTGGGGCAGCTGGATATACAGGGCACTTACCTTCCTTGTAATAAGCTGTCCGTGCGCGCTGGTCATCAGTATTCCGCTCAGCTTTTTTGCAGGAATCGGAGGCGCTAGCCGCGAGGGCGTTCTTGTAAAGGGCTCAAACTATCTTGAGACCTTATCACAGACCAGATACGTTGTATTTGACAAGACCGGCACCATGACAGAGGGCGTTTTCGAGGTGGCAGGAGTCTACGACAATACGCTCGATAGAGAAAAGGTGCTCGAGTACGCAGCACTCGCGGAGAGCAGTTCATCGCACCCAATCAGCAGGAGCTTACAGAAGGCGTATGGAAAGGAAATCGACAGAACCCGCGTGACAGACGTTGAGGAAATCAGCGGTCACGGAATCACCGCAAAGGTAGATGGCGTATCTGTAGCGGCAGGAAACTACAAGCTTATGAAAAAGCTGGGCTTAAGCTACAGTGAAACTGACAAGGTCGGCACCATAGTCCATATCGCAATAGACGGCAGATATGAGGGCTATATCCTTATCTCAGATAAGATAAAGCCAACCTCAGCGGCAGCAATAAAAGCATTGAAAAAAGCCGGAATAAAAGGTACAATAATGCTTACAGGCGATTCGAGGACAGTAGCCGACTCAGTAGCGGCGGAGCTGGGAATTGATGAAGTATACAGTGAGCTTTTACCAGGTGATAAGGTGGCAAAGGTAGAAGAACTGCTTGCAAGAAAGGGCAGTAAAGAAAAGCTCGCCTTCGTCGGAGACGGAATCAACGATGCACCGGTGCTCTCAAGAGCAGATATCGGAATTGCAATGGGCGCCATGGGTTCAGATGCAGCAATCGAAGCCGCAGATATCGTCCTCATGGATGATGACCCGCTAAAGATAGCAAAAGCAATAAAAATATCGCGCAAATGCCTGCGAATAGTATATGAAAACACATACTTCGCAATAGGTATCAAGCTGATCTGCCTCGTGCTCGGAGCAGTCGGAATAGCCAATATGTGGCTCGCAATATTTGCAGATGTAGGAGTAATGGTGATAGCGGTGCTAAATGCAATACGCGCATTATTCGTACACAAGCTCTAAATGCATAGAGCCCAAAAAGCAGATATCAAAGCATGATGAAACTACTATATAAAAAATACCAGACAGAATGCACCCAAGAGGTGCACTCTGTCTTTCGCGTATATAAAAAAGTTACTGTGTAACTGCGAAGGCACATGCAATTTATTCGGAGCACCCGCCCCATAGCCAATAAAGAAAAAATAACGCAAGAATAACGCAGAAAGGACACCACACCATGAGCGAAAATATAAATGAACAGATAGAATGCTGCGACTGCAACGAAATCCATGAAGACCTTCTTAAAATAGTAAATGATACAATGCCTGAGGAAACCGAGCTCTACGACCTTGCAGAGCTTTTTAAAGTATTTGGCGACTCCACCCGGATCAGAATCCTCTTTGTGTTGTTTGAAGCGGAGGTATGCGTCTGTGACCTGGCAAAGGTGCTCAACATGACACAGTCCGCCATATCCCATCAGCTTAGGATATTAAAGGCAAACAAGCTCGTAAACAGCAGACGTGAGGGCAAATCAGTGTTTTATTCGCTTGCAGACGGACATGTGCGCACAATCATTGCGCAGGGACGTGAGCATATCGAGGAATAATACAGGGAGGAATACACGTGACAGAATTAGAAGAATACTATAACAAATTCAACGAGGAAAAGCGCCTGAACAGCCGCCACGGCAGGGTAGAGTTTATCACATCCATGAAGTATATACACGATTGTCTTGGCAGCCTGATGAATGAGAAGCAGCTTGATGATGAGTACTGTCCGTCTGATGCAGAAGCTGCGGAAGCAGCTAATAAAGTAGTAAATCTTGCTTCTGATGAAAAAATGCTAAGTGATATAAAAGCGCTTCGCTCACAGATCAAAATCCTGGATGTTGGTGCGGGAACGGGCAGATATTCAGTGCCTCTTGCCGAGGAGGGCTATGATGTGACAGCACTCGAGTTAGTTAAGCATAACCTTGGCAGACTGAAGCAAAAGAGCGATAAAGTAAAGGCATACCAGGGCAATGCCACAAAGCTGAAAAAGTTTGGAAACGATGAATTTGACCTCACGCTCGTATTCGGACCGATGTATCATCTGAAGTCAGCGGAAGAAAAGCTTGCCGCATTGAATGAGGCAAAGAGGGTGACAAAACCGGGTGGTTACATACTTGTGGCATACATTATGAATGAGTACAGCGTGATAACCTATGCCATAAAGGAGAAGCATATAAAAGAGGGCATAGAGGGCGGAATGCTCGATGAGAGCTTCCATTGTACGGAAAAAGCTAATGATTTGTACAGTTTTGTCCGATTAGAAGATATAGAGGCTTTAAATGCACAGGCAGCCCTCACACGTGAAAAGATAATAGCAGCCGATGGCGCAGCAAATTATATCAGGCCATTTTTGAATGCTCTTGATGAGGAAGAGTTTGATATGTTTGTACAGTACCATCTTTCAACATGTGAGAGAGAAGACCTGATGGGAGCAAGTGCGCACACGGTTGATATTCTAAGAGTGTGGTAGTTACGAACCGCTTCAATACAGTATAAGATTACATATGAGGAGAACTATGAAAAACAAGGGATTAAAAATTCTATTATCTGTGCTTTTGGTTTTATGCATAATTATGGCAGGAGCACTCATAGGAAAAGAGTATATTGCAGATAATATAAAAGAAGCCGCCAATCAGAATGGTGTGGATGTAGTGAAAGACACATCGGATGCCGGAAAAGAAGATGATAACGCAGTTGACAGTACGGCAGCAGGCACAGAGAGTACACAGCCTGATGCAGCAGCCGAAACAGAAGCGGACACACAAAAGCCACAGATGTCAACCATAGTGATTACGGCTACAGGAGACTGTACACTCGGCAACAATCAGGAGCAAAGCTATGACGGAAGCTTTAATTCTTATTATGATTCAAAGGGACAGGACTACTTTTTCGGCGGCGTGAGAGATATTTTTGAGGCTGACGATATGACACTCATCAATTTAGAGTGTGTGCTATCGGATGCGACAGAGCGCGTAGAAAAGCGCTGGAACCTTAAGGGAAAGCCTGAGTACATTGGAATAATGACGGGCAGCTCCATCGAGGCCTGCAGTCTTGGAAACAATCACACATACGACTATGGACAAGCTGGACTGGACGATACGAGAAATGTGCTCGACAATGCCGGGATAGTATATGGCTTCAATGATCATACCGGTATTTATGAGACTGCTGATGGGACAAAGATTGGAATAGTGTCAGCCAGCCTTTTGTCACAAAACGGTGACCGCGAGGCATATATCCAAAACGGTATAGCGCAGCTTCGTGAACAGGGAGCGGCGATAGTTATCGCATGCTGTCACTGGGGCATAGAGGGTGACCATTACCCTAATGACTATCAGCAGGCGGCGGCACATCGTATCATTGACTGGGGAGCAGACCTGGTAGTCGGAAACCACCCTCATGTGCTGCAGGGGATGGAGGTCTATAACGGCAAAATGATATGCTACAGTCTTGGAAATTTCTGCTTCGGAGGCAATAAAAATCCGGCGGACAAGAACACGGCGATTTATCAGCAGACGTTTACTCTGATAAATGGTGAATTGCAGCCGGGCATAGATGCGCAGATTATTCCATGCACCTTAAGCAGCGCAAGCTCATACAATGATTTCAGGCCAACAGTGGCTTCAGGCGAAAAAGCTCAGGAGATATGTAATTTAATGAACACATATTCACAAAATTATAGTAAAATAGAGATTGATGAGCTTGGAAAGCTGCATGTAAATTAACAGTAGGTAACTATTCAGAACCACTGAGAAAAAGAAGGGCTGAATAGTTACAATATCATTTTTTAACGAATTAAGATAAAAAGCAGTCATGCAACAAAAGGCATGTACCATCATACAAATATAGTAAGGGAGCAAAGAGCAATATGTATATGTGGAGAGAGCGCAGTAAAGAAGAAAAGCATGAGGATGTAGTAAATACAGGCCTGCTGCCGCTTGATGTGGTAGAGGGATTTAAGATACGTCCGGGCTTTTTCAGAATGTACGGAGCGTGCGTGGCATCAAACGGAGTGAGCTTTACCATCAATTCCCATGGAGCAACGAGGTGTACTCTTTTATTGTTCAAGCCACAGGCACCAAAGCCGTATGCGAGGATTCCGTTTCCTGATTCATATAGGATAGGAGATACCTACTCCATGCTTGTTTTTGATATAAAGCCGGATGAATTTGAGTATGCATTTTCGTTTGACGGACCATATGAGCCGGCAAAGGGACTTTTGTTTAACGAGGAAAATGTCCTTTTAGACCCATATTCCAGAGCGGTCACAGGACAGCGAAAATGGGGAGAAAAGCCGGAGGGCGGCAAGGATTTTGAGTACAGGGCGAGAGTTGTAAAAAGTAACTTTGACTGGGGCAACATAAAGCAGCTTGAGCAGCCCTTTGAGGATCTTGTGATTTATGAGACACATGTGAGGGGCTATACAAAGGATAAATCCTCTGGAGTCAGCGCACCGGGTACATTTGCCGGTTTGAAGGATAAGATTCCGTATCTTAAGGACCTGGGAATAAATGCAGTGGAGCTAATGCCGATTTTTGAGTTTGATGAGATGGAGAGCGCCAGAGTGGTCGATGGTGTGCAGCTTTACAATTACTGGGGCTACAACACAGTATCATTTTTTGCACCGAATACCAGCTATGCCTTCAACGAGGAGCACAACCACGAGGGAGACGAGCTGAAATCGCTGATAAAGGCTTTAAAGGAAAATGGCATAGAGGTCATTCTTGATGTGGTGTTCAACCATACCGCTGAGGGAAATGAGATGGGACCATGCTTTTCCTTCAAGGGTATAGACAATAACGTGTACTATATGCTGACACCGGATGCACACTACTACAATTTCAGTGGCTGTGGAAACGTTATGAACTGTAATCATCCTGTTGTGCGCAGCTTTATTATAGACTGTCTGAGGCACTGGGCTATTGAGTACAGAGTGGATGGCTTCAGATTTGACCTGGCTTCCATTCTCGGAAGAGATCAAAACGGTGCACCTATGGCTAATCCGCCGATTCTTGAGTCGCTGGCATTCGACCCGGTACTTGGCAAGATGAAGCTCATCGCAGAGGCCTGGGATGCAGGCGGACTGTATCAGGTGGGAAGCTTCCCGTCATGGAACAGATGGGCTGAGTGGAACGGCAGATACAGGGATGACATGAGAAGCTTTTTAAAGGGCGATGACGGTATGGCGGGAAATGCCATTACACGTATCACCGGCTCACGCGACCTTTACAGCCCGGAGAGCAGAGGACACAAGGCATCAGTCAATTTCATGACCTGTCATGATGGCTTTACACTGTATGACCTTTACTCATACAATGAAAAGCACAATGAGAAAAACGGTTGGAATAACACAGACGGAGACAACAACGGACATAGCTGGAACTGTGGCGCAGAGGGTGAGACAGACGATCCAAATGTAAACGGACTTAGAAGGCGCCTTATAAAGAATGCATTTGCAGCGCTTTTGTGCAGCCGTGGCCCGGCAATGTTTTTTGCGGGCGATGAGTTCTGCAACACCCAGTTTGGAAACAACAACGCGTATTGTCAGGACAATATCATCTCATGGCTCGACTGGAGCAGGCTTGAGGAATTCAAGGAAATCCATGATTTCGTGCGTCATATGATTCAGTTCAGGAAAGAGCATCCTATACTCAGAAAGATGACAAAGCCTTCATCCTGCCAGTTTCCGGAAATCAGTGTGCACAACGGTACACCGTTTAATGCCTCAACGGATTACAAGACAAAGCTTATCGGCATCATGTATGCCGGAAGAAATGAGGAGGACACGGAGGATGATATTGTATTCTATTGCATGAATGCATATTGGGAGCCGCTTGTGATGCAGCTTCCGGTGCTTCCGAACGGAAAACACTGGCATGTGGACACCAACACCAATGCAGAGTATTTTGACGGAGAGGACTTCACGGCAAAGACAGAGCTTTTGGGTGTCAACACCATAAGAGTTCCTGCGAGAACCACAATAATACTTGTGGCAGAATAACAATAAAATCTGCAGCCCGGCACACATTGTGATATGTGCACCGGGCTGTTTTTCGTTACAGTTTTGGCTTAGACTGTAACATTTCCCCCTTTCATTTTTCAATATATTTTATGTGACATTTGCATTAGCAGCCGGTGATGGTTGTGAAGTGACACCGGAAGGCCTTGTATATATCACATAATCAGTTGTGAGTTGGACATATTTCGTCTGTGAATCCAAGAAAATAATTGGGTGTTACACCAAAAATTGTACTTAAATGGCAAATGACAAAAATGTCAGGCACTCTACGGCCTGTCCTGTAGCCTGAAATCGTTGATTCTGCACAGCACATGATTTCCGAAAGAGCCACGTTGGTCAAGCTGTGGAGCCTCATCAGATAATCAAGCCTGTCAGGCACAGTTGTGCTAATGGTTGATAGCTGCCTTTCTTGTAAAAAGATATTTATTTCATTCATAAACAAATTGTAACACAATAATCGTAGAAAGCAACAAATATCTGAAAAAATACGAAAAAATTAGAAAACTTAAAATTACAATTTTAAATCCAGCCACCATCAAAAGTGATTATTTGTCCTGTGAGGTAATCAGGTGCAGTGATGACGGAGTAAGCCATATCTGCGACTTCATCGGCTGTGGCAAAGCGTCCGGCAGGGATTTCATCGGCCAGCTCAGCGCGTTCTGTCTCATTAAAGCATCGGTTCATATCGGTATCTATGACACCGCAGGCTATGGCATTTACCGGAATATGCGATGGCGCAAGCTCCTTGCCGAGTGCCTTGGTAAATGCATTTATACCGCCTTTGCAGGCTGAGTATGCCACTTCGCAGGATGCTCCGACATTGCCCCAGACAGAGGAAATCTGTAGTATACGGCCACATTTATCGGCAACCATATAAGGGATGACGAGCTTTGTAAAGTTGAAAACACCGGTCAGATTTATCGCCACGATATTGTTCCATTCCTCCGGGGACATGTCGTTCAGCAGCCCGATATGAGATATACCGGCATTGTTAATGAGCACATCTATATGGCCGAAATGGGAAATGGTATTCGTAACCATATCCTTGGCAAAGAAAAAGTCTCCTACATTTCCGATGTAGCATAGCACCTCAATTCCGTATGCACAGTGAAGCTCATCAGCCAGAGCCTTTAGCCTGTCAGATGAATTGCGGCAGCAAAGTGAGAGGTTATAGCCACAGGAAGCCAGCTTTTTGGCAATGGCGGCACCGATACCGCGTGAAGCTCCGGTTATTATAGCTGTTTTATTTATGTGATTTGTCTGATTTGTCATGATATTCTCCTTATAATTTTCATACCTTGGGGGTTAGCCGGTCACTGCGCTGCCGGGCCGGCTTCATAGTATAAGAAAATAATTACGTGATTAAATTACAGTTCAGTCATGGGGATGATACCTCGCTGTGAGGCTGGGCACAACAGTGTAAATTTTTATCATATTATACAGCATAAATCATACCATAAATATATATTATGGGGTAGACAAAATTTATACATTGTGATATTATTTAGTAGTTGCAAAACGAATTGCAGACGGCGTGTGGCTCAGTTTGGTAGAGCGCTACGTTCGGGACGTAGAGGTCGCAAGTTCGAATCTTGTCACGCCGATTTATTTATGAATATATCTGAAGAGTTATCGACTATTTCATTTTAGGACACGCGTATAGCGTGTTTTTTTATTTGGTTTTTTGGGGAATCAAAGTAATATATTGTTTTATCAACAAAAAACAGTAAAATAGTACTAGTGTATTGGCTTGCTTTAATAAAAGGACAGGAAATAGGGGATATGAATATTTTTTTACATGCATTTTACACACTAATGATTTTGCATTTTACATTTCCCCATTACTATATCAGTTGTAACAAGCAAAGAAACAAGTTCAAGAAAGAAATGGAAGAGGAAATTAAAATGAAAAATCGTATGAAAAAACTTTTAGTTTTAGCAACTGCTGCAACAATGATGACAGCAGCATTTACAGGATGTGGCTCAAGCTCAGACGGAGCAGACAACAATGCAGATACAAGCGCAGATGAAGGTACATCAAATGAGAACTTAAGCGGTTCACTTTCGCTTGCAGGAAGTACTTCAATGGAGAAGCTTTGTGAGGCACTCAAGGAGTCATTCATGGAGAAGAACCCTGGAGTGACAGTAACAGTTGAGTATACAGGTTCTGGTTCAGGAATCGAGTCAGTAACAGCAGGAAGCGTAGATATCGGAGATTCATCAAGAGCACTTACGGATGATGAGAAAGCAAACGGCGTTGAGGAAAACATCGTAGCAATCGACGGAATTGCAGTTATCACAGACAAGGACAACTCAGTAACAGAGCTTACATCAGATGACTTAAAGAAAATCTACACAGGTGAGATTTCAAACTGGAAAGACCTTGGTGGAAAAGATGAGGCAATCGTAGCAATCGGCCGTGAGGCTGCTTCAGGAACAAGAGGAGCCTTCGAGGAGCTTCTTGATGTAAAGGACCAGTGCAAATATGCACAGGAGCTTGATTCAACAGGAGCAGTTCTTGCAAAGGTAGGCTCAACACCGGGAGCAATCGGATATGTTTCACTTGACGTACTTGATGATACAGTAACAGCAATGAAAATTGACGGCGTAGATGCAACAGAGAAAAACATCGTAGCAGGCAAATATCTCCTTTCTCGTCCATTCGTAATGGCTACAAAGGGCAAAATTGACGAGCAGAACGATATTGTTAAGGCTTGGTTTGACTATGTAAACTCAGATGAGGGACAGGCAGTTATCAAGAAGGTAGGCCTTATCCTCCCACAGTAGAAATTATCAGTCATAGTAATAATACAAAATACAGACATCGATATTAGACATCAGTATTAATACATATCGACAAGATACAGGGTTTCCTCAGGAAATGGCAGGTTTCCTGGGGGATTTTTTGAAACAAGGAGTATCAAATGAAACATAAATCCATAGTAGAGAATGTTGCCAAAATAATATTCACGGTATGTGCGGTTGTGGCAATATTCGCAGTTTTATCAATAACAATTTATATGTTCCTTAAAGGCGCACCGGCATTTTTCAAGGTCGGAGTGTTAAACCTCTTATTCGGAACAAAATGGGCACCGACAGCGGCAGACCCAAGCTACGGAATATTGTACATAATCCTGACATCCATCATAGGAACAGCAGTATCTATACTCATAGGAGTGCCAATTGCTCTTCTTACAGCAGTATTTCTTACTGAGGTGGCAAATAAAAAGCTCTCAGCAGTAGTGCAGCCGGCAGTAGAGCTGCTTGCAGCCATTCCATCAGTAATCTATGGACTTTTGGGACTTATGATACTTAATCCGGTATTATACAAGCTCGAGAAGCATGTTTTTGCAAACTCAGCAACGCACCAGTTTACCGGCGGATCAAATCTGCTTGCAGCAATAATAGTGCTTGCAATCATGATTCTTCCTACAGTAATCAACATGAGCGTATCATCAATACAGGCAGTACCGCAGCAGATGAGAGCGGCATCACTTGCACTTGGAGCAACAAAGATACAGACAATATTTAAAGTGACGGTTCCGGCGGCAAAGTCAGGAATCATGACAGGAATTGTGCTCGGAATAGGACGTGCACTGGGAGAAGCTATGGCTATCAACATGGTAGCCGGTGGAACGGTAAGCTTTCCACTTCCGTTCAACTCAGTGCGTTTCCTTACCACACAGCTCGTCAGTGAGATGGGATACGCAAGTGGACTTCACAGACAGGTGCTTTTCTCAGTAGGCCTTGTACTTTTTGTGTTTATCATGATAATCAACCTCACCCTTATGAAACTCAAAAAGAAAGGAGCTGTGGAAAATGACTAGTATAAATGGAAAACGCCGCAGAATAGGCGATGATGTAGTATATTTTTTCATATATCTGTGTGCAGCATTATCGGTAGTGCTGCTTGCGGGAATCATCATATATGTATTTGTCAGGGGAATCGGCCAGGTAAACTTGCAGTTTCTGACCAGCGAGACATCTGTCTTAAGAGGCACTGTCGGAATAGCGGGAAACCTGCTTAATACACTTTACATTATAATAATCACCATGCTCATAGCAACTCCTGTCGGAGTGGGAGCTGCCGTATACCTGAATGAGTATGCAAAGCCGGGTAAGCTCGTATCCACAATCGAGTTTGCCACAGAGACACTTGCAGGAATACCGTCAATCATCTTCGGTCTCTTCGGAATGATGTTTTTCGGACAGACAATAGGCTTTGGCTACAGTATCCTGACAGGTTCACTGACACTGACGCTCATGGTACTGCCCCTCATCACCAGAAACACACAGGAGGCGCTTAAAACTGTACCGGACAGCTACAGACACGGAGCAGTCGGACTTGGAGCCGGAAAATGGCACACCATCCGTACCATCCTGTTGCCGTCAGCCATGCCGGGAATTATCACAGGTGTTATCCTTGCAATCGGCCGAATAGTCGGTGAGTCAGCAGCACTCCTCTTTACAGCAGGAAGCGCAGGAATGCTTCCAAAGGTTGCCAGCGGATATTTCTCAAAGATAATGCAGTCAGGTGGAACACTTACCATCAAGCTCTACCTTGCAGCGACAAGTGAAGGAAAATTCGACCAGGCATTTGGAATTGCGGTTGTTCTTCTCGTAATCGTATTCTTAATCAACATCCTGACAAAGGTGCTGGCAAAGAAATTCCAGGCGAAGTAAACAAATCAACCGGTTATTATAATGATATGAGGGTCAAAAGGTATTTTACCCCTTTAATCATAATAATAAATTAACGAATATAGTAAATAACAAATATAATGAACTAACTAAGAAAAGAAGCTTCGATTTGATATCAGTAAATCGGAGCTTCTTTTGAGTTTCATTAAGATTATTTCTTAAACAAATCTTAATGTGTTACATAATTGGATTTTAATGTTACAATTGATACAATAAGATCAACATAAAACTTCCGGAGGCAATTATGTATAAAGTATTAGTATGTGATGATGAAAAAGACATTGTATCGGCAATCAGCATTTATTTGACCAGCGATGGCTACGAGGTAATCCCGGCGCGAAACGGGCTGGAGGCGCTCGATATAGTAAAACACAATGATGTGCATCTTGTCCTGATGGATATAATGATGCCTGTCATGGACGGCATAGAGGCGATGGTGGAAATCAGAAAAATCTCTAATGTGCCGGTCATACTGCTCACTGCCAAAAGTGAGGACACTGACAAGGTACTCGGGCTCACGGTCGGAGCAGACGACTATGTGACGAAACCGTTTAACCCGGTAGAGCTGCAGGCGAGGGTGAAGTCGCAGATCAGGAGATACATGCTTCTTGGCGCAGGCAATACAAGCGCAGGAAAGCTGGTAATCGGAGGAATTGAGCTGGATGACAAATCAAAGACGGTGACAGTTGATGGCGAGGCAGCCAATCTCACACGTACAGAGTACGATATTTTGAAGCTTCTCATGGAGCATCCGGGCGAGGTGTATTCGCCGAATCAGATATATGCAAAGGTCTGGAAGGATGAGCCATACGGGACAGAAAACACGGTGGCGGTACATATCCGTCATCTCAGAGAAAAGGTTGAGATAAATCCGGCAGAGCCAAGATACTTAAAGGTCATCTGGGGCCGCGGATACAAAATTGATGCTGAATAAAATGAAAGGTGAATGATATGAAAAAAATATCAAGAAATCTGTGGCTTAAGCTTGTGGCATTTATAGTCTGCTCGGTCATGGCGGCAGGGCTTGTTGTAACAACGTTAGTTGCAGTGTACACAAACAATTATGAAAGCACAGCACAGCTAAGGGATGAAATTCATGCGAATATTGCAGCAGCCTATAGCAGACAGATGGTGTACAACTATGAATCCGGTGATGACACTGCATTTTCGCAGATGATGGACGATACCAATCTGCAGGCCGCAGTGGTAAAGAGTAATGAAACATCAGAGGACAAGGTTGATGTGAAATCTGATGCTGCAAAGGTGTATTCAAGTGTAGATGAAATATCAAATCCGGATTATATTTTTAGCTACAAGGCAAAGAACTTAAAGTGGAACAGGCTATCAAATCTGTGGGATGCAATGAGCGGCAGCTATGAGGAGTCAGACGCTGCTTCAAGCGATATGAACAGTGAGAGAATCAGCTCAATCATGTATTCCAAGACAAATGGGCTCTTTTATCTGTGCCTGAATGATGGCACAGCTTATGTCATTCCAAAGGTGAGGGTGATGACAGGCTCTAACGATAATAGCTCGCTCGGCTTATATAAGGTAGTTGAGAAAACAGATGAGAATGGAAATAAATACTTTGCCTACGAGGAGATGTTTACAGGCCAGCCACTAGATATTTCAGGCTTTGCCGAGTGGAAAAATGTAAAGTGCTACGATGAAAAAGGAAATCATATAAAGTGTGGCATGAATCTGGAGGATAACGATAATTCGGGCTTTGAAAGTGACGGCTCTTACTACGATTATGATGAGGATGTTTATTATGACCGTTACGAAATTATAAAAGTGGTGGAGCAGGTGAATGAGAGTTATGAGCTTTTACCGGATACATTTAAGATATCAGACAACGGAATTGTGTACTATCCATACACCTCAACGGAAGATAAGCCTGGGTACTATTATGTGTATGCAAAGCTGCCTGAGCAGCTTCAGGAAAAGGGCGATTACTTCAATCAGGCAGACAGCGTACTGGATATCATGGAATTTACAGAGACACATTTGAGTGTATTGTTTGTCGTATTTATACTTGGTTTTGTAATTACGGCGGGGTATCTGCTGACGGTTGCCGGAAAACGCGAGGATTCGGAAGAAATTAAATTACGATTATATGACAGGCTGCCGTATGGGGTGATGCTTGGAGTGACAATGCTTGCAGACTTTATGGTATTTCCGGCAGGCTTTTTACTTATAAAGCAGCTTCCGGTGGTGGCACTCATTTGTCTGGCGGCAACCATGGTTTCGCTTGAAGCAATCCTTTCAACATACGTAAGAATCAGGGCGCATGAGTTCTGGAAGCATACATTGTGCTACTATGTTGTGAGATTTTTCCTAAAGCCTGTCAAAAAGCTATGCAGGATGGTATTTGCCCCAATCAGATATGGCTTTGCCTGGATAGAAAGAAATGTACCGCTGTTTTTGATCAGTATGCTTGCATTCGGTTTCATATGCCTGCTCGAGCTTATAGGCTTTGGAATAGGGAGTATTGGATTTATATTCATTGTAAAGCTTATAGAGCTTGCGCTGCTTATCACATTCATCATGCAGTATGACAGGATAAGATGCGCCGCAAAAGCTATAGCAAACGGAGATTTTTCACAGCCCGTTGATACATCAAGGCTCATGCTGTTTTTCAGAAAGCATGGTGAGGATTTGAACAATGTGAGCAATGGAATAGAGGCCGCGGTCTCTGAAAAAATGAAGAGCGAGCGCTTCAGGACGGAGCTCATCACAAATGTATCGCATGATATCAAGACACCGCTCACCTCCATTATCAATTATGTGGACCTGTTGCAGAAGGAGGATATAGATAACGAGAAGGTACGCGAATATCTTGACGTTCTTGACAGACAGTCATCACGTCTGAAAAAATTAATTCAGGATTTACTTGAAGCTTCAAAGGCATCGACCGGCAGCATAAATGTAGAACTTGAGGAACTGGATGCGGCTGTTATGTTGTCACAGGTAGCCGGAGAATACAAAGAAAAATTCGAGAAAAATAATCTTGATTTAATTATCAAAAATGACGTTACGCCTGTCATGATTCAGGCAGACGGACGACATCTGTGGAGAGTGTTTGATAATCTGATGAACAACATTAACAAATACGCCCAGCCGGGTACGAGAGTGTATATTGACATCATTCCAAAGGACAGCGGAGCCATCATAACCTTCAAGAATGTATCAGCTACACCGCTTAATATCTCAAGCGATGAGCTTAAGGAGCGTTTTGTCAGAGGAGACAGTTCACGAAATACCGAGGGCAGTGGACTTGGACTGTCTATTGCGGATAGCCTTATGAAGCTTATGAATGGTACTTTGGAGCTGACTGTGGACGGCGATCTTTTTAAGGTGACTTTGGAGTTTTAAACTTATAAGGCATAAGAAACAACAACAGCCGGGGCATCTGCCCCGGCTGTTACACTATTATTTTCAGACCAGCTGCTCAATAATGCAACTGTGATGTTTTTTATTCTTGCCATCCATATTATAATTTATTCCAACAAGCAGTACCTTACCAGAGTATTCCTTTAAAACCCCGTGATAACGTTTTTCCTTTATCTGCCTTATTGCACTATATGCCGATTGATTATATTTAAGTTCAATAATCATTGCAGGTCTTTCTCCTGCATTTAGCCTTGGTATGAAAACAAAATCAGCAAAGCCTTTGCCCGCTGGCATCTCTCTAACAACATTATAATATGCAGGTGCTGTAAAATATGCCATAGATAAAACACAGCTTAGTGAATTTTCATCATTATATTTAAGTATTGATGTGTAGGCATCGTGAGCTTTTTCAATGAGCTCGGCCACTTTTTCACTGTCACCATTTATGGTTGCTTGCAAAAGTTCATCACATCTTGAAATCGAATCTGCTACTTTACTCCATCCACTTGTACAAAGTGCAGCCTGATAGGCTTTTTTAACCTCAAAATTTGGAACAAACGCATTTTTTTCATCTATGTTATATCCTAAATATCCCAAATGAATTAAAGCTGTGAGGGCTTCATCTTTAGATGAAATTGATACAAAATCATTCTGAAAGGTATCTGTATTCACGTAAACCATGCCATCTGATAACATTGTCATTATATCATCTTTTAAGCCATCATAATTCATCGTAATAAATGTGTTTATAGAGGCAAATGAAGATGTGTTTTTCCAATATGAATCGAATCTGTGCCTCTCTATTGCCATAGAAACAGAATTTGGATTGTACATATGAAGTCCATTAATCAAATAACCATTGTACCAAGCCTTCGTATTATCCATATCCAGTTGAAACTGTTCGCATAATTGTTTCACTTCATCTTCTGTAAATCCAAAAAACTGTGTGATAGGGTACGAATCAATCATAGTAAATTCGGTAAAATTATTTAGGGCAGACTCATCTTTTATCTTCTTAATCGGCAAAATTCCGGTAATATAAGCTAGTGCCAAAAATGATTTTGACTCCTCCGACTTGAATAATGAATGTAAAAACTGTAGATATTTGTGAACAAGCTCCTCTTCCTTGCTGTTACGGATAACGCAATCCCATTCATCAATTATTATCACAAAAGGAATCCCTGTATCTTTATAAATCACCATCAGATTATAGCTCAGACTATCCTCATAATTCAGCTTATCTCCAAATTCACGCCTGAAATCTTTGTAAATATATTCCTGTATTTTTTCTATCAGATTATCCTTATATGAATCCCAAAAGGTAGAAACATCAACATGAATAACATTATATTTATTCATGTATTTTTTATAATCGGAATATGTCTCAATCCTGGTACCGGCAAATATATCAGTAGAATCGCACCCCAGACTGTAATATGCATCTATCATACCTGCCGCGTGTGATTTGCCAAACCTGCGAGCATGACTGACAGCAATGCAGTTTCTTGGTGTGCCAAGCCATTCATTTGTGTAATTAAGCAGCTCTGTTTTATCAACATATATCTTATAATTTCGGTCTTTTCTGAAGCTATCATTGCTTGGGTTGAAATATATACCCATATTGTTGTTCCCCCTTTCGCTTTATTTTCTTATTATACCATATATTTAAAAAAAAGTATTTTATATTTTACTATAAAAAAACTGATGTGCCATACTTGCATGCAAGCATGATGCATCAGTTCTTCTTGTTCTCAGGGAAACTTGAATAAAGCCCCCATATATATAAGCAAAATTAGCTGCTACGGAGTGTAGACAAAGCGCGAGTATTAATATGTACGTGATTTAATTATCCTTAATCATCATATCAACTCCAAAAACCTCTCATGAATCCGTGCATCATCATTAAGCTCCGGATGGAAGGCCAGCCCAATCTGGTTCTTATACTGCACACCGACAATTTTGCCGTCATACTCGGCGAGCACACGTACATCATTTTTGGCAAAGTCATCAATAGCTTCCACGTAAGGTGCCCTGATAAATGTCATGGTAAAGTCAAAGCTGTTGTCAAAACTTGCAGTGGCTTCAAAGCTTCCAAGCTGCCTGCCGTAGGCGTTTCTTTTAACAGTGACAGGCAAAGTGCCGAAATATACGTTGTCATCGTTGCTTATATGTGAAGCTAAAAGTATAAGACCGGCGCAGGTTGCAAGTACCGGAAGTCCGTTTGCAATCTTTTCCTTAAGCGCATCAAACATATCAAGCCCACGCAGCAGCTTGCCCTGTACAGTGCTCTCACCACCCGGCAGCACGAGGGCGTCTATGTCACAGATATCTGATTTTTGGCGCAGCTCAACACATTCACAGCCTAAAGACTCAAGCATGCGCTTGTGCTCAATAAACGCTCCCTGAACAGCTAAAACACCAATCTTAAGTCCTGATTTCATTTTATTTGCCTCTTTCTTCCATGATGATTTTAATCTCGCTCTCGTTGATTCCGACCATAGCCTCACCGAGATCCTCAGAAAGCTCTGCGATGAGCTTGGCATCTGTAAAGTTTGTCACAGCTTTTACGATAGCGGCAGCTCTCTTGGCAGGATCGCCTGACTTGAAGATACCTGAACCAACGAACACACCCTCGGCACCGAGCTGCATCATAAGAGCTGCATCAGCCGGAGTAGCCACACCGCCTGCCGCAAAGTTTACAACCGGAAGCTTGCCATTATCGTGAACAAACTTAACCAGCTCGAAAGGCACCTGAAGATGTTTAGCTGCCTCGAAAAGCTCATCCTCACGCATGGAAGTAAGCTTAGCAATCTCAGAATTCATCTTTCTCATATGTCTGACAGCCTGCACGATATCACCGGTACCGGGCTCACCCTTTGTACGGATCATGGAAGCTCCCTCGTTGATACGGCGGAGTGCTTCACCGAGGTCTCTTGCACCACATACGAAAGGCACCTTGAAATCTCTCTTGTTGATATGGTACACATCATCAGCAGGTGAAAGCACCTCAGACTCATCAATGTAGTCAATCTCGATAGCCTCGAGCACCTGAGCCTCCACGAAGTGACCTATACGGCACTTTGCCATGACAGGGATGCTGACAGCCTCCTGAATTCCCTTAATCATCTTAGGGTCGCTCATTCTTGAAACACCGCCTGCGGCTCTGATATCAGCAGGGATTCTCTCAAGCGCCATAACAGCACATGCACCGGCAGCCTCAGCAATCCTGGCCTGCTCCGGAGTCGTGACATCCATGATGACACCGCCCTTGAGCATCTGAGCAAGACCTTTGTTGAGTTCGTATTGAGTATTCTTATTGTTCTCCATTTGTTAAATCTCCTTTTATTTTTATATTGCTTTTATGTCAATTTATATGACGAAAGTAGTCAGGCGTGAGCAAATATGTTTACACGCCGCCTGCGCCGCCGGGCTGCATTTGCTCACACCAGTCGCATATCATGGTTGCAATATTACGCCACATCTGGTAATATTAAAATATTCAAAATAAGGAAAATAAAAATGCCAGAAAGCGGTGAATCAAATGCTGACCTACGACCTCACAAAAACAGACGGTCCACTCTACAAATGCCTGTATGAGTGCATCAAAAACGATATATCACAGGGGAAACTAAGCTCCGGGGAGAAAATGCCATCAAAGCGTACCCTCGCCAAGAATCTGGGAGTTAGTACCATTACGGTTGAAAATGCATATGACCAGTTGATAGGCGAGGGCTATATGTTTGCAAGGCCAAAGAAGGGCTATTTCATAGCCGATGTGTCAGATATAAGGGTAATCAAGGCACCGGTGCAGAAGGAGCTTAGCATAAAGCTGCCGCCTGAGCAGGATGAAAGCATATTTGACTTCTCATCAAACAGGACAGACCCGGGTAACTTTCCGTTTTCCATATGGGCAAAGCTCATGCGAGAGACGATTTCCCTTAGGGAGCAGGAGCTTTTGTCGGTGTCGCCGTGTGGCGGAGTGAGAGAGCTTCGGGAAGCGATAGCAAGCCATCTGTCATCGTTTCGCGGTATGAATGTGGACCCGGACCAGATAATAGTCGGAGCGGGAACAGAGTATCTGTACGGACTGCTTGTGAAGCTTTTGGGTACGGACAAGGTATACTGCGTGGAGGATCCGGGCTATAAGAAAATCAGCCAGATATACGAGTGCAACAATGCAAAATGCCTGCCGGTGCAGATGGATGAGCAGGGCATCAGCGTGGAGCTTATAAAGAAAGCGAACGCGCAGATAGCACATATCAGCCCGACACACCATTTCCCGACAGGAATCACTATGCCTGTAAACCGCCGCTATGAGCTTTTGGCGTGGGCTAACGAGAGCAGCGACAGATACATTATAGAGGATGATTACGACAGTGAGTTTCGCATGAACGGACACCCGATACCGCCTATCCTCTCGATAGATGCGTGCGAAAAGGTCATCTATATAAATACATTTTCAAAGTCTCTCACATCCACCATCCGAATCAGCTACATGGTGCTGCCGGAGCATCTGGCAAATGAGTTTTACAGGAGGCTTTCATTTTACTCATGTACGGTATCCACCTTCGAGCAGTACACGCTGGCACGATTTATCAGCGAGGGCTATTTTGAAAAGCACATAAACAGGATGAGACTGCACTACGGCAGAAAGCGCCAAAGCGTGCTTTCGTCCATAAAAGGCTGCTTCACTGAAAAGGAATGCAGGGTAATAGAAAATGACTCCGGACTGCATTTTATCATACAGTTTGACACAAACCTTCCGGACAAAACAGTTGAAGAAAGGCTTTTGAAAAAAGGCATAAAGCTTCAGGCGATTACCCATTTCAATCTGAGTAAGCCAAAGGAGGACAGGCATCAGTTTATTATCAATTACTCAAATATTGATGCAGACAGGATAATGGATGAGCTTTTAATTATTAAAGATACAATACTTTAACCAGACAGTACTTTAATAAAGCCGACTATAAAGTATATAAATAGTGTATACAAATAATAAATACAAACAGTGCAAATAATTTATGTGTGTAAAAATTTGACATAGATTTTACATACATCTGATAGAGCATTTTACAAAGCATCCATATAATGTATTCTCGAAGACAAGAAATTTATTACATGTTGCAGGAGATACAAATGGAGAAAAAAATCAAAATTCAGGTTCGCGACCTGAATCTGTATTATGGCCAGAATCATGCACTGCATGGTGTCAATATGGACATAAAAGAAAACAGCGTGACAGCGCTGATCGGACCGTCAGGATGTGGTAAGTCTACATTTTTAAAGTGTATCAACAGAATGAATGATCTGGTTGACAACGTCAGAATCGAAGGAAGCATAGAGATAGATGGTGAGAATATATATGCACCATCAGTCGATACAACCGTACTTCGCAAAAAGGTCGGCATGGTTTTCCAGCAGCCAAATCCGTTCCCGATGAGCATATATGACAATATCGCATATGGCCCGAGAGTGCATGGCATCAAGGATAAAAAGATACTCGACCAGATAGTTGAGGAAAGTCTTCAGGGGGCTGCAATCTTCAATGAAGTTAAAGATAGATTAAAGAAATCTGCTATGGGACTTTCGGGTGGACAGCAGCAGAGACTGTGTATTGCGAGAGCACTTGCCGTACAGCCGGAGGTGCTTTTGATGGATGAGCCAACATCAGCGCTTGACCCTATCTCTACTTCAAAGATAGAGGAGCTCATGGAGGATTTAAAGAAAAAGTACACAGTTGTGGTTGTAACACATAACATGCAGCAGGCAGTGCGTGTGTCAGACGATACAGCCTTCTTCCTTGTGGGAGATATGGTAGAGTTTGGTGACACAAAGACAATTTTCTCATATCCACAGGACAAGAGAACAGAGGATTACATCACAGGGAGGTTTGGTTAATGAGATCGAAATTCGACGAGCAGCTTAAGACGCTGAATGAAGAAATGATGCACATGGGAAGCATGATTGAGGAGTCAATCCAGAAAGCAATCGAGGCATTTATACATCAGGATGCCGATAGCGCCAAAGCCATCATGGAGGGCGATTCAGAGATAGACAGAGAGCAGAAAAAGATAGAGAGCCTGTGCTTTAATCTGCTCATGCAGCAGCAGCCTGTAGCAAGAGACCTTAGAACAATTTCTGCAGCGATGAAGATGGTTACTGATATGGAGCGTATAGGAGACCACGCAGCCGATATCAGCGAGATGACCATTTTGATGAGCAGTGACAAGCCATACAGGGTCAATATAGAGCATGTCAAGAGCATGGCTTCAGAGACAATGCTTATGCTTATCAGGGCAATCGAGGCGTATGTTGAGAAGAACAATGACAAGGCTCACATAGTGATGAAGCAGGATGATGTGGTTGATGAGCTTTTTGATAAGGTAAAGGCTGAGCTTATTGATTTCATCAGGGAGCACCCGGAGGATGGTGAGCAGGCAGAGGATCTTCTCATGGTTGCAAAATACTTTGAGCGTATCGGAGACCATGCGACAAATATTGCTGAGTGGGTTGAGTTTGCACTTGATGACAAGGTTCGCAAATCATGATTTAATTATCATACACAATGAAAGGTATACATCGAATTGCATGCAGGCATGCATCGATGATACCTTTTTACCCTTTAATCATGAAATTTATACAGACGATGGATTTTACATAAATTTTACATAAAACCATCGTCTGTTTTACATTAGTAATGTATAATCGAAAGTAAAAAGCAGGTAAAAATTTTACATAAGATTTTTTGAAATGGAGAAAGCTATGGCACTTATTTATATTGTAGAGGACGACGAGAGCATACGTGAGATAGAAAGTATTGCTTTAAAAAACAGTAATTACATCGTCAGTGCATTTGAAAACGCAAAGGAATTTTACAAGAAGCTGGATGAGCTCGTACCGGACCTCATACTGCTTGACGTGATGCTTCCGGATGAGAGCGGCTACGATATCGTGAGAAAGCTCAGAAAACGTCCGGCCACACAGGATATTCCTATTATAATGGTCACAGCCAAGACCACAGAGATGGATATGATAAAAGGGCTTGACGGAGGCGCAGATGATTACATTAAAAAGCCTTTCTCAATCATGGAGCTTATCACAAGAGTAAAGGCACTGCTCAGGAGAACAGCGAAGGAGGAGCCGAAGCTTTTAAAGCTGGATGATCTGGTGATTGACCATGAGCGCCATGTCGTTACAGTGAAAAATGAGCCTGTTGACCTTACATACAAGGAGTACGAGCTTTTAAGGCTTCTGATGGGCAGTCAGGGCATAGTCATGACCAGGGAGGTCATCATGAGAAGCGTCTGGGATACGGACTTTGAGGGCGAGACACGTACAGTGGACATGCACATAAAGACACTCCGCCACAAGCTGGGTGATTATGGCAGCAGGATAAAGACAGTCAGAAATGTGGGCTATGTTATAGAATAATAGCTGTTTTATGATTTCTGATATACATAAGCGGAGCGTACAGCATGAAAAAGAAGATTAACTATTATCTGGTAGCTACAGCACTTTTTGTTGCAATTGCCACAATGATTTCCATGACAGTAATCAACTATTACCTCTTCCAGAAGCAGGTAAAGGAAGACTTACAGGTCATGGCAGAGACAATAGAAAGCACAGGAATACTAAAACAGGATATAAATGAAATCCCGCAGATTGACGTGGAGGGGATTCGTGCCACCTGGATTGACAAGGACGGCACAGTGCTGTATGACAATCAAAATGATGTGAAAAAACTTGAAAATCATGGTGATAGACCGGAAGTTGAATCAGCATTTGATAAAGGTACGGGAGACAGCGTGAGAACATCAGCCACCATGAACAGCAATACCTTCTATCATGCCATAAAGCTCAATGATGGAACGGTACTGCGTGTCTCTATTGCAGCAAGAAGTATCTGGAACATGTTTGCGAGCAGTATACCTGCCATGCTTATAGTGACGGTTATCATAGTTGGAATATGTGTGCTTCTCGCAAAGAGCCTGACCAGAAAGCTCATGAAGCCAATCGAGACACTCGCAGGCAACCTGGAGCAGGCCTCTGTCATCCAGAAAAAGACAGAGTACAAGGAACTCGTGCCGTTCATGAATGCGATAAGGATACAGCATGAGGGCGTGCTTGCCGCGGCAAAGAGCAGACAGGACTTCACAGCCAATGTGTCACACGAGCTAAAGACTCCGCTCACAGCCATCTCCGGCTACGCAGAGCTCATAGAAAACGGCATGGTCGAAAAGGAGCAGCAGATTCATTTTGCTACTGAAATCAGAAGAAATGCACAGCGCCTGCTTTCCTTAATCAATGATATCATAAAGCTCTCGGAGCTTGATTCAAGCGAGGCGCAGCAGGGCTTTGAACAGCTTGATCTGTACGGTCTGGTCAAGGACTGCATGGAAAATCTGCAGGTGAATGCCGAGCAGAGAAACGTAGCACTCAATTTTGACGGCACTGACTGCATGGTACGAGGCAACAGGCAGCTTCTCACGGAGCTAGTTGAGAATCTCTGCCAGAATGCTATCCGCTACAACAATGAGGGGGGCACCGTAAATGTGACGGTACACAAGCTCGGTGGCAAGACGGTTCTCACGGTCGAGGACAACGGCATAGGCATCCCAAAGGACCAGCAGGAGCGCGTCTTTGAGCGCTTCTACAGAGTGGACAAGAGCCGCTCGAAGGAGACCGGCGGCACAGGCCTTGGGCTTGCGATAGTAAAGCATATAGTGGAGCTGCATGATGCAGGGCTCATGCTCGACAGCGAGGTGGGGCGTGGCACAACAATAAAGGTGGAGTTTTAGCTCCGCCTTTTTGCATGCAGGGCGGGACGTAAGCACCGGGCAGTAGGACGCACACCGTACTCCCGCGTGAGCTACGCTTCGTGTCTAAGAGTCTGTAGGAATTATGCTTTTTAGGTTTTCGATGCCCGACGAAACCGGCTTTTATGCACCATCCGTGGTGCATAACGCCTTGCCCAGCCGTCCATGGCTTGGCATTTCTGTTTATTTAGGCATAATTCAACAGACTCTAAGACACTTCGCTATGCGCTCTAGCGCGAGTACGATGTACGTCCCACTGCCCGGTGCTTACGTCCCCCGCGCCATACCGGCCCCACATATTTCAGCCCGTAGTAATAAGAGAACCGGGCACACAAGCCCTTGCAAAATTGTTATTCAGTGTTTATAATCATATGTTAGCAGCGAAAACAAGGCAAGACCAGGAGGAACAGCCATGTATCAGGAAATATCGAAATTACTTATGTACGGAGATTTATCTCAGGACGAGATACTTTATAAATTGGGCCAGCTCTTTGAGCAGTTTGAGGTGGGCGAGTACAACAAGACAGAGCTTGTGCGCGACATCAATACACAGGTCAAGAGAATCCTAAAGGTAGCGACAGACTATGGTTTTGATGACAATCTGTGGCACAACTATCTCACTTTCTTCCTTATGATGAGTGAGAATCCGTTTTCCATCACCTGTGAGAAGGTCGGAGCCAGCGATGGCAGCGTAAATGGGCTTGTGGCAAACGATTTCAGGATTTTTAAGAAGCTTTTCGATTATGATTTCAAGCCAATCGAGTCAGCACTCGGAATCGACTGCTTCACACAGATCAGCAATTATAAGGCCATTGTGAAAAAGGACCTTATGTACAATCACAATGTCAGCGAGAAAGTAAGGGCGCTGAGCAAGAAGCTTGAGGCAGCTAAGGATGAGCAGGAGTTCTTTGATGTGGTAACAGGCTTTTACAAGGCATACGGAGTCGGCATGTTTGGTCTCAACAAGGCATTCAGGATTGAGGAGCATCTGGATGGTGGCTTCTCCTTCATGCCAATCAACAATATGGATGCGGTCATGCTCGATGACCTGATCGGTTATGAAATCCAGAAGAAAAAGCTCACAGACAATACAGAAGCGTTTGTACAGGGCAAAAAGGCCAACAATGTGCTGCTTTTCGGAGACAGCGGAACCGGAAAATCAACAAGCATCAAGGCCATTGTCAATCAGTATTATGATGACGGACTGCGCATGATTGAGATATACAAGCATCAGTTCAAATACCTGTCAAAGATTATCGCAGCAATTAAAAACAGAAACTACAGATTTATCATATATATGGATGACCTCTCTTTCGAGGAGCATGAGATTGAGTACAAGTTCCTAAAGGCAGTTATCGAGGGTGGCGTGGAGACAAAGCCTGACAACATACTGATTTATGCAACCTCTAACCGCCGTCACCTGATAAAGGAGACATGGAATGACCGTAATGACCAGGACAACAGCAATGACAAGCATCACTCAGATACAGTTGAGGAGAAGCTGTCACTTGTAAACCGTTTTGGTGTGACAATCAGCTACTCAAAGCCATCGCAGAAGGAGTTCTTCAACATCGTAACAGAGCTTGCGAGAAAGAGCGGCTGCACACTTTCAGACGAGGAGCTGTGCAGGGAGGCAAACAAGTGGGAGCTCAGCCATGGTGGCATTTCGGGACGTACTGCAACACAGTTTGTCAACTACATTATGGCTAACAATTAAGCAGCAGGCATAAGCATGAAAGGATAGTATATGCTCTACCAGATAAGTAATGGCGCTGTCGCATTTGGCGACGACGTCATTTTGCATAGTATAGATTTTGAAATCAGAAACACAGAAAAGATAGCGATAGTCGGCAGAAACGGCTGTGGCAAGACAACACTTTTAAAGCTCATTTCAGGCGAGGTTGAGATGGAAAAGCTCGACAGCGATGAGAGCGCCTTTATTGCAAAGGCAGGAAACCCGGAGATAGGGTATCTGAAGCAGATTGCGTTTGATGATCCTGATGTGACACTCGAGCAGGAGGTGCGCAAATGCTTCGTGAAAATGGACGAGCGAAAGGCAGAGCTTGCGCGCGCAGCGGCAGAGCTCGAGCATGATTATTCCGATGAAAAGGTAGCCAGATATACCGCGATGGAGGAGGCCTTCAAGGATGATGGCGGCTACTATTATGAGAAGGAATATGAGGTTATGATCCGCAAGTTCGGCTTCTCTGATGATGAGCGCAAAAAGCCAATCCGTGACTTTTCCGGAGGACAGCAGACCAAGATAGCATTCATAAAGCTGCTTTTGTCAAAGCCTGACATACTGCTTTTGGACGAGCCGACCAACCACCTCGATGTCACGACGATTGAGTGGCTTGAGGGCTATCTGAAGTCGTACCCGAAGGCAGTGGTTGTTGTATCCCATGACCGTATGTTTCTCGACAATGTGGTAGATGTGGTATACGAGATAGAGTACGGCACAGCAAGGCGCTATCCGGGCAATTATACCAATTTTATCGCCCGCAAAAAGGAAAACTACGACAAGCAGATGAAGGATCACATCGCCCAACAGAAGGAGATAGAGCGTTTGCAGCGTATGGTTACGCGCTTCAAGGGCAAGCCGACCAAGACAGCCATGGCGCAGTCAAAGCAGAAGGCTATCGACCGCATGGTGATTATCGAGGCACCGGACAAGTACGACAACAAGACCTTCCATGCCAATTTCCAGCCCGAAAAGGAGACCGGAAACGATGTGCTTTATACATCAGAGCTTGCAATCGGCTATGACCATCCGCTCTCCGTAGTGTCGCTTGATTTGAAAAGAGGCGAAAAGCTTGGCATACTCGGAGGAAACGGACTTGGAAAATCGACATTTTTAAAGACAATCGTGGGCAAAATCCCTGCACTTTCAGGCGAGTACCGCTTTGGAACCAACGTGCAGATAGGATATTTCGACCAGCAGATGGCCATGTATACAAGCAACAAGACTGTGCTCGATGATTTTTGGGATGAGTATCCGAATCTTACAGAAACCGAGGCCAGAAATGCACTCGGAGCCTTCCTTTTTTCAGGGGAGGACGTGTTCAAGAACGTAAATATGCTCTCCGGAGGAGAAAAGGTCAGACTGGCGCTTTGTAAGATTTTAAAGACCAGACCGAACGTGCTTGTGCTCGATGAGCCAACCAACCATATGGATATCGTAGGTAAGGAAACGCTAGAGAGCATGCTTAAGGACTACAAGGGCACACTGATTTTTGTATCACACGACAGATATTTTGTGAAAAAGGTAGCCACACAGCTGCTTGTGTTCGAGGATGGCACGACCAATCTCTATCAGTTTGGCTATGAGCAGTATCAGGAAAAGCTCGACAGGGAGGCTTCGGAGAGCAAAAATGTATACAGAGGCAATGCAATATTTGGCGGCGCGATAAGCCAGAACGGCAGCAGTCAGACCGGCGGCAGTCAGACAGGCAGTGATGCAAACCGGAGCACGTCACAAACCGCTGCAGCAGGCAATGTGGGCGAAAGCACCAATGCAAATAGCGCAGCCCAGGCAGGCGGCATGGCTGTCTCATCAACCGGCAAGGCATACTACAACCCAGGCAAGGAGCGCTCAAAGATACAAAAAAAGGTCAAAAAGGTCGAGGAGGACCTGGCAGTCAAGGAAGCAAAGCTCGATGAGCTAAAGGCCGAGCTTATGAAGCCGGAGTATCAGTCAAGCTACTCAAAGCTCACGGAAATCCAGAACGAAATAGACGCTCTCGAGGAAGAAATCCTTATAGATATGGAGGCGTGGGAGGAGCTTTCCTCTCAGCTTGAGGCGCTGGGATAGGTTAGATGTGCTGTGGTAGCTTAGAAACGTTGTGATAGCTTAGATGTGCTGTTGTAGTTGAGAAATGTTGCGATAGTGTATAAAAAATCACTCAACTTGATGTTTTTTATTCTGATGAAATCCCTAATTATAGCGAAATCAAGTGATTTCGCGTCGAATCATAAATAAAATCTTGATTTTTTATATAAAATGCATAAAAATGATTGATGAAAAAGAAATTTATGGTATAATATTTACATGATACAGACAACGTATCAAATAAATGATAAAGGGGTTGGACATCATGAGAATAACAATTTCAGGAAGAAACATCGAATTAACAGAGGGGCTTAAGCAGGCAGTAGAGGAGAAGCTGTCAAAGCTGGAGAAGTTTTTTAAACCGGACACAGACGTATACGTTACACTCAGCGTAGAAAAGGATAGACAGAAAATCGAGGTTACTATCCCGGCAAAGGGACATGTTATCCGTTCAGAGCAGGTCAGCAACGATATGTACGTATCAATTGACCTCGTAGAGGAAGTAATCGAGAGACAGCTTCGCAAATACAGAACCAAGATTTCCGCAAAGAAGTATGCACCGGCGATATTCCAGGATGATTTCGTGGAGGCAGACGATGCAGAGGACGAGGAAATCAAGATTGTCCGTACAAAGAGATTTGGTATGAAACCTATGTATCCTGAGGATGCATGCATCCAGATGGAGCTCTCAGGCCACGATTTCTTCGTATTCAGAAATGCAGAGAATGACGAAGTAAATGTAGTCTACAAGAGAAAAGGACATACATACGGACTTATCGAACCGGAATGTTAGACTCTTGTTTTTCATCATAATTTAACCTTTCTTTCATCGAAAACCGGCAGCCGTTGGCTGCCGGTTTTTTATATTAACCATTTATATAAATTTTAAAAAATGAAATAATTAGAACAAAAACCTCAAAATATAGTACAAATTTATCATTACAAAAATTCTGATATAAAAAGAGCAATATTAAACAAAAACCAACTAAATTAAACCTAAAACCATGTCGTATTTTGTCGAAAACTGCTAATCACCTATCAATATTAAATCTTCTAATAGAAATCTTCAAAATACAAGCGCGTAACGCGCCTAGAATATTGATATATTATATGGAAAAATGAATCCACCAACAAAGAGTGAAATTTCGCAAAAGCGACAAAATTTCAAAAGAAAGACAAAAAAAGAAGTTCTACGAAAAATACAATCGATGGAGGGATGAAATATTTGGGAAGAATTTATTATGAACAGAAAGGACTTATTAACCTCGATGATATCGTAGATATATTTATTGAGGTGGGAAATATACACAATTACCTGGAAAATGCAGCCTTGCGGATTTTGCTTTTTGGCAATCCTGAGCTGAATTTTTATCAGTGCCGATTATTAGTATTGAAGTACGGAGAATCACTTTCACAGGATGATTTGCACGGGCGGATGGTATTTATGAGAATGATACAGCTGCTGGAAGCTAACACAGTTTAAAATAAAATGAGAATTTCTTTTTTGACCGGGCAACCGGTCTTTCTTTTTTGCACAAATGGTGTTATAATTTTGAAGAAATTATGTTGATTACTCATAGCTTTAAAAAAGAAGCATTGCATTGTGTTTAATTAAACCAAAGCATGATAATTCAATCAAAGAAAAGAGGACAAAAATGAACATCGTAGTACTTGCCGGAGGGCTCAGCACAGAGAGAGATGTTTCCTTCAAGACAGGAAGCATGGTAGCTAAGGCGCTCAAAGAGAACGGCCACAAAGTTATATTATTGGATGTATTTATGGGATATAGTGACAGGGAGGAGGACCTGACAGGTATATTTGACCGCGCGGACGAGATAAGCGTGCAGGTCAGTGATATTCCGACAGAGGCACCTGACCTCGCAAAGGTAAAGGCTTCCAGAAAGGACCAGTCACCTTGCTTCTTCGGACCAAATGTCATCAAAATGTGTCAGATGGCGGACATTGTTTTCATGGCACTCCACGGAGAAAACGGAGAAAACGGAAAGATACAGGCAGCATTTGACCTCTTCGGTGTCAAATATACAGGCAGCGATTATTTAAGCTCAGCCATCGCCATGAACAAGGAAACATCAAAGCAGTTCTTCCTTGCAAACGGTATCCCTACTCCAAAGGGTATTTCCATGACAAGAGAGACCAGACAGGACGATATCACAAAGCTTGACCTGACACTTCCATGCGTGGTAAAGCCATGCTGCGGTGGCTCAAGCATCGGTGTCACCATCGTTAGGGATGCGGCAGAGTTTAAGGCAGCACTTGACGATGCCTTTAAGTGGGAAAATGAGCTGGTTATCGAGGAGTTTGTACAGGGCAGGGAGTTCTCTGTCGGCGTTATCGAGGGCAAGGCTCTTCCTATTATAGAGATTGCACCGAAGGAGGGCTTCTACGATTATAAGAATAAATACAAGGCGGGCAGTACGGTAGAGACATGTCCGGCCGAGCTTCCTGAGCAGGTGACAAAGGATATGCAGCACTATGCCGAGGAGGTTGCGCGCGTTATAGGGCTTGACACATATTCACGCTCAGACTTTTTGCTCAATGACAAAAATGAGATGTTCTGCCTCGAGGCAAACACACTGCCTGGCATGACTCCGACCAGTCTTCTGCCACAGGAGGCAGCGGTTATCGGTATGAGCTTTAATCAGCTCTGTGAGCATCTGATTGACATATCTTTGAAAAAATATGAGGTGTAGCATGTCGGATAAGTACATGAAGAATCTTACATTTGCAAATATCGCAAAGGCCTGCGAGGGCACATACATAGGCGATGAGACACTGCTTGATACGACAATCACCGGCGCAGTAATAGACAGCAGACAGGTGAAGGAGGGCTATCTTTTTATCCCGATAAAGGGAGAAAGGGTGGACGGACACAAATTCATTCCGACTGTGTTTGAGCAGGGGGCAGCAATTGTGCTCTCTGAGCATGAGCTGACGGATCCGGCAGGCCCATATGTGCTTGTTGAATCAACCACCGATGCCATGAAAAAGATCGCGGCATTTTACAGAAAAAGCCTTGATATCAAGGTGGTGGGCATCACCGGAAGTGTCGGCAAGACCAGCACCAAGGAGATGATATCATCAGTTCTTGAGCAGAAATACAGCGTCCACAAGACCGCAGGCAATTTCAACAACGAGATAGGCCTGCCACTCACCATTTTCGGAATCAGGGAAAGCCATCAGGTAGCGGTGCTCGAGATGGGCATATCTGATTTTGGCGAGATGCACAGACTTTCTACTATGTCTTGCCCGGATGTCATGGTCATCACCAATATCGGCTACTGCCATCTGGAGTTTTTGGGCGACAGGGATGGTGTGCTTAAAGCAAAGACAGAGTGCTTTGAGCATATGATGCCGGATGCGGTCGCAGTGCTGAATGCAGATGACGACAAGCTGGCCACAGTGCAGACTGTAAATGGAAAGCCTGCCATATACTATGGCAAGGAATCGGCTTCGGACGTTCATAAATCAGTATATACCACAAATATTGAAAACCTGGGCTTTGACGGCATGAAGGCTCATTTTGTCACTCCTGAGGGTGAGTTTGATGCACACATCCACATCCCGGGTGAGCACAATGTATACAATGCCATGGCGGCAGCGGCTGTCGGATTGCAGCTTGGCCTCACAATAGCTGAGATAAAATCAGGAATCGAGAAAGCAGAGACAATCGCAGGACGTACCAATTTTATCAAAACACACGGCATGACAGTGATAGATGACTGCTACAATGCAAATCCTGTATCCATGAAATCCTCTATCGAGGTGCTTTCACATGCAAAGGGCAGGACAATAGCAGTGCTTGGCGACATGGGCGAGCTTGGAAGCGATGAGAAAAAGCTGCACCATGAGGTAGGCGAAGCAGTTGGAGAGAATCATATCCATACACTTTTTGCCGCAGGAGAGCTTGCAAAGGAATATGCAGCCGGAGCCGCAGAGAAATCATCCGATGTAGACATCCACTATTTCGAGGATAGGGAGACCATGACACAGGAGCTTCTTTCATATGTGAAGGAGGGTGACACCATACTGGTGAAGGCATCACACTTCATGGAGTTTCCGAAGGTGGTCGAGGCTCTGAGTGAGTAAAATTAGATAAAATCAATCGGGTGGAAATTAATTCGATATTTAATAATTGCAAGGAATGGATATTCTCCAAGCCTCATAATATTATAAAAGAAAGAGAGAAAAATAATGGCACAGAATCCAATCGTAACAATCACAATGGAAAACGGCGATGTAATCAAGGCGGAGCTTTATCCGGAAATCGCACCAAACACAGTAAACAACTTTATCAGCTTAATCAATCACAACTTCTATGACGGAGTATGCTTCCACCGTGTAATCAAGGGCTTTATGCTCCAGGGCGGAGATCCTGACGGAAACGGCACAGGCGGCCCTGGCTATGAAATCAAGGGCGAGTTCACACACAACGGCTTCAAAAATGACTTAAAGCACACAGCCGGTGTACTTTCAATGGCACGTACCATGATACCTGATTCAGCAGGCAGCCAGTTCTTCATCATGCATCAGGATGCACCACATCTCGATGGTGAGTATGCGGCATTCGGCAAGGTAATCGAGGGCATGGATGTGGTAAACAAGATCGCTGAGGTGCGCACAGACTACATGGACAAACCACTTGAGGCTCAGGTCATGAAGACAGTTACAGTTGAGACCTTCGGAGTGGACTATCCGGAGCCGGAGACAGTTTAATGATAATAATTATCGATGAGGCAAGCGCAAAACTTGCCTCTTTTTACTATCATGACGAGATGTTCAAGCTGCAGTGGAGAAGTGTGGCAGGCAAGGCATCTATGTCAGAAGAGCTGCAAGAAAAACTGTATGGTGCACTACTGGGAAAATTGCTGGATGAGTTGCAGAAGAAACTGCCGGATGAGCAGCAGAATAATTTGTGTGTGTATGAAATAGAAAATAATTCAGGATATACAGAATCTGCAGATAACACCGCGAAAGCTAATACGGGAAATCTAAGAATACCGAAAGCTCCCGCAGACTACATCTGGATAATATCAAACCGGCAGCAGAAGCAAATAGCTGACTCGCTCGGCATAGCATCAGTAGGAGAACCGCAGTGTGGCACGCGCTATGCAGTCGAGAGCCTTGCAGAACTTGATATTGAGTATCTGGAGCGGGTGCGCAGGCGGTATAATCACATCCCGTGGGACATCGGCGAGACAGACAGGTGTCTGATACGTGAGCTGTCCCTGTCAGACCTTCCTGCACTCTATGAGCTCTATGACAAGCCCGGCATGACAGACTTTGTGGAGCCGCTGTTTGACTACGAGACAGAGCTTGAATACCAGAAAGCATATATAGAGAACATGTATGGCTTTTACGAGTATGGCATGTGGCTTGTATTTTCCAGGGAAACAGGTAAGCTGATAGGCAGGGCAGGGCTTGAGCATGATGAACTGGGCTATATGATAGCGCCGGAATTATGGGACCAAGGCTATGCCACGGAGGTGTGCCGCTTCATAATAGACTACGCGCGCGAAAACACAGACTTTGAAGAGCTTTACTGCCGGATAGACGAGAAAAATACGGCATCGGTGCGCCTTGCCAAAAAGCTTGGATTTACAAATAGCGGGCATATGGATGATGATATAAACGCTTCTATATATAGAAAAAATATAAAAAACATAAAAAACAATGAAAAACATTGAAAAATATGCAATTAGGCAATAAAATATAAACATAGTTTAACGATTTGGAGGACGAAAAAATGAAACAATATGCATACGGAGTAGATATAGGTGGAACAACTGTAAAGATAGGCTTTTTCGAGACCACAGGAAAGCTTGTCGATACATGGGAGATTCCTACACGCACAGAGAATTCCGGTGAGCTCATCCTGCCTGATATCGCAGCATCCATCAAGGAGAATAACGAGAAGCACGGCATCGAGATGGGTGACATCGAGGGTGTAGGCATGGGAGTTCCGGGACCTATAAAGGATGACGGAACAGTATTGAAGTGTGTCAACCTCGGCTGGGGCGTGTTCAACGTGGCACAGTCACTCTCAGTACTGTGCGGCGGCATCAAGGTAAAGGCCGGAAACGATGCCAACGTAGCTGCACTCGGTGAGATGTGGCAGGGTGGCGGAAAGGGTCATCAGGATGTAGTCATGATCACACTCGGCACAGGCGTAGGCGGAGGAATCATCCGCGAGGGCAGAATCGTAGCCGGAATAAACGGAGCAGGCGGAGAGATAGGACATATGCCTATGGTAGATGATGAGTCAGAGTGCTGTGGCTGCGGCAAGAAGGGCTGCTTAGAGCAGTATGCATCAGCAAACGGACTCGTAAGAGTGGCAGAGAGATACATTGCAGCACACAGGGATGTGGCAACAAAGCTTGATTTAAATGCAGGCTTCACAGCAAAGGATGTATGCGATGCGGCAAAGGCTGGCGATGCAGCAGGCATTGCAGCAGTGGAGCAGTCTATGAAGCTTCTCGGCAAGGCAATGGCAGCAGTAGCATGCGTTATGGACCCTGAGGTATTTGTTGTAGGCGGAGGCCTTTCAAAGGCAGGCAGCATCATCATCGATACTGCGGCAAAGTACTATAAAGAGTATGCCTTCCATGCAAGCCGCGAGACTGAGATAAAGCTTGCCACACTCGGCAACTCAGCCGGCATGTATGGCGGGGTAAAGATGGTTATCGGCTAACATTGGATTGCAATTTTTAAAGAAATAAAATATAATGGCTACTAAAGATACACTACAATCGAGGTGAGACTATTGGCAGATTACTCAACAGAAGAATTAGAAAAAATAGCGGACAAATTTCGCTCAGATACCAGCGGTATAAGGGGAACAAAGGATTTTACGAGCCCAGAGGAGCTTTACGATGAGCTTAAAAAGGAAATCAAAAAGTATCATCCGTCGGATGACACAAGCCTTGTGGACAAAGCCTACAGGGTAGCTTATGATGCCCATAAGGGGCAGGCGCGTAAGTCAGGAGAGCCTTATATCATACATCCGCTGTGTGTTGCCATAATACTCGCCGAGCTCGAGCTGGATAAGGAAACCATTGCAGCAGGACTGCTCCATGATGTGCTGGAGGATACCATCATGACTATGGATGAGATGCGCGCGGAGTTTGGAGACGATGTCGCACATCTGGTGGATGGTGTCACGAAGTTAAAGCACCTGCATCTGACAGACAGCACCAAGGATCCGAAGGACAAGAACGCGGACAGGCTTGAGATGCAGGCTGAGAATCTGCGCAAGATGTTTCTCGCCATGGCAAAGGATATCAGAGTCATCCTCATAAAGCTGGCAGACAGACTGCACAATATGCGTACACTCAAGTACCAGTCCAAGGAGGCACAGCAGCGTATCGCCAGAGAGACACAGGATATCTATTGTCCTATCGCGCAGCGACTTGGTATCAGCAAGATAAAGATAGAGCTCGAGGACCTTTGTATGAAGTACCTCTATCCGGATGCCTACTACGATCTGGTAGAGAAGGTAGCCCTCAGAAAGGCAGAGCGCGACACCTACATCCAGGGCCTGGTAAACGATGTCAAGAAGTATGTTACAGATGCCGGCATCAAGGCTGAGATATACGGCAGGGCAAAGCATTTCTTCAGTATATATAAGAAGATGGTCAATCAGGACAAGACGATAGACCAGATATATGACCTTTTTGCCATCAGGATTCTGGTGGACACCATACCGGACTGCTATGCAGTGCTTGGTATCATACATGAGAAGTATAAGCCTATACCGGGCCGTTTCAAGGACTATATTGCCATGCCGAAGCAGAACATGTACCAGTCGCTTCACACGACACTCATAGGCCCGAGCGGACAGCCGTTTGAGATACAGATACGTACCTATGAGATGCATCGTACAGCTGAGTACGGTATCGCAGCGCACTGGAAGTACAAGGAAGCAAACAACGGCAATGCCACTACCACAACTGTCACAGAGGAGGAGAAGCTCAGCTGGCTGCGCCAGATACTCGAGTGGCAGCAGGACATGTCGGATAATAAGGAGTTTATGACTTTATTAAAGAGTGATTTAAATTTATTCTCCGACAATGTATTTGCATTCACACCGTCCGGCGATGTAAAGAACCTGCCAAAGGGCTCCACACCTATAGACTTTGCCTACAGCATACACTCTGCGGTCGGCAACAAGATGGTTGGAGCCAAGGTGAACGGTAAGCTAGTGCCGATAGACTATGTCATCAAAAACGGTGACCAGATAGAGATAATCACCTCACAGAACTCCAAGGGACCAAGCCGTGACTGGCTCAAGGTCGTAAAGAGCACACAGGCCAAGAACAAGATCAACCAGTGGTTCAGAAGTGAGCTCAAGGAGGAGAATATACAGCACGGCAAGGATCTGATAGCAGCCTATGCCAAGGCAAAGGGTATCAACTTTGCAGAGATAAATAAGCCTGAGTATCAGGAGAAAATACGCCGCAAATACGGCTTCCACGACTGGAACTCATGCCTTGCAACCGTCGGTCACGGCGGACTCAAGGAGAGCCAGATAGTCAACAGGATGTACGACGAGTACAAGAAGGATCATGTGGTGCCGGTGACAGATGCAGATGTGCTTGGCAGCATTGCAGAAAAGCAGCAGGCGGCAGCAGGCACACAGCCCGAGCACAAGTCAAAGAGCGGTATTGTGGTACACGGACTCTATGACGTGGCTGTGCACTTCTCGAAGTGCTGCAATCCTGTTCCGGGAGATGAAATCGTGGGTTTTGTCACAAGAGGCCGAGGCATCTCCATCCACAGGACAGACTGTGTGAATATCATCAATCTGTCCAAGATAGAAAAGGACAGGCTCATAGAAGCAGAGTGGCAGGATACAGCCCTCATGGACAACGGTGCCGAGTATCAGGCAGACCTAAAGATATTCTGTCATGACAGGCCGGGACTGCTCGTAGATATCACAAAGATATTTACCGAGAAGGAAATCAATATCAGTGGTATCCAGTCCAAGACCAGCAAGCAGGGCATCGCTACAATCGAGGTATTTTTTAATATCAAAGGCAGGGACCAGATAAAGGTTCTCGTGGAGAAGCTCAGACAGATAGAAAGTGTAATAGACGTAGAGAGGACCACCGGCTAAATCCCGGTGGTTCTTGCGTGAAGCATAACATATAACAAACAAGGAGTACACTCATATGGTAAATATGAAGATAGACCACTTCGTAGTGGGACCGGTGCAGACCAACTGCTATTTTGTCACCAATATAAAGACAAAGGAAATGATAATAATAGACCCTGGCGCGTGTGCTAATCAGCTCGCCAAAAAAGTGGATGAATCAGGCGCAAAGCCAGTAGCAATACTGCTCACACACGGACACTTTGACCATGCCACTGATGCAAAGCCGCTCGCAGACCGCTACGGCATCAAGATATATATCCATGAGGCAGACAAAGCCACACTCGATGACCCGCAGCTTAATGTCAGCTACATGATGGGGCAGTCAAAAACATTTTATGCAGATGTATTTTTGAAGGATAAGCAGGAGCTTGACATCGCAGGCTTTCACATAGTAGTGCTTCACACACCGGGGCATACACCTGGCGGCTGCTGCTATTATTTCCCGTATGAGGACGTGATCTTTACAGGAGACTCACTGTTTTGCGGCTCAATCGGACGTACGGATTTCAAGGGCGGCAGCATGTCAGACCTCGTGCGCACAGTGAAGGAAAAGATCATGACACTGCCTGAGCATACAGAGGTATACCCGGGCCACAACGACACAACAACCATAGAAAACGAGAGGATGTATAACCCTTACTTATGATAGTAGTAGTATTTAATAAACCGGATTTTGAATATGATGTGCACTCATTGCTCAAGGAGTTCTTCCCTCAGGAGGATGTGCAGATGTACTATAGCTGCCCACCTGATGAGGTGGAGGGAAAAAACCTGGCATGCACACACCACGAGATGACAGATGATGGCGTAAAGGAATTTGCGGATGCCTCACAGGTATTTAAGATAGACTATGTGGGCGATGAAATTGCAGTGGAGTGGACAGTAAATAGGACCGGCGGAAATAATTCCATGACAGATGAGATGCAGCATGCTGACAAAAGTGACATTGAAACAGCCGGAAAAAGTATATGCACAAAAATATCTGTGACCGGCGCAGACCGCAAGGAGACCAAAAACCACCTCAAGCTCGCCCTGTATTCCATGATAGAAAAGGGTACAGGAAAGAGCCTTCCGTGGGGCACACTCTCAGGTATCAGACCGACCAAAATAGCCATGAAATGTATAGAGGACGGCATGAGCGATAAGGAAACCTACGACTATCTGAAGGAAACTTACCTCGCAAGCGATGAGAAAATCGACCTCTCAATAGGCATAGCAAAGCGTGAGAAGGCACTGCTCGATAAGGTGGACTATGACAACGGCTACAGCCTGTACATAGGCATACCCTTCTGCCCGAGTACCTGTGCATACTGCTCGTTTACCTCATACCCGCTCGGTGTGTGGAAAAACCGCGTGGACGATTACCTAGACGCACTCGAGAAGGAGATAGACTACACAGCACAGAAATTCTACCACAGGAAGCTAAACTCCATCTACATAGGAGGCGGCACACCGACCACTCTAAGCCCTGCGCAGCTTGACAGGCTTATCAGAAAAATCAAATGCAGCTTTGATTTAAAGGACTGCCTGGAATTTACCGTGGAGGCAGGCAGACCAGACTCCATCACGAGAGAAAAGCTTATGGCACTAAAGAAAAACGGCATCAGCCGTATATCAGTAAATCCACAGACCATGAAGCAGCAGACACTTGATATAATAGGAAGACACCACACAGTAGACGATACGATACAAAGCTTCAAGCTCGCGCGTGAGCTGGGCTTTGACAACATAAACATGGACCTCATCATGGGACTTCCCGAGGAGACACTCGATGATGTAAGGCACACAATGGAGCTGGTGAAGGAACTGGCGCCTGACAACGTCACCATCCACTCACTCGCAGTAAAGCGAGCTGCAAGACTCACCATCTTCAAGGACCGCTACAGCGATATGCAGATGATCAACACTCAGGAGCATATGGATCTCTGCGCAGCCTACTGTAAGCAGATGGGGCTTGAGCCATACTACCTCTACAGGCAGAAGGGCATGGCAGGCAATATGGAGAACGTGGGCTATGCGGCAAAGGGCAAGGCCGGCGTATACAACATACTGATCATGGAGGAAAAGCAGACCATCGTGGCGTGCGGAGCCGGAGCAAGCACTAAGCGCGTCTGGCCTATACCGAATCCGGACGGCACACACCGCATCGACAGATGCGAGAATGTCAAGGATGTAGGGCAGTATATTGCAAGGATTGATGAGATGATAGAGAGGAAGCAGAGGTTGTTTGAGGAGTAATAAGCAGCATGACATATAATAATGTATAATTATTGGTGCTGTAATATCATAGCGATTAGTGAATACGTCGAAAATTGTAAAGAAACCATGAGATTAATTGACAAAGTATAAAAAATGAGCGAAAATATATTATTGAAAACCCTGATTAGATACAGAAAAAGATACAAATAACCGAATAAAACATACGTAAAACAAAATAGGCTAAAATAATTCGGGGGGGGATACAAAGGTACCTCCCCTAGAACAGGTATAAAGGAAAATAAAAGATACCATAAGGAGAATTTGGAAAGAATGTACAGAAAGAAAGGCAGAGGATGGACAAAGCATATAGACTTTATGCTTATAGATATCGCATGCATTGTTATAGCATTTTTTATTTCATATGTGATACGCTTCGGCTTTAATAACCCATACATGGACAAGGACTACCGTATACTGGGGGTAGCATTTCTTCTGATAGATTTCTTTGTGGAGATAATGGCAGACTCATTCAAGAATGTCCTAAAGAGAGGATATCTGGATGAGCTTATATCGACCTGCAAGCACGCAATGCTTGTATTTCTGGCGACAGCACTATTTCTGTTCACCACACAGATGGCTGATATATACTCGCGATTATCATTTTATATCATGTTTCCAATCTATGTGACAATATCATATGTAGCAAGAATTGCACTCAAGAGCTTCCTTAAGAAAAAGGGCTTCGGAGCATCTAAGAAATCACTGCTTGTCATAGCACCGGATGCCATGCTTCGTGATACACTGCGCACAGTGGAGAAAAGCTGTATAGGCTATACAAGGATAGTAGCAGCTTCGCTGGATACAGATATGAAGGGCAAGACCATATGCAGCATACCGATAGTTGCAAACCACGATGGCATAGTGGACTATGCGTGTGATGAGTGGGTGGATGAGGTGCTCATACCGCCGTGCAGCGAGGATGAATATCCGGAGAAGATGGCAGATATATTCCTGGAGATGGGAATAGCAGTACATACAGGAATAGCCAAAAACGGCACAGCCCAGGGCGGTTATAAGCAGATAGAAAAGATAGGCGACTACACAGTAGTCACATCAAGCGTGAACTATGCCAATACCAGTGCACTTCTGGTAAAGAGGGGCATGGATATAGTTGGAGGACTGGTGGGCTGCCTGTTCACACTTATCATAATGATATTTGTGGGTCCTATGATATACATAGCATCGCCGGGGCCGATATTCTTCTCACAGGAGAGAATCGGCAGAAACGGCAGGAAGTTCAAGATGTACAAATTCCGCAGCATGTATATGGATGCCGAGGAGCGAAAGAAGGAGCTTGCGGCGCAGAATAAAGTGGGCGACGGAATGATGTTCAAGATGGACTTTGACCCGAGAATAATAGGCAATAAGGTGCTGCCAAACGGAAAAAAGAAAACCGGAATTGGGCAGTTCATCAGGAAAACAAGCCTGGATGAATTTCCACAATTCTTCAATATACTAGTGGGAGATATGAGCCTGGTAGGCACCAGGCCACCAACACTCGATGAGTGGGAGAAGTATGAGCCACACCATAGAGCCAGAATGTCATTCAGGCCGGGATTGACCGGACTGTGGCAGGTGAGTGGAAGGAGCAATATCACGGACTTTGAGGAAGTGGTGAAGCTGGATACACAGTATATTGGGGAGTGGAGTGTTAAGGGGGATATAAGTATTCTCTTTAAGACAGTTATGGGTGTATTAAAGAGTGATGGAGCAGTTTAAGAGACGTGAATAGACGAAAGAGTAAGCATAAAGAAAAACTTAATATTGCTATGTTTGGGCAAAAAAGGATTCCGTCAAGAGAAGGTGGAGTTGAGATTGTTGTTGAGGAACTTTGCACAAGGATGGTTGCACAAGGGCATAATGTGACTTGCTACAACAGAGGTGGGCATCATGTAAGCGGTTCAGAGTATGATTCAAAACGGCTTAAAGAATATAAAGGAATAAAGCTTAAGACAGTTCCAACAATAGAAAAGAAAGGTCTAGCGGCTGTTTCGTCATCATTTTTTGCAGCTTTATGCTGTGCTTTTGGTCAGTATGACATTGTTCATATTCATGCAGAGGGACCGGCATTTTTTGCTTGGTTGCCAAAAATGTTTGGCAAAAAAGTGATTGTCACTATACATGGGTTGGATTGGCAACGTGAAAAATGGAAAAGTGGATTTGGTTCAAAATTTATTCATCAGGGTGAAAAGAATGCTGTGAAGTTTGCGGATGAAATTATTGTACTTAGTAAAGGTGTTCAGGATTATTTTGAAAAAACATATGGTAGAAAAACTGTATTTATTCCAAATGGTGTAAGTCATCATATAGAAAGAGAACCACAGATTATAAAAAATAAATTTGGATTAGATAAAGATAAATATATTTTGTTCCTTGGACGATTAGTTCCGGAAAAAGGAATCAAGTATTTAATAGAAGCATTTAAACAGGTTGATACAGATAAAAAATTGGTTATTGCTGGTGGCAGTTCGGATACAAGTGAATTTGAAAATGAAATGAAAGAACTTGCTAAAGAAGATAAACGAATCTTATTTACTGGATTTGTTCAAGGTCAAGAGTTAGAAGAGTTGTATAGCAACGCGTATGTGTATGTACTCCCATCTGACTTAGAGGGAATGCCTTTAAGTTTGTTGGAGGCAATGAGCTACGGAAATTGTTGCCTGGTATCGGATATACCGGAATGTGTTGATGTGGTTGAAGATAAAGCACTTATATTTCAAAAATCAGATGTAAATAGCTTATATACAAAGCTCGTTGATATATGTTGTAACTCTTCAAAGGTGCATTCATTTAAACGTACAGCAGAGGAATTTGTATGTAATAAATATAGCTGGAATAAAATTGTAAAAGATACTTGCTGCTTATACAGATAAAAATAAAAAGGTTGGAAATAAAATGTCAGAAAAGAAATTAAACGGAACAGTAATAGTAACTTATAGATGTAATGCTCGCTGTAGCATGTGCAATAGGTATAAAGCACCTTCAAAACCGGATGAAGAAATCAGTATTGAGACTATAAAAAAACTTCCTAAGATGTATTTTACAAACATTACAGGAGGCGAACCTTTCATAAGAACTGATCTGAAAGATATTGTAAGAGAATTATATAAGAAAAGTGATCGAATAGTTATATCTACTAATGGATTTTTTACAGACCGAATTGTGGATTTAGCAAAAGAATTTCCTCAAATTGGTATAAGAATATCTATTGAAGGACTTGAAAAAACAAATAATGAGATTCGTGGCTTGGAAAATGGATTTCAGAGGGGATATGGTACGTTAAAGAAATTACGTGAAATGGGAATGAAGGATGTAGGTTTTGGAATGACAGTTCAGGATAAAAATGCTCCGGATCTTGTCCCTTTATATGAGCTCTCTAATGAAATGGGAATGGAGTTTGCTACGGCGAGTCTACATAATAGTTTTTATTTTGTTGAGGCGAAAAATATTATAAATGATCGCCCGATGGTTGCAAAGAACTTTGAAAATCTTGTTAATGAACTGTTGAAGAGTAATAGTCCGAAGAAATGGTTTAGGGCATATTTTAATCATGGACTTATTAATTATATATATGGACAGAAAAGATTATTACCATGTGATATGAGTTTTGACACTTTTTTTATTGATCCTTATGGAGATGTTATGCCATGTAATGGAACAAAAGATAAAGAGGTTATGGGAAATCTCAATAATCAATCATGGGATGAATTATGGAATAGTGTGGAAGCAGAAAATGTTAGAAAAAAAGTACGTTGTTGTGATAGAGATTGTTGGATGATAGGCTCAGTTTCTCCGGCTATGCACAAATATATTTGGAAACCGGCTTGGTGGGTATTTACGCATAAAGTTAAGAGTGTTTTTGGTGGAAAGTATTCTATGTATGAGAACAAAATATGCAGAGAATATCGTGACGGTAAGGTGTGTAAAGATGAATTGGATAAATGTAGTACATGTGATAAAAACTGCATTGTAAATAATGGCTTAAGTGAAGCTAGTAAGGCACAGTTGGTTGGAAAAACTGGTGAAGAAATAGTTGATGCTGATATTGCACTACAGATGGGAGAAAAGTCATGATAAAAGTTTTAATGACATTACCTGTAAAAATAGGATTTGATGGTATGAGTAAACAGGTATTATCTTATGGAAAATATATGGACAAATCTGATGTTATTATTGATTTGGTTTCTTGTAGAGGATTTGATCCTAAAATGAAATCTAATGTTGATGAGGCTAATTTTCATAATATCTATAGATTAGAATATAGAGATACAAATCAGATAAAATATTTTTTAGATCTTTATAAAATCATGAAAAAAGAAAAATATGATGTTATTCATGTAAATGGACAGAGTGCGACTATGTCAGTTGAGATGCTGGCTGCGAAATTAGCTGGTTGTAAATTGAGAGTTGCACATTCTCATAATTCGAGATGTTTGCATAAAAAGGCTCATAATATGCTGAAACCATTATTTAATGCTACTTATAACGATGCTATTGCCTGTAGTAAGGAGGCGGGCGATTGGCTTTTTGGAGATAAACCATATTGGATTTTAAATAATGGAATTGATATTGATAAATATAAATTTTCAACAACAACAAGAACAGAATTTAGGAAAAAGTTAAAATTATCAGATAAAGATATAGCAGTATGCCATGTTGGAGCATTTGAACCATGGAAAAATCATAAGTTTTTAATAGACGTTTTTGATGAGATTAAAAAGGAAAATTCAGGATATAAATTGTTCCTGTTTGGAATTAATGGAACAACACAAGAAAGCATATTGTCTCTGATTAATGAGAGAAGGCTTGAGGATACGATTAGATTTATGGGAACTGCAGATGATATTAACAATTATTTACAAGCTATGGATTTAATGCTTCTTCCGTCATTATATGAAGGATTTCCAGTAACTGTAGTTGAATGGCAAGCAAATGGTCTTCCATGTATTGTATCCGATACAATTACAAAAGATGTAAAAATTACAGATTTGGTAAAACAGTTATCTATAGAGGATGGAACTACTATTTGGAAAAATGAAATACTAAAGCATAATAATGAAGTAGATGTTGAAACAAGAAAGTCATATTATATAAAGGTTTCTAAGGCGGGATACAATATTAAGAATAATGTGTCATCGTTGAAAGAACACTACATAGAAAGATTAGGTGATAATTAGTGGTTAATATGGTAGTAGACATTATTGTGCCTGTATATAATGTGTCAAAATATTTGAACAAATGTATTGAGAGTTTACTGGCTCAAACTTATAAATATATCAAAATTATATTAGTAGATGATGGGTCAACAGATGGCTCGGAAAAAATATGTGATAACTATGCTAGAATTGATGATCGCATTAATGTAATTCACAAGGAAAATGGTGGTTTGGTATCTGCGTGGACTATGGGCATAAAGAATTCAAAGTCAGAATGGGTAGTGTTTGTCGATGGAGATGACTGGGTGGAATATAAGCATATAGAGTTACTTGTAAAAGAGCAGATAGAATCATCGGCAGATATTGTTGTAACCCGAATGAAACAAATCGATAAAGGAAACGAGGAGTTTATTGAATTTTGTGTTCCAGAAGGAAGATACATTGGAGAAAAACTAAAAACGGAATTACATCCGGTTATGATAAATGCAGGTGGATTTGAAAGAAGGGGTGTACCATTTTCTAGATGTAGTAAACTTATTAGAAAAAGTATTATAATTAGAAATCTTAAATACTCATATGAAAAAGCTACCTATGAAGAAGATTTTAATATTATTGCGCCATGTCTTATGGATGCAAAAGCAATATCATTGCTAAAAGTAGAGGGAGCAGCGTATTGTTATAGAAAAGTTGAAAGTTCTATGCTTCATGGATATGATTGTAATATGTCTAATTCAATATATCATATATATCCAATATTGTTGAAAGCATGTAAATCAAAGAATATGGGGGGATTTGTCAGACAGATTCAATTTGAATATGTTTCTGCGGTTGTCAGATTGTTTTTAAACGAAACAAAAAATTCTGAAGGCTATATAAATATGAGTAGAATTATAAAAAAATATTTGACTGATAGATTATTTCAGCAATCTCTTGAAATAGTTGATGCGAGAATGTATCCTGTTAAGTTTCGTATAATACTATATTTCTTAAAACATTATGACAGTTTTATGAGTAAAATCATAATAAAATTGATCTGTTTGATTAGAAGACAAGGAATAAATCATGCATAGATTTCAGATTAAAATTAGAACTATTTTTTTAGAGCTATTGTTAGTATATCCAGTTATAAATATAATGGGATGTGTTTTTTTTCATGGAGACAATATGACAACACTTTCATTGAGTTATTGTTCTATATTGATACTATTATATGTGACTGATGTTAAAAAATTATCACGAAAAAATATATATATTTTAATTATATTTGCTTTTATATTAATTTTAGAGATATATAGAGATCAAAATATGTTTATTCTATTTGTGACTTTTATTTTTGCTAACATAATGCTAAGTATATATTCTTCTAATAAAATCATGGTAAAAGAATATATTGAATATTTTGTGAAAAAAAAGAACCAGTTTTATATAGTTCAGTTGGTGTTTTTAATAATCCTTTTTTTATTTGTTATGAAAAATGGCCTTACAGCGGGATGGAATACTTGGGTTTTACAGGGACCTTACAATTATCCACATACATTGGCATATCTTTTTTTATTTATGATGATGTTAGACACTTTTTATTTTATAGAGTTTCGAGAAAAGTTTGTAATTCTATTTATAGCAGTAAGCTTTGCTTGTATTATTTTGACAGCAGTAAGATCAGTCTTAATAGCTAGCATTATAGTAATTGGGTATATATTTTATAGAGTGTTTTCAAGAAAGCAATTTATAAAATTTATTTTGTATTGTTTTTTATTATTTGTTTGTATATATATAGCATATAATTATGGATTGTTTGATGCGTTGCTTACAAAAAGTAAATTGGCATTGGAAAATGGATCTATATCTAATGGTAGAAGTAGTATTCTTATTAGCTCATTATATGCGTTGAAACAGGGAAATGAATATGTAAATACAATTTGTGGAGTAGGAATGACAAATTTATTAAAATGGAATGGAATAAATATAAATGCAAATATTCATGCACATAATGATTTTGTTGACGCCTTAGTTGGTTTTGGATTAATTGGTTTAGGAATATACGTCTATAATTTTGTGAAATTCTGTAAAAATAGTTTTATATGGATGATGGGAACAGTGGGATTTTTAGCGTACGTAAATGGACTTTTTGTATATAGTGACATTATTCCAATTTTAATATACGCTAAGCTCTTATTTTCACATAGTAAAATACAAAAAAATAGAATAGGGAAAAGTTTGTAATTATGAAAAGAATTTTTTATTTAAGAACATATTATCAAGTAATTGTTGCACTTCAAATGGTAAATACTATATGCATAGATGATCAAGTTGTTTTTTTGATTTCAGATGATTCAGAAAGCACAGAAATGCTTGTTGAATCGTTGGGAAAATTAGGAATAGTTTATAAGAGTATATTAGTTAAAACAAAAAAACTTACTTATCAAAAAAGTATGATTGATAAGATCAAAGATTTTGTTGAAGTTTGTTTTTTGAAAAAAAATAGATATGTTATATTTTTAAAAGAAGTACTAAATGAAAAGTTTGATGAGTTTATTTTTTTTAATTATGGAGTTGATACGGTTGCTTTCTATAATTTAATGGTTAGAAATAATATTAATCTTAGAGTGTCTTGCATAGAAGAAGGAATTTTGTCATATAATAGTCAATTTGATAATGATCATGGGAAAATAGTTGAAATTTCACATTATACAAGAAAAATATTAAAACGTAAGACATTAAAAGATAATTTACATAATTTTTATTGTTATTATCCTATATTATATAGAGGAAATTTAGTACCTGTACAGATACCAAGAATAAGTGTGGAAGCTAAAATAACAGGTATACTTCGGAATATTTTTAAACCAGATAATACCATCTATACAAAGAAGTATATTTTTTTTACTTCAGTTTATGATTTTGAAGGTGGAAACCCTATTGGGGAATATGAACTTGTGTGCAAAGTGGCAAAATTAGTGGGAATAGATAATTTGTTAGTTAAAACGCATCCACGTGATTCAAGAACAATATATAAAGACCATGGGTTTAATGTAGATGTAAATTCATCTATACCATGGGAAGCAATACAATTATCTGGTGATTTTAGCGATAAAGTATTTTTAACAATAAATTCAGGAAGCGTATTGTCAGGAAGTACAATGTCAGAAAAACCGGTTAAAACTTTTTATATGTATAAATTGTGTGATATTAAAGAGAATAAGAGTTGTCAAAAAAATGCTCAAGATATAGAAGCATTACTTTGCGAAAGTTCTATGAAAGAAGTTTTTAGAAACGTAAGAATTGCAGAAAAAATTGAGGATATTTTATGAGTAAATCCAGCTACTTGATAAAGAACATGGGAATTTTAACTATAAGTAATTTCTCATCTAAGATTTTAGTTTTTTTATTAGTTCCGTTATATACGAGTGTTTTATCGACAAAGGAGTATGGAACATATGATTTGGCAGTATCTACAGCAACGTTACTATATCCAATTCTTACTTTGAATATTGTTGATGCTGTAATGAGATTTTTAATGGATAAAGAAAGTGATAAAAAAGCAATTGCATCTATTGGCTTGAAATATGTATCTATAAGTTCAGTTTTATTTGGTTTTATTATGTTGTTTTTTTATATAACAGGTATTTGGTCAGATATTAATGGACTAGAGGGATATATTTTTTCTTATTATATATCGTATGTGATTAATCAATTTTTTATTCAATTTGCTAAAGGCTTAGAAAAAGTAAAGAATATGGGGGTTGCAGGTGTATTAAGTACAATAGTAACAATAATTGCTAATTTATTCTTTTTATTGGTAATAAAATGGGGACTAATTGGATTCTTTTTAGCAAATATTTTGGCACAAATTGTATCAGCAATTTATCTGTTTTTGAAAACTGAAATATATAACTATATAGAAATAAAAAGACAACCTATTGCACTTCGAAGAGAAATGCTTATTTATTCTGTACCATTGATTGCAACTGTTGTTGGTTGGTGGGTGAATAGTTGTGCAGATAAGTATATTGTAACTTTTATTTTGGGTATTTCGGCAAATGGCTTACTTTCAGTTTCATATAAAATACCGCAAATTATAAATACCATTCAAGGTATTTTTACTCAAGCATGGCAGATTTCGGCAATAAAAGAATATGGTAGTAGTGATACAGCAGACTTTTATGGGAAAACTTTTATAGTTATAAATCTTATGATGTGTATTGTATGTTCGTTTCTGATTTTTATGACGAGACCATTAGCATATATTTTATATGCTAATGATTTTTATGAGGCATGGAAGTATGTTCCGTTTTTATTGGTATCTAGTGTGTTAAATTGTGCTTCAGGATTGTTAGGACCAATATTATCCGCAAAAAAAAATTCTAAAGCAATGATGTGGTCGGCAATAGTAGGTGCTGTCGCAAATATTATTATGAATATTGTATTTGTAAATCTTACAGGAATCCAAGGAGCTACATTTGCTACGTTAGTTAGTTCATATATTATTTATATAATTAGAAAGTATGCAGTAGGAGAAGATATATATATCAATAATTATTATGTGATTATTGTAACGTGGCTTATTTTAGTAGTGCAAGGTATTATAGAAAGTAATTTTATGAATTATTATTTGGAAATATTATGCGTAGTAGTTATTATTATTATCAATAAAAATTCGGTGTGGCAAGTACTTAATTTGGTAAAAAACATATATAAAAATATCAAGTGAAAAGAGGGTAAAAAAATGAAAACAGTAGCATTTGTTCCAATTAAATTAAATAATCAAAGGACACCAGGAAAAAATATTAAAAAATTTGACGATGGAAGTTCCTTAATTACAGTTTTTTTAAGAAATCTAATTAAAGTAAAATCATTTGATGATGTATATGTATTTTGCAGTAATCCTAAGATTAAAGAATATATTGTACCAGGAGTAAAATACTTGGAACGACCAGTATATCTTGATACACAGGAGGCTACACCACAAGATATTATGGGAGAATTTATTAAAAGAATTGATGCAGATATTTATGCTGTATGTCATTGTACGTCACCTTTTGTTTCTGTAGAGCATTTTGAAGAGTGTGTTGCTGCAACAAAGAGTAGTGAATATGATTCTTCGTTCACAGCCGAAAAACTTCAACATTTAATGTGGACAGATAAAAACGAACCATTAAACTTTGATCCGACAAATGTTCCAAGAACGCAAGATTTGCCAGTATATTATAATGAAGTTTCAGCAGCTTATGTTTTTAAAAAGGAAGTTTATGAAAAATATAAACGGAGAATAGGAATTAAACCTCATATTACGGAAGTTAGCGGAGTTGAATGCGTTGACATTGATTATCCAGAGGATTTTGAAATTGCGAATGCAATATATATGTCTATGATAAAGGGAGGAAAGTAATAATGAAGCATCATACAATGTTGTTAGATTGTACATTAAGAGATGGGGCATACTTATTAGATAAAAAATTTGGTGATAGTAACATTAGAGGTATAGTTTCTGGTTTGGTAAAAGCTGGAATAGATTGTATTGAGATAGGTTTCTTTCAAGATGAAGGGGCTGGTGATGGAAAAACAGTTTATTTAAATTCTGAAGACGCTAAACGATTTATTCCGAAAGAAAAAAATGGATGTTTATTTACTGTTTTAGCTGATTGTAGCAGGTATTCTGTTAGTAATCTGGATAAGTGTGATGGTACATCTATAGATGCCGTAAGGGAGTGTTTTTTTAAAGGAGAACGTTCAAGGGCAGTAGAAAATTGTAAAGTAATTAAAGATAAAGGATATAAGTGTTTTGTTCAACCAGTTGATATTTTAGGATATTCAGATGCTGAACTTATAGATTTCCTACAGGAAATTAATAATGTTGAACCATATTGTCTATCAATAGTTGATACTTTTGGCTCAATGTATCAAGATGATTTACATAGAATTTTTGAAATAATTAATCATAATCTAATTCCGACATGTAAAGTTGGATTTCATTCTCATAATAATATGCAGATGTCCAATGCTTTATCTCAAGAGTTTATTAGAATGACCTATGGTAAAAGAGAGATTGTGGTTGATGGAACAATTTCTGGAATGGGAAGGGGAGCCGGAAATACTCCGACGGAATTAATTGCTCAGTATCTTGTTTCACAAAGAGAATATAATTATGATATAGACGCTATTCTTGATTTAATAGATGATTATATGGATAATATAAGAACTAAGTGTTCATGGGGGTATTCTACACCATATTTTATCGCTGGATGCTATGGTGCTCACGTAAATAATATTGCTTATTTAACCCAAAAGAACAGCATTAGATCTAAAGATATAAGATATATTTTAAATAAGATAGGTGCTATTCCTAGAAAAAGATATGATTACAATCTCTTAGAAAAAACGTATGTTGATTATACATCGTCTGAAATTGATGATTCAAAGACAATTAAGGAGTTGTATGATGAATTAAATGGAAAGGATATATTAATTCTAGTTCCGGGAAGCAGCGTGACAAGTGATTATTTTAATGTACAAAAGTATATTGAGAAAAAAAAGCCGGTAATAATAAGTGTAAATTTTATTCATGATAAAATTGATTCAGATTATGTTTATATGAGTAATGTACGACGTTATTCTTTGATGATTGGAAATGAAAAATTACAAAATTGTAAAAAGATAACTACATCTAATATTAAGACAAAACCAGATGATAATGAAATGATTATTTCATTTAATGATTTAATAAAATGTGGTTGGAATAATCTTGATAATTCGACAATTATGTTACTTAGATTATTGGATAAATTCCATTTAGATAGTATTGCATTAGCAGGTTTTGATGGATATGATGTGAATATTAAGAGTAATTATGCTACTAATAGTTTAGAGTTATCTAATGTAAGAGATAATCCTATGGAGTTGAACGAAGAAATCCATAGTATGCTTGAGGATTATAAAGCAACGAGAAATAGTCATACTAAGATTCAATTTATTACTCCTTCTAGGTTTTCAGAAATATTTGATGAGGGGATACAATGATTAGATATTTAATAATGGATGTTGATGGAACATTAACTGATGGAAAAATATATATGGGAGCTTCAGGAGAAGTTATGAAAGCTTTTGATATAAAAGATGGATGTGGGATTAAAGATATTCTGCCAAGATGTTATATTACTCCAATAATAATTACTGCGCGAGAAAGCAAAATACTTACAAACAGATGTGATGAGTTGGGCATTAAACATGTCTATCAGGGAATAAGAAACAAACTAGAAAAACTTCATTCTCTTGTAGATGATTTAAGTGAATGCGCATATATTGGAGATGATATATTAGATTTGCAATGTATGGAACCAATAAAGGAGGCGAGAGGTATAGTAGGGTGTCCAGCAGATGCAGCTAAAAAAGTGTTAAAAATTGCAGATTTTATTTCTAAAAAAGATGGTGGAAATGGAGCTGTAAGAGAATTTATTGAATGGTTGGAGATAAATAAATGAAAAAATGTACTATTTTTTTAAAATCATTATTAGTGATATGCTTAGTTTGTATGTCAATAGGATGTACAATGGTAAGTGCGAGTGATCTTGGATTAGCAAATTCTAAGATTGTTGAATTGGGATCTTTCGGTTCAAATGGGGAAAATATATCTTCATCGAATAGAGCAAGAACAAAAAACATCTATAAAACATCTGAGCAGGCATTTAAGTTTGAAAGCAGCAAAGCAGCGGGAATGAGATATGCAGTCGTAGGATTTGATGCAAATGGCAAGAGAGTGCTTGATTCAGGCTGGCAGACAGGAGCAACATACACACTTGGAAAAGATGTGGTAAGCTACAGACTGTTATTCTCATATACAGATAACAGAACAATGACAGTAGAAGATACATTGAAAATAGAAAAGAGTCTATCTATTATACCAGCTAGCGCAATTGATGATTGGGAATTACCTATAATGTAGATATATCAATTTACTATGGTGATTACATTGAAAAAACAAATCAATGTAATCACCATCATATTAATATCTGCGTAAGCGCAAAATAATTCGACGGATTGCAACAAATTAATTATCAACCCATAATAAGTATCAGGAAATGCTAGTGTTTTACTATACTTATGTTTGCTAGATGCTGGCATTTTACTCTAATTATTATGAGGTAAAAGCTATGAGAGCACCAAGAGTACCAGTCGAAGAACAATACCGCCTGATCATGGAATGCCGCAAAAGCGGACTGTCTGATCATCAGTGGTGTTTAAACAATGACATTAATCCAGGCACCTTTTACAACTGGGTTAAGCGTCTACGCAAGAATGGCTGCGGAAATATTCCTGAGAAAAATCAGCTGTCAACTTATGAACAGTCTCATCAGGAAGTTGTAAAAATTGAGATGAATTCCATTTCGGTTCTCACTGACATGAATAAAAATACTGATACAGCCGCAATGGAGTTAATGATTGGAAACGTGAATCTGCGCATTTCAAACGAAACGGATCCACTGCTTCTTGCCAAAACAATCCAGATATTTGCGGAGCTTTCATGCTAGGCGATATAACAGCTGCCGGCGAGCTTTATATTGTGACTGGGTAAAGGCACTTCTATGGGAAAATGATGGCTTTGTACTCCTGTATAAACGCATGGAAGTAAAAGGCAGGTTCCGCTGGCCACGTTCAAGCCTGGAAGTGCGTCAACTTACATGGCAGCAATTCGATTGGCTTATGTCAGGCTTGAAATCGAACAGCCCAAAGCATTTAAAACGCCGTGAAGCCTTGAAAATAGCTGACTTGAAAAAGTAAATTCCAGTGTAAGAGTAAATTCCATCGTGATTTAAATTTTGCTGGTTTAACAAGAAAGTTTTGGACTAAATCTCTCGTTTTCTGCTATAATTAATGTAACTTATCGAAATTTTCTCGATTTCTAGACATGCTAAATAGGCTACTGGAATTCGGTGTGCTAGACTAAATTCCACCAGCCGCATCTTAAAAATGTGAAAAGTTTACATCCAGTCTGACAGCAGATTTCGATTAGTTTTATTAATGGTTAAAGCGTATCAGCTTAGGCGTCAGATTAACCTTATCTGGTTCAATCGGCTTAAGCTGAAATGCTTTTAAGATATCCTCACCAAGCGTTTCTAATGCAACTTCATATGGTGTCCTTCAACTGAGGATTTCTCGCGGAGTGGAGTTGATGTGGTTTACGATGAGATTCACATCCCATTGTGTTAAGAATTCAAAAGAAGTTCCTTTCGGTAAAACCATAAGAAAGCATCCATTTCCACAAAAGACGACAGGTCTAAGGAACAAAAGTCTGAGTAGGTTCTGTCTGTAAAAACAGAACAAACAGTGATTTGTGTTTTATGGCACTTTCGCGGTTTGAATTTTGCCTGTCTTTTCAAATCAATATTTCTTGCTGTGAAGAGTCCTTTGTCAATGTATGTGTACATAGAGCGGACAGATATATCCAGTTCCGGGTGATTTGTAAGGATTTGATAAGGGGATTGCCCCTGCTCAATCAATGGAGATATAATCTGGTCTTTCTGATGGAGCTGGTGCTTGGTCATATTTATTCCAGAACGAGAAGATATCAGCAGTTCACGATATTTTCTGTCAGCAGCACGGCCGTTGTAATAGTATTTATGTGCAATTGTGCAGCGATTTATCTTTTTCGTGCAGCCATTGCAAACATATGGCGCTTTGTCCAATCGTTTACATCGTTCTTTTTCAAAGTCCTTGCAGGTCTGATTACATGTAGGACATGAGGCACATTTAATGCCACAGAGAAGGATTTTTCCACAGGCATTGGTCTTTTGACAATGGTAACGATGAATGCAAAAGTTCTTTGCGTTATAAAAAGTACCTTTGTGATACCAATCTGAAAGCCGATGAGCACGGACTTCTTTAGATATAGTTGTTGGATCTTTACATAGAAATGCTGCAATGTCTTTAAAGGGAGTCCCTTTTGCCAGTTCATTTTCAATATAGATACGATCATTTAAAGCAAGGTGTTTCTGGTTTCCTGGTATATATTTACTCATAATGATTCTTCTTCTACTGCTGTCAGAAGGAGTCATAACCATAACATGATTGTATGAAAGAGTAAATATCTACTGTGCGAGAGTAAATTCCATCACCCTATTGGGCGGTGGAATTTAGAAATTCATTTTAGGATGCTTTTAAATTCGGTATTACTCTATTGAAGATCAACAAATACAGCGGTATACTACTATAAATATATGTTTGAGGAAGTATTAGTATGCCTGAATTTTGTTTGAAAAAAGAAATTGAAAAAAAATTACCTACTAATGATAGATTCACCATTGCATTGATTTTGCTTTGTTGCAACTTTTGTAAAAAAGTCCACGAAAAAAGTGAAATAGATAAGTATTCTAAATTGTTCGTTGAACCGCTATGGATTTCCATGAAAAAGGAGAAGCACGCTTTCTTTAGAGCAATGGGTTCCGCCATCTTAGAACATACAGCCGAACTGTTTCCGTCATCGAGCGATGAGCAGGCAGAAATGCAAAATATTGTTGCATCGGCTAAACGAGCTGCTTCTAGTGGTAACAATAAAGAGCTGATAGATTGTTTCTCTAGCGTCTCGCATAGTACTTACTTAAAAATGATGGCCCAATGGCATTTTTATGAGCTCTATGATGCGGGATTTGCTGCTGCATTATGCTATCTTTCGGCTAAAGCAGATATCCGTTATATGGCTTTTCGAACACAATTTTTATACGCAGAAGATAATACTGTGTTTTTTGATATAGGGGTTTCACTTGATGAAGGATTTGTTGAGTATACAACTCAACAAATTACGCAAATGCTTGGTGAAGAATGTTTGGAAGATGCATACTATTTCGAAGTAGAGTTTTATAAAAAGATTGCCCAAACATTTGGAATTAAACGACAAGAAGAAGGCGAAGTTATATTTAAAAACGGTGGTCCAATGTTACTTTATGAACATACAAAGCATGCGGACAAGTGTGCTTTTTATCAACTATTACAATTGTCTGATTGCCAAAATTGGCGTGAGGCTAGTCAAATACTAAAACATATTGTGGAGACAGAGAGCAATGGAAATGATTTGTAATATCACAAGAAATGATGAAACCAAGTTGGCTAACGCATTACGAAGCATATACTCTTCGGTTGTCATCAATGAATCTTTCAAAGATCAATCAGCATTTTTGCAAAGTGTCATTCTTCTTGTTGATGATGACATAAAATATGGACAATCACTTAGGGAAGTAAATCCTACTTTATCCTATAGAATATCCACTACACACGAATTAGCCGCTGCTTTTATTAGAAAGTATCAAAATGTAATAGACAAGGCAGGTAAATTAGCTTATTCAGCAAACGAAAGATATGGTTACACCGTTGATATCGCCTCTGTTGTAGGACCTTATATATTATATCAATGTGGTATTACCGACGAAAATTTATCATTTTATATTGCTCTTGGAATGACACTATCCAATATTATCTGTGATATTCTTGCAAAACATGAAGAAAAAAATATTGAGCAATTAGAAACCGAACAAATGGCAACTGTTTGTAAAGCAACATACCATCTTTTGAAAAAAACTCAAAAGAGAAATCAGTTACACAAAGTGCATGATCCCCAAATCGAAAAGAGTATAGTAGAGACAAGCAAATTGTTAGAAGAACTCACTAAAAAATAACGTTTTCTAATGGCGCTGTTGGCGGATTTAGCATAATATACTTGAGTGATTTTCCATAATCATAAAGAGAAAATTGGGAGGGGTGCAGACTGTAAAAGTTGCACCCCTCTTGAAGTTACAGCCTATCGCTCTGCCCCTATTACATTGTTCTTTTTACTTCTATATCTACGTTCCCGAAAATGCTGGGTTTTATTATAATACAACTTGTTTAGTGTATCTATTAGATTTCGGACATGTTGACCCAAAGCACCGGGACAGGATTCTTTAATTTTTCGCAACATTTATGTCCTCGGGTAGGCATGATAAAATAGAGATAGAAAGAATAAAGGAGGTTTTGATGATGAAGATACTGCTGAAAATATTGCTTGCGCCCTTCGCTCTGGCGCTGTCCCTTCTGGCGGCTATGCTGGTGTTTCTGTTTGATATTTGTGCCTTCCTGCTGACGATTGCCTCCGTGATCCTGGTGGTGCTGGGTATCGTCCTCTTTTTTACACCGACCCCCATCGGCGGGATTGTATTTCTGTTCCTCGCCTTCCTCCTTTCGCCGTATGGGCTGCAAGCGGCGGCTGGTTCTCTGCTTTGGGCTCTGGACGGAGGCAAGTCCGCTCTGTATCGGTTTCTGGCAAGTTAAACAGCCTCGGGCCATAATGGCCTGAAGTCGGGGCGGTCTGGACAGGCCGCCCTTTTTTCATAGAAGTCCAGCTAATAAATGTCAATAGTTAAATGAGAAAAAATCTATTTTATTTTCTGACTAAAAAAGGGCGGACTTTCCCCTTGGTGAAAATATCGTTTTTTGAAAGATATTGATTCATTGGGTTCATAGTATTTTATGCAGCTATGTCGCATTTAGCAGAATTGTATTGTTTGATATGCTCCTGAGGAGCAATGATTTTGAATGGTTTGTTATCTCTGAGTATTGCAAATATCATATTGCATACCTTATGTGAAACAGCTCCCATTGCTACGAGCTTTGGTTTTGAGTCACATTTTTTGAGGTAGTACTCACGAAGAACTGGATTTTTAGCTTCTCTATTACGGGAGATACTGATACTTTGTAATGTTAACGTGTGAATAACACGTCTAGCTATGGCAGAACCACGCTTAGACATTTGAACCTTGGTGCCTTCAAATTTACCGGATTGCTTTACTGCTGGATCAAGACCAAAATAAGCGAAAAGTTGTTTGGGCTTTGAAAATGCTGAAAAGTCACCGATCTCACCCATAATGGATACAGCAGACAAGAAACCAGCACCTTTGAAAGTTTCAATCAAATGAATCTGCTTGACAAAGTCAGAATCTTCATTAGCATCAACAAGCTCGTGGAGTGATTCAAGAATGCTGTTGATTTCTTCATCATATTTACGTATGAAGCTGATATAAAGGCGAATACGCTTGATGTTGCTGTCTATGATGTAACCAAACTGATTTGCATCAGTTGCCGCCTGAATTATGGCATTATACTTATTTTGAGCATATGTAAGCCCAAATCGAGCTGTGGATTTGATGATATCAATAATCTCTTGCTTGTCTGCTTTAAGAAAAGCTGATGGAGAGGTATAAGTCTCCAATAATGTAAGAGAAGTGTTGATAGTAACCTTGGAAAAGATGCCAAGATACTGTGGAAACGCCATGCGTAATTCACCCTGAAGCTTATTCACATAGGCACTGCGATTATCCATTAAATCGTAGTATTCACGGCATAGGTTACGGCAGTTTAGAGCAAGATCTGAAGGCATAAGTGAAACCTTTAAATCAGGTTTCAAACCAACCAAAGCAGCTTTTTTAGAATCAAAACGATCATTATGTACTTTTCGTATGTTGATATTTGTGCTATTCTTAGTGATGATAGGATTAATAACCGAGCAGTTAAAACCCTTATCACGAAGATAGCAGAAGAGTGGGTAATGATAAATTCCCGTGGATTCGAGGAAAATGCGACTTTCCAAAGAATACAACTCTTCTGCTTCTTTTATTTTAGAAACAGCGGTTGTAAGGGAATCAATACTGTTATGTAGGATTTTGTAAGGTTTTCCTACGAATTGTTGGTTTGGAAGTGCTATAGACATCCATGAGAAATCAGCACCGACATCAATACCAACAGAGATGAATAGTTCATCAAGATTAAAAATAACTTTGTTTGACATGAGCAATAGCCCCTTTCTGATAGGAATCCATTTCCAATCTGGCAGGTACACAACCTAGCGTGTTATTCGGGTATGGCCTTCAGGCTCCCAACCAGCTAAAACATAAAACCCTGTCGAATGGACTAATTGACTTTATTGCAGGTATCAGTCACAGAAGTGACTTCCCAAGGAGGTGAACATTCTTTGTCCTATCCTAAGAGATAATACCTTATGTTTTATCTGGTGTCTATCAGGAACCGTCAGACATGATAATTATTATGGATAACATCTGATGAAGGAAGAATCCCTTCTTTTGTTATCTGATTTACAGAAACTTATTAACCAAGTAGTCTTGATTGACTACACCATTATTATACTAGGAGGTAATCCATGCTTGAGAACGTTGCTAAAATCACTCGTGTCGTACTTGCATGTGGGTTATCCTTACGATTTTTTTATCCTCATCTTTTCTGACAACAGTCATGTTTCTTTGTCTTCACTTCAAAAAGATGAGGATAACATTTTCATCTTAAACCACAGATTCGGGCCATTTCTGCTTCATCATCAGGCCACAGCGGTTTTTCATCCGTTGACATTTTGCTGGATTCCATTGCTTTGCGCATCATTTCCAAGGAAGGAACCGCGTAAATGCGGGTAGTCTCAGTTGAAGAATGTCCAAGTATCCTGGAGATAAGTTCTAGTTCAGTTCCATCCTGATACAGATTTGTTGCACGGGTTCGGCGAACCATGTGCGGATAGCAGTGTTCCGGCAGATTAGGATGTTCAGGACGTATCTTGGAGGCATATTTTTTTATGATACGCTCTACATTTCCTACAGACATCCTATCTTTCCTGCCTTTTATGACTGTAAATATCAGTGGCGAGTCTGGCTCCTTTGTTGGATGGTAAGCCTTCAGGTAATTCCTCATGTGGTTGGCAGTTGTGTCTGTAATAGCAACGATTCGTTCCTTATCACCTTTTCCGTATATTCTAAGGTAAGGTATCTCGGCATCCAGATTTACTGAAGAGACATCAAGCGATAACAATTCAGAGACCCGGATGGCCGAATCATAAAGTAAGATAAGGATCATCTGATCCCTTCGACCAATCTTTGTATTCGGAGGGGCTGAAAGCAATGCTTTAAGATTCTCCTCAGATATCACTTCCCTTGTCAGTTTTGGCACTTTGAGAAATGGGACATGTGAAGCCGTCAGTGCAACTGACTGTAAAGAAATATCACCATCCGCAACATACCAGAGGTATGCCCTGATTGCTGCCAGCCTGTTATTACAGGTAGTTTCGGCATTTCCATTTTTGTTCAGAAACTCCATATAGGACAATAACAGGTCATGTGTACAATCTTCGAATCTGAAGGAGCGTATAGACAGATGCAGAGTGTCCGTTATATATCGTCTGAAAACTGTTAGCGCATCCCGGTAAGTCTCCACTGTATTTCTGCTTTTTAGCGCCTGCTCCGGCAGGTAATGTTCTAGAAATTCAAGAGTCTTTGAAAAGAACAGCTTCTTCTGTGGCTTTATTCTACTCATAAGTGTTTACCTCCGGGATCATAAGTTTTCCAGTCCTATCTTTGGACCTGATTATACGAAATGCTTCGGCAACCTGATGGTAATAGTAGAAAGTTTCATTCGGACTTTGATGACCTAAATACCTGCTGAGGAATGGAAGCATTTCTTTTAACGGAATACCTTCTTCCATCCACAGGTTCATCCGTTTTACCACAAAAGTATGTCTGAGGCAGTGTACTGTCGGAGCTTTGTCACAGTATTCCGCATACGGTGTTAAAGCCCAGAATTCCCGGAACTTCTTATCAATTGTACAGTTACTCAGGCACCTCTCAGGTTCTCTTGCTGGGAATACCCAGTCCGACAGGCAATGATATTTATCGTACAAGACTTTTTCATATGTCCGTAACAGTTCTGTAAGGTCCTCAGGCATATATAGCAATCGGTCCTTATGGCCCTTGGAATGCAGTATACGGATTGTTCCCTGTCTAAGATCCATATCCAGCCAGTGGAGTTTTCTTGCTTCTGAAATGCGCAGGCCACAACAATAAATGAGCCGAAAGAGTACTTTATACTCGGCAGCTAGCCGATAAAAACCTGTTATGCTGACTGCTGGAGCGTAACTATCAACCGCTTCGAAGAAGGCTTTTATTTCAGCATCTAACAGGATATGTACTACTGTTTTCTCAGCTTTATAAAAGTTGGATGGAATGTAAGCTTCTAACCCCAATGAAACCAGAAACAATGCGAATTGTCGTATTACGGACGTTCTGGCGGAGCACGTGACGAGAGCTTCACCATCACGTAAAGTTCCCCATTTCTTTACAAGATCTCTGCTCAGACATGGTTCTTTTATGGATTCCTCTATACAGAAAATATCAAAGTGTTTCAGTTTCCATTCTTCACTTTCATATATAAAACCGGCAGCACGTTTTTCATGTAAGAACATTTTAATGTACGGTGCAAAACAGCTTTGGAATTGATATCCACTGATATTCATGCCAAACCTCCTTCCATGAGAATCCCGGCACGGTCCAGGGATAATCCACATTTTCTGCTTCTTTCATCATCCAGAAGCAGATACTTCATAACACTTGAAGAATCACGATGTCCAAGAGCGTCCATGACATCATCAATCCCTGCATGGTTCCGCAAAAGATTTGTTGCGAAGGTTCTGCGGGTTACATGAAAACCACCGCCTTTTACATTTTTCCTCTCAGGCAGGATACGGTAGAGTGCTTTTGTACATACCTTACCAGTGAGTTTTCCGTATGGAGCTTTAGACCTGATAAAAATATATTCAGTACCGGTCTTTGGTCTGCCGGATGTTATATATGAATATACAGCATTGCCAACTTCAACAGGCAACGGAAGAGTGATCTGCGTTTTTGTTTTCTTCATGACAATGGATATCTGACGGTTCTTCCAGTCAATATCCTGAAATCTGAGTGCTAGGATATCATATGCCCTCAGCCCCATCCTCACTCCGAGTAAAACTATTGCAATGTCGCGAAGTTCTATAGGTTCATTGTGTTCCTCCCGAAAAGTATTGATTCTCTGTAACTGCTCATCGGACAGCACATCAATGATCTTATCCTGCGGAGCAGTCCCTGACATCAGGCATACATCCAGACTATGATTATCTACATATCCCTTTTCAGCAAGATAGCGCAAAAACGCCCTTACGATCACAAAGCAGCCAGACCGTCCCTGAAAAGTTGTATGCTCATCATAGAGTGAAAACTCTTTTATGATTGTGGATGAAAGCTGGTTGAAACTTTCATAACCATGGTCAACCAGAAATCTGCAGAAACGAGTGCAGGAACAACGGTAACTTTTTATTGTTCCTGCAGCCCGAAATTCTCGTTTTTTCTGATCAAGCAGCCCTGATATAGCCTCTCTGCACCATGATGGCAGTTCATCATACATGATTGGATCATATTTGTACTTACCATCTGGATGTATATCACCTGTCAGGGTATAATCTTCATAGAATTTCAGGACTCGCCGCCAATTACGCCATGAACACCCCAGCGTTCTATTGATTTCTGCAAACCAGATCCACATGATATCCTGATGAAATCCGAGGAAATGCATATCCAGGAACAGGTACAGTGCGGTCAAGGCATGTCTGGCAAGGTTTAGGGTCGTACCAACATATCCATGAGCTTCCAAAAGCTCAACAAAAGGTGTGATCGTTTTATTGAATTCATCTGCCGACAAGGTTACGTCAGCTATCTTATCCAAAACTCTCCGGTTCTCAGCTGAGAACTCAGATAATGCCCCGATATGAGGATATGTCTGACATTTTAAGACAAGGCTGCAGTTCATAGGACAAAGACCTTTTTCTCCAAAGAATTTGATCATACGCGCAGTGTTGTTCAATATCATAGCCTTTGTATCATCAGAACAGTACATTTTTGTTCTTATCAGCTTTATGACTGCATCATAAGTGATGTCAGCAATGGTATGCACCCCCATATCATCTAAAAAAAGTAATCCCTCTGAACAGTAAATCCGAGTCAGTTTCAATGTCCTGGCTGTATAGTGGTTGCTACAATCAGTAAGATACATATCAAGATCCTTTTGCCATAGTGCAGGCAGCTTGTCATAGTTTGAACGGTTCAAATAAAGACTGCGGTCGGAAATAGTTCCGGTAAAGTCCATTTCTTCTAACTGATATGCATACTGTACCCATACAGCACACCTTTGCCGTGGTAATTCATTCTTGATCTCTGCAAGCCAGCTTTCACGGATCGCCTCTGAATAATTTCCATCTCTTTGCTTTATAAAAAGCCCAAGGGATTCATAGCAATCTCTATGCGACTTCTGACTGCTGGAACACACCTCCTTTTCTTTCAACAGCATCATTACTTTTTCTACAGTTTCATTGTAATTCATGAAATCACATCCTTCCGGTTTTATTGTGATTTCATTATCGCATATAAATTTTTATCCTTATATTTTTATTGAAAAACTGGCTAAAATTAATGCTCCATGAAAAAGATGAGGATAAAAAAATCGTGAGGATAAACCACATTATCCGAACGTTCGGATAATGTGGCACAGTAGATTTACGCAAAGGTATTGATGGTCTCTTCTATGATTATCGGTGATAAGTATAAGCAGAATCCGTTTGAAAAAGGAACCCTGTTCCTGTTCTGTGTCAGACGCTCAGACAGAATCAAAGGACTGCTTTGGATGGGCGATGGATTCCTTCTGCTGTATAAACGGATTGAAGCCGGTTCGTTATCCTGGCCAAGAACTACGGAAGAAACTGCGGATCTTACCGAAGAACAATTCGATTACCTGATGTTCGGTTTAAATCCTCTTGATCCTAAAATCAAGGACGTCACACCACAAAAGCCATTCTGAGTTTGTGCAAAACATAGATTTTTTTAAGACATTTATGATGCTGCAAAAACTATTGTATAGCTTCGATTATAAGCCTTCTCCACCACTGCTATGGTGGTCAGAAGAGGCTTGAAATAAACATTTCGAACCTTGAGAATTCTAAATTTCCTTGCTTTTATTGACTGTATATAGCATTAGTATTGTAGATATATCGCAGCTGAAACTAATGTTGAATAAGGCACAGGGATATGGATATAAGAAAGTTGGTTTTATTTTGGAACGCGGATATTTCTCGAAACAGAACATTGAGCATATGGATAAATGTGGATATAGCTTTATTATCATGGTAAAGGGAATGGAAGATTTGGTATCAGAACTGATTCTGAGTAATAAAGGTAGTTTTGAAAACAAGCGAAATTGTGACATGGATGGATTTGGCGTTTATGGAAAAACTGTAAAAGGAAGACTGTATGAAGCAGACAAAAAAGAGCGATATTTTTATATATATCACAGCATATCGAAGGAAGCCTCTGAAAGGATACGATTTGAAGACAAGCTAAAGAACATGAAAATATATATGATGAATCATCGGGATGAGGAATTCACCTTCGGCCCTATGTATAAAAAACTTCTATCTGCATTATGACAAGGAAAACAAAATCTTTCTATTGCCGGAAGAAAACACACAGATCACAGAAAGAGAACTGGATCTGTGTGGGTATTTTGTCATTATAACATCAGACAAAATGACAGTGAAAGAAGCTCTGCATATCTATAAAAGCCGAGATATGTCGGAAAAGGTTTTTCGTGGGGACAAGACATATCTTGGAGACAAGAGTCTACGTGTGCATTCGACCGAATCAACATACTCGAAGATATTCATTGAATTTGTAGCGTGATTATCAGAAATAAGATGTATACCAGTTTGTTTGATAAAATGAAGCGATTGAATAAAAAAACGAATTATATGACAGTGCCAGCTGCTATAAAGGAACTGGAAAAGATTGAACTTACAAGACAGGCTGATAATGTATATTGCCTTGACCATGCGGTAACAAAGACGCAAAAAAAATCTTGAATGCATTTGGATTGACGGACAAGAACATAGAATACCGAGCAAACTGGATCAGTGAAGAACTGAAGAAAAGTATGATGAAGCAACCGATAAACTAAAGAGTCTGTTGGACAAAAAAAGCACTGCAGACAGAAGAACTGATGAATGCAGTCATGAAGAGCAGTAGCTCCTATGAGGAGATTCTTAGATACATTCAGTCAGATTCATTTGAAGAGCAGAAATTATAATCTACAGAAAGTCTCCGATTTCAGTGATTCGTGCTGAAACCGGAGACTTTTAGGTTTAAAACTTCTAGAAGTTCACAGCTAAATCTCAAATACGGGATTGCATGATTTGACAAAAAATATAGCTTATATTGTAAAAAAATTGTTTTCATTATATGATTAACAATTGCATAATATTATAATATATGCTATTCTATTTACTGCAATTAATATGTATCAATAGTAATATGGTACTAGAAGATAAACGAGATGGGTGATTTACAAATGGAAAGTGAATATAGTATCAGAAGCATGAAGTTTATGTTTTCTCTAATAACGATTTTTTTGATGTTACCATTACTTGTGGCAAAGGATAATTATAATGATTACTTTCGCACAATATTCATATACCTAGCATCAAAGGATCTTGATATATTAGCAACTAATGCAAGTATACCAAATTTTATGTTTAAATGTTGGGATTTTTTAAATCAATTCGTAGGATGCATTTTTGCAGCACTTTCATGCGCATTACTATATGATGGTTTTGCAAAAGTGTTTTCGCAGAACTTTGTTTGGATGATAAAAATTGCAATTTTTTTGTGTGTTATTTCTATGGCAATGAAAGAGATACTGGAACTGTTTGCATTAGGAATAAGAACCAAAAATATAACCCAAAATATAAATAATACCTTAAAAGAAAATAAGGGGGTGATTGAAGATGAACGATAAGACGCTTTATTTAATAATAATTGTGGGAGCAATATTAATTCCTTTTTTGGTTTTTTTGATAAGTAAAGGAGTATCTTTAATATTGTTATTATGTGAAAAACATATCACATTTGATAAGAATATAATTCTTGGCAAATTAAACAATTCTGATATGTCAATCAGCAATATTGTTGAAGATTTGGAAATTACTAACAGTTTGTTTGAGGTAGGCAAAAATAATGTGAGATAGGAAAGGTTGTGTCTGGATATATGGAAAATGAAGAGATTCACCCAGACAAGTCAAGTTTTGATATAATTTGGGTAAAGATTATTGAACCAGAGATTAAGAAATATATTAATGCCTATACAGGATATGTGAAAATTGATAATGATGCAAAGGAAAAGGTATGGGAACAGTATTTTGTACTAAATACTCTATGTAAAAATCATTATATGAAGACAAATGGAAAATTAGATAGGCATAAGGTGGCTGCATGCTATTTATTGGCTATTAGCATGGCAAAACCAATTATTTGTAGTGATGAGATATTATCAGATACACCACAGTATTATTTTACGTTTAATGAGAGAGTTGCGTTAACGACTGCTTTATCTATTTTGGTAGCATATATCAGAAATATTATAAAAAATGATACTTCACTATGCGATGATGAAAAAAAAAGGTTGACAAGTGCTTTTTCGCAGGGTATTAAATTCCCAGTTCCACCATTAGTTAATCATGGAGAGTATGTCAATAATTTTATTTCGGAGATTCATTATACAGTAGAAGAAGGAAATATTAATATTTTGGCGACTGCACACGAGTTATATTTACTGGAAGTGTTTACACGTGTTATGGGATAGTATGGAGAAATTACTTATGAGTAACTATTTAAAAATACAGCAGAGCAGCAAAAATCTTGTGACACAAAGCTATAGGGCCTGATATATGGCAGCCAGTTGCAACATGAGGAACAGTTAATTAATGGCATTACTAATCTTGATAAGGGCAGTAATGCTGTTTTTTATGTGATATGAAAACTTTTAAATAGTGGTAAGTAGGTAATAATTCGTATCTGTTCATTACCATTCTTTTCCGATACACTCTTCTTATCAAATGAGAGAAACTAATTTTATGAATAATGTCAAACACAAGCTTTGGCTAGAGTGTGTTAATGATTTCAAATCAAGCGGATTGATCTGCAAAGTGTGGTGCGATGAGCACCAGATTTCCATATCAACAATGGGCTGAATGATTCGATTACAGTAACTGAATGCTTTACTCATGCAAGACACCGTTTCTATGCAGCTCTCATGGCATTAAAGAAAGATTTTACAAAGGAGCAGCTCAAAAAGACAACAGCTTATCAGGCAATGTTCCGAATCGGCATTCTCTATAAAATAGAGGAGATGATAAAGGATAAAACACCTGAAGATGCAAGCGCTATCGTATACAGCATAACAGAAACTGCTCTGCTTAATAGAATTAAGCTATATCTGTATCTGACGTACATACTTGATGAAAGCCCTAAAATGGGACCATTTCCGAAAGCAGAAGAACTTGACAGTCTACTGCCGTGGTCAGAACAGTTGCCGGAAGAGTTTCGCATTGCGTAAAAAAATAGATAAAGCCGCCCAGTATGGCGGCTATTTTTAAAATTTTAAGGTACGGATGATTACCTACTTATATCTATTGAATTATTTGCACTTACATTGTTAAAAGTTGAATACATAATTGTGTATATAGAATTGGTATTATTGACATAATTTATGTAAATAATTCACAATATGTATTTGCCACATTGCTAGTTATATGCTAATATAATTTATATTGAATAGAAAGAAGAATGTATATGCGATTGGTTAGTTTTTTTTATCCTAGCACAGAAGTTAAATTATCAATTAATTTTTTGCTGTATTTTAAGCTTGTTGGGATATATATTTTAGAAGTACAGACGGATTCAACTATAGGTGAGCAAAACGATGAGGCTATATTGTCGGCAGATGCTATAGTCTATTTAACTCATGAAGATGATAATAGCACTATATGCACTAATGAAGAAACTAAACTAGTGACAATAGATTGTAGAATAGCACATAGAGAATCCGAGTATGATTTTTTGTTGAATATTTTACATGAGTTTTTTAGCAAGAAGATCATTGATGAGAACGAATTCGACGATTTGAAATTGGCTCTTCAGATATTTTGTGAGTTTAATTCAGATTATTTAAATGCTACATTTCTAGGAAAGTATTACTTTGAACATCAATTTAAAAAAAGGATATATGAAATACATTCTAAATATAGTACGATAGGAATAGAGTTTATGAACACATTAAAGAAACATAATATTCCTATATGGGGGGAAAACAAATATATTCATTGCCGATATGCATTTATAAACATTCTTTTTGATTTCGATTTGTTTTGTAAGAAGAATAGGTTAAATTATTATATCGAAGCCAATAGTTTATGTAATGCTTGTAGCCGCATAGATTCAGAGTGCGGTGATTTTTTGGGAAATAGCTTTAAAGTTTTGGAGGCCCAAATATATGAACAGTTATTAGAGGATGTAACTAAGGCATTTCAATTATACGTTGATTGTTGTGATAATAATTATGATGCATATGTATATTTCTGTAAAGGTGAAATGATGTACAGAAAAAAGGAAATGGATAGAGCGGTTAACTATTATATACAAGGCACATCTTACTATCCGCAATATTACAGAGCTTGGTTCAAATTAGGAATTTGTTCCTTAGGAAAAGATGATAATCAGGCATTGTCTGCGTTTAATAATGTTATTAGAATATTAGATAGTAAATATGAAAATAATGTATTAAGAGCAATTGAATTTGAATATTTTTATAATTCTTATATGAATATTGCGGATATAGAGAGACGACTTGGTAATTATAGAAATGCATTAAGTGCATGTGATGAGGCTCTGAAAACATATAAGAGTGTTTATGAAAATATATTTTATTCTATTTTGAAAATTGATAAATTTATGGATTATAAGGAAATTAGATCAGATATACTATCACATTTGGACATTCAGAAACTAAAAAAAGATGGTATTGAATTGTCTATTATGCTTGATTTAAAGGATAATGCATTGTTATATGCTGAGTTATGATAGCAGATGGAGGGGACATATGAGCTTTGATATAAGTTGCGTAAATAAGATAAAAATGGAAAAAAAAGAGGAATTTAATAATTCTATTTTTTCTAAAGTGTACTATAAAGCATCATTGTTGATTGAAAGAATTATTGATGAAAATGAACGTAATGCAAATGCTGATAAGGAGACTCAATTTGCTGAAGAAAATAACATATGTAATATAATTGCATTCATAGGAAAGCGTGGTATGGGTAAGTCTTCTGCAATGCTTTCATTTGCTTGTTCTTTAGAAAAGAACTTTTTACGTTTGCCTAAAATAGATATGTCTATGGTAACCGAGAATGAGAGTTTGCTTGATATTATTTTAGCTTACATGTGGGAGAAATATGAAAAAAATGATGTAACAAGATCTCGATTAAATGATCTTAGGATGGACTTTGCTGAGGTCAAAGACTCATATATGAGATTTAAAAAGACAGAAAAACGTGATTATGAAGATGAGTTATATTCAGCAAAAGAATTAAAAAAATTAGCAAGAAGTTTGCGACTGAGGGAGTCGTTTTCTAAGTTGGTTAATAATTTCTTGGAGATGATGATAAATGATAGTACAATTGCGAAAGCTGATAAATATTTGGTTTTTGTTATTGATGATTTGGATCTTGTGTCAAATAATCCATGTGCTGTATTGGAACAGATTAAGAACTTTTTATCCATACCCAATGTTATTGTGTTGACAACACTAGATATAGAGAGGAGTATACTAAATAAAAAGCATGAATTAGATAATTTATTTTCTGGTAAGCATAGTTTCTATACTAATGTGGATAATGTTATGGAATATGCAACTGATTATATGGCAAAGATTATTCCTTTTAACAGACGTATATATATGCCTGATATACATGAAAAAACAGATGTGCACATGATTGATTTGAAAAAATATCATAATATAATTGATGTAAATAATTGTGAGAAAATAGATTATGAACAGTTTTGCAATCTGCTTTTATTTAAGTATGCAGGGATTCTTACTGATCCTAAAATGGGCTGTTTATTTGGGGAACGTGAGTCATTAAGAGAAATTGTAAATGGTTTAAATGAATTATGTGATTCTGTTAGCGAAGATTCAAAGAACAATGCTGAAACATGGATAAAAAAAGAAATAGTAGTGTTAGCTGATAGGATAAATGACGAAAAAATATATGCATTTTATATGAATAGTTCAAAATATCCGTGGTATAGATTCTCTGATTATATGGTTCAGAGTGTATACTATTTTGCTAAAGATCAAATATATATAAGCGAAAGAACGTTTGAAAGCGAATGTACTTTTGAAAATGAGCTAAACAATATTACATATAATGACATGATTGCCTTTTTGGTGTTTATGAAACGTAAACTGTATATTAATGACTGGAATGAGATAAAAAATATGCTATGGGTATATTCTGTTTCATATCATGATGAGGAAATTAATAATATTTTTTCTAGGTGTATAAGGGAAGCTACTGATGGGGGTGTAGAAAAAGATGTATATTTGCCAAGAGTATTTGATATAGAGATTACAAATATAAAAAGCCCTGGCATAGTGCTCAATGATACAGATTATAAAGAAATAGTTGATTTGATAAAATGTATGTTATTTACGGATGTTGATCAGTTAATAAAGAATGATATAGATATACGAGAAAAGGCTACTCATTCAGTAGACAGAGAAGAAGGCGTTACACCTAATGTCGAAATGGATTTGATGGATATAGAGATAGATAGTTTGTCAATAAAGATTTCATTTGATTACTTCTTGAATAATATGTGCAATTACGATGAACAGTGTCGTAAATTGACAGAATGGATTTTAGATACTATATATGATAAAGATATTTTCTATTCTATTATTTTGGAACGTGATGATATAGCTAATTCTATATATAAGAAGTTGAGAGTAGCTGAATGGATTAAGTGGAAAAAACACACAAAGATTAAGTCATTGAAGGAACTATTTCCGTTAAAATCTTTGGGATATATGGTAGGAATGGCAGAAAGGCTTGATTATAGACTGAGAAAAGAGAGAACGCTATCTTTTGCTAAACTATATGAAAATTTTAGAGTATCTATAACTGAGTACATGAAAGAATGTAATGAATATTACTTTATGGATGATAGAACTGTAAAATCTTTCAATGCATGGAATAAATTATTGGCTATAGTGGATATTGAAAGTGTTAGTGATGACAGAAAACAAAGGTTAATTAATAAAGTGCCGGAGGATAATAAGTCAATTTCTTCGCCTACAATGTAATTTTCAGAGGGAGACAATGGATAATTTACGCGCTGTAATTAAGAATTTGTTTTGTCACGTTTCTGCGGAACAAATTATAAATGAGCAGATAATATATAATAAAATAGAAAAAAGTACATTTGAACAGCTTGGAAATAGTTACATTAAGGGTTACTCTAACGATGAACTTGATAATATGTATAGTTTTTGGAAGAGTGAATTTGAGTGGAAAATATGTCAATTACATATGAATAAGTATAGAATGGTTGCCTCTGACAAAAATGAGATGAATGTTTTTGATTCGTTGATAGCTTTTGATTTTGCTGTACTTATAGAAGAAAATGGCGAACCATTGTGTCAATATATGGATATGCTTCGTTGGAGGGATATGATTATTCCTATAGAGGAGGATGTCTTTATAACATCATTTTTAGCCATGAAAGATGTTATGGCTAAAAGACATAGAAGAAATTTTTTTTGGAAACCAGTTATAGGAAACAATAATTATTCTCTTAATCAATTAGTATCAAGAGGAATAGCAGAAAATCATTCCCATCTTAAAGGTGCAGCTCCTGTCTTTCATTTATCATGGATTAACCTTATGAACTATGTTGATAATAAATCATTTAGAGATGCATTAATAAAATTAGATAGAGATACGCTCCAGAAAAATGTGGCATATTATTCAGGATACAAAGAAGCAAGTCTTGTATTATTATGGTGGCAGGCAGCATTAATAAGAGTGGGATTGTTTATATATTATAAGGAAGAAGATGCGGAGATAATTAATTACATTGTTAGTAATTTAAGAGATGTTAATAGATTAAGAGATAATGTAGATGAAATACAGGCATTAATAAATCATGCTCGGGAATTATCAGAATTTTCGGATTATGATTATGCTATTTCTGAAAAATGGTTATGGAATAATGAGAAAAGTCATTTGAACGAAAAATTTAGTGGTGAGCGCCATTTTATGTATAGATTGTTTTATGATGTTTATACATCTTCGGATGATTATAATATAGAGTTTCAGCTATTTTATGCATATATTGTTATTAAGGAAAGAATACGTGGAGAATTGATTCAGTCAAACTATTTGGTTGGATTTGATAATTTTAAAAGATTTCAAGATAGGAAAGATGTCTTTGTGGAAAAAACTAGGCTGGAGCCTATATATATTGAAATGGCAGTTAGAGATACTATTTTAAATCAGCATATCGTAAGCCTTGAATCGCGTATTGCACCTAAAGATACAGTGAAAGAACTATACGATAAAATACTACAATACGATAAATGGTCAATCAGAAATTGTTCAGATGATGAGGCTCAGAAAATTAAGGATATACATTTTTATGTTATTCACTTTATCAAGGAATGGGATCAAGGGATAGAAGAAGAGTTTTGTGATTGTAGACATGCATTGAAAAGAAAATCAATTAGGAAGCAAGCTGTTGTAATTGCAAAATTAAGAGAAGAAGCATGGGAGGTAGGTAGCAGAATAAAAGGAATTGATGCAAGTTCATCGGAGATTGCATGCAGACCAGAAGTGTTTGCACAGGCATTTCGATTTTTGAAGGAGCATATGCCGGAAGATTCTTATCAATATAGTACACAAGATGAATACTTTAATCTAAGGGCAACGTATCATGTTGGGGAGGATTTTTTGGATATAGTTGATGGTTTGAGAGCTATTGACGAAACTATTCATTTCTTAAATATGAAATGTGGTGATAGATTGGGACATGCATTGGCACTTGGTGTAGATATTGATGAATGGTATCAGGGAAAATCTAATAGAATTCTTATTACTAAACAGGGATACTTGGATAATGTTGTTTGGCTCTATTCTAAGTTAAGAAAATATAATATTCAAGGATATGATGACGTTAAATCATATTTAAAAAAGAAGTTTGATGAACTTTTATATGATGTGTATAGTCAGAATAATATCGAAAAAAAAGAATATGAGTTTTCTATACAGGAATATTATGATGCTTGGAAATTAAGAAGTGATGATCCTAAATTATATAGAACAGGAGATTTTGACAGAGATTGGATTGAATTAGAGACATGGGATGAATATGCTGTAAATTTGACATTTCCTCGTAACTATAAAATAAGATATAATCCGAAAATAGCATATTTATATTATATGTATCATTTTAATAAAGAGGTTAGAAAAGCGGGAAATTGTGTTATCGAAGTCAAAGTTAATACAGCTGTTATTAAGGCAATAAAAGAGGTACGAGAAAAGCTATGTGATGAGATTGCAACTATTGGGATAGGAATAGAAACTAATCCATCATCAAATTGTCTTATAGGAACCTTTAAAAGATATGATAAACACCCAATAATTAAGTGGTACAATAATGGATTGATAAAAGATTATCAAAAAGTTAATGATTGTCCACAGATTCCTGTTTCAATTAATACGGATGATCAGGGGGTTTTTGCCACGTATATCGAAAATGAATATGCATATCTGGCATTGGCATTGGAGAAAGCGAGAGATATAGATGGAAATAAACTTTATAAAAGAGATTTCATCTTAGAATGGCTAGAAAAAATAAGGGAAATGGGAATAGATCAAAGTTTTAACATGAATAAAACTCAATAGCGATATTTTTATATTTTTCAATTTATGGAGCCGAAGGCGCGGACATTTTCTTGGGCGAGTTTGTCAAGTAAAGTGTGCAAGTTTTTCTGTTTTTTATGGTGGCTATTTTTTGACCGCCATTTTGCATCTACTAATCAGCTGATCAAGGTACTCGCTATTTAGCGTTTACATTTTAGCAGCGAATTCTTTTAGCAAAAGAAGACCTGCATCTGAGGAGAGATCTCCTCCATCAAAATTTATTTTAATTTGTCTATTGCTTTATAATGATAAGGTGTTTACAATACTCATAAAGGGCTCCTTTGTTGGTATTTATTTTGATTAGACACCTTAATTTTACCACAAATGGATGCTCTTTTTTTATTCACTTGATAGATGAAAAGCAGTATTCAGTTAAAATACAGTAACCATATGGCATTCAGCCACTTTCACGATACAACCGTGAATAATTCAGGCTAAACGATTTAGGATGTCATTAAAATTAAAATTCTGAAAAATGATATGATATGGTATAAAAGAATGGGAGCGGGAAAGCCGATTTACTATGGAAGATAACATTTTGAATATAAAAAAGGAAATGATAAAAAAAGCAAAAATTAAGGATCTGAGTAGGCTTGAAAAGTATATGTCGGTTCAAAAGGAAATACAGTATCTTAATTTTGAAGAAAGAAAATTATTAATAGCAGAACTAAAAAGAGATTTAAAGGCAATAGATGGAATGTCAACTGTAAAAGATACAATACAATTATGTTTATCAATATTTGGTATTATAACTCCTTGTATTTTTAGTGGAATATTTATTAATACTGGTAGTATCGAGTGGTTATCAAATATTGCTTTTGCAATAATTCTATTTTCTATGGGGATGATAGTTATTTTCAATTTTATAAATATTTACCAAAGGAATGCTTTGAGTTATACATGGTATATTTTAGATGCACTAACTGATTACTCAGATGATGATATTTTCACAGAGTAAAGTGGTGTATTGAAAGTTGAATACCAAAAATAGTTGAATGAATTTATAGGGGACATAATCACAGTGGAGTCAGGCACCAATGTGGTCAAAATAGCGTCAACTTAAGGATAAAGTCTTAAGTTGATGCAAGATAAAGTTATTAAATAGTGTCTGCTTCGGACAAAATAAAATTGTCTTAAAGCATTGAAAATACTGACTTTATAACCATTTTATAGTACAATAGAAGTGCAAAGAAATATGCGCTTGCACAATAAAAGGCTTGCACTTGAGGAGAATGGTTATGTATAAATTTGATAAAAATCATCAGTTTGGTCTTGCAGATTTTAATCAGCCTATGGGTCTGAAAATGAATCCTGAAAACCGTTGGGTAAAGAAAGCTGAAACGATTCCATGGGAAGCCATCGAAGAGAAATATGCAGCTCTCTTTCCTAGTAAGAAAGGAATGCCGGCTAAACCGCTAAGGACTGCACTAGGATCCCTGCTCATACAAAAACAACTTCAATTCTCAGATAGAGAACTGGTAGAGGAAATACGAGAAAATCCATATTTTCAGTACTTCATCGGACTTCCCGGATACCAAGATACAATACCATTTGTTCCTTCACTTCTCGTGGAGTTTCGTAAATGTTTGACAGCAGAGGTGTTAGAAGAAATCAATGAGATGATTATCGCTTACAACGCTCCAGAAGATCCACCTCCAACAGGTGGTGAGGGTATTAATGAAGAAAGTGGGACAAACTCAGGTACATTAATTTTGGATGCCACATGTGCACCTCAGAATATTTCATATCCTCAAGATGTAAATCTGTTAAATGAGGCACGAGAGAAACTCAAAAATGATTGATATCATTTGTTATGTGCAAAACTACTACAAGCCAAGAATGTATCGCCAGAAAGCCCAAAAAGATTATCTGAACCTGGCAAAGTGTAAAAAACGTACTGCCAAGAAAATCCGCAAAGCAATAAAAACTCAACTGCAATACATTCGTAGGGATTTACGATACATAGATGCTTTTTTAGAAGAAATCAATTTGTGTGATGATCTTTCCAAACAGCTTGCAACAATTAGAACACTTGTTGAACAACAGCAATACATGTATGAAAACAAGGTTCACAGTGTTCCTGATAGAATTGTTAGTATCAGTCAGCCGTACATCAGACCTATCGTCAGAGGAAAAGCAAAAGCACCAGTTGAGTTTGGAGCAAAGCTTGATCTGAGTATTGACGAAAATGGCATTGCAAGATTAGAAAGATTATCCTTTGATGCTTACAACGAATCTGATGTATTCATAACAGCAGTTGAAAACTATAAAAGTCGAACAGGACATTATCCTGAAAGAGTTCTTGTAGATCAGATATATCGAAACCGTACGAATAGAGCGTTCTGTTCGGAACATGGAATTCGAATTTCCGGTCCTGCGCTTGGTCGTCCTAAAAAGGACAACAAGGTTGACAAAAAACAGGAATACATTGATAATAATGACAGAATAGAAGTTGAGCGAGCATTTAGTTTGGCAAAACGCAGATATGGTCTTGGTTTAATAACAGCGAAGTTGGATACCACTACCAAAAGATCAATCGCTTTATCAATCATTGCAATGAACGTAAACCGCTTAACGGTGGTTTCGTTTGCTCAAATTTTAGTTTCATTATTTTCAAGGAACAAACTAATGCATTGCACTGTAAAATATATGAAAAACAAGTCCTATAGAGATTTAGCGATTTGTTGAGCAGACACTAATTAGAAAATACCAGATATGGAAGTATTAATCCTTATCTGGTATTTTTTTTGAAAAAATATTTATCCGGACTTGACATATGTATAAAATGATATTAACATAAAGATAATAACAAAAACTTATTTATTAGGAGGTGCTTGAAGTGGATTATTTATCTAGCAGAAGAAGTTCGCAATTATCTAATGAGCCATTGATGATTTCAGGATATGATATTTTGAATATGCATATACAGAATGAAAAAGATGCTGCAGAATGTAGAGCTGTTACAGAAAGTTCAAATCGGGGAGAAACATATTATGCAAACGACGGAAGACCAGGTAACGAGAAAATAAGTGACTTTCATATGGCTTTCTTTAAAGAAGTATTGTATCGTGATACTAAAACAGCGGGCTTTATGATGGAGTATCCTCATGGTATTGTTATTTCACAAGGGGAAAGAAATAGCTATTTTCGTGGAGAAAATCAAGTCTATTCAAAATCTCAACCATCATTGTATAGAGCATTAGAGAAATTTTCATCATCAACAGACAAGGAGCTATACCGCTTTATTGCAAATATGAGGATTGCAGAGTTCGGAATTATGTTATGCCGATTAGGAATTGTACAGTTTTGGTTGCAAAACTATGGATCTGTCCTTTTTGAACCGTTGGCTCAGCACTATGGATTGGAAACAGAATGGCTCGATATAACTAGCGATTTTGATGTGGCTTTATTTTTTGCAACATGTAAGTGGCAGGATGGAAAATGGCAACCATTAGATGAAGATGATATCCGAAAAAATCCCAACGGTGTGATTTTTCACATTCCACAGTGGCAAGCACAGAACTCATCAATTATGAGTTCATTAGAAGTTTATGGTATGGAGAATGAGACAATATTTAATAATATGATTCTTCCCATTGGATATCAACCTTTTATGAGATGTCACAGTCAGTATGCCTATGGCATTCATATGAAAAATCCATTCCCTTTGCAAGAGGATTATACATTTGAAAAATTACACTTTAAACATAGTGTGGAATTATCAAAATCCGTATTTGAGATGATGGATGGGGGTAAGAAGATATATCCACAAGAAGGATTAGATGAATTTGCAGATACCATTGAAGCAATTAAATCTGCAACTACTTTTTCAGAGGAAGCATTTAATTATGCTTTTGAGGAAAAGAACACACTTGGGGTTACTAAGAAAGAAATATGTAACTTGCTTGAAACAAATCAAGTTTTAGGAAAGCCCGTATATATCACAGGGGAGAACCATCCATTTCGGTTATCAAGAGCTCAAATTCGTCGAATCAATAAACAGTATGTAGGTTTTTCAATAGAAAAAGCCTATGGAATAAAATTAAAATCGAGAATGGTGTATATTCCGCCAGCTAATAAAAAATTGGAGAAAGAATCATGAGACGAAAAACAGAAGTAGAGAAAGAAAATCAAGAATTTATAAAGAATTATGATGATTCAAAATACGCGAAACCATCTGTGACAACAGATATGGTGGTATTTGGAGTGTTTGATGGTAATGAAAGTAATTATAGAAAGTATTCAGAGAAAATCTTAAAAGTGCTTTTAGTAAAACGAAAGAGTGAACCATTTAAGGAGTGTTATGCATTGCCGGGAGGCTTTGTGCGACCAAATGAGACACTTACTCAGGCTGCAACAAGGGAACTAAAAGAAGAAACAAATTTACCTTGTGAATTTCTAGAACAATTTGGAACATATAGTTCGCCCAAAAGAGATCCAAGAGGGTGGGTTATCAGCAATGGATTTTTGGCACTTGTGGATGCAAGCCAATATCATGTACAAGGTGGAGATGATGCCGCAGAGGCAAAATGGTTTGATGTTTTATTTCGAGAGGAGAAAGACGGATGGATACTTCGTTTGAGCAATGAAGATGATGTAATACATGCTGTGCTTAAGAATGTAGCAGATAAGTGGGATGTTAAGAGCAGATTTATATCAGTAAATAGTAATGAAATAGCATTTGATCATGAAATTATTATTGCAGATGCAATTACGCAACTTCGCAAGTGGATTGCAGATACACATATAGCATTTAGACTTTTGCCTGATAGATTTACTTTGAGACAATTACAACAGATTTATGAAACAGTTCTTGATGCAAATTTGCTAGTTCCAGCATTTCGTAGAAAAATATCATCACATGTAGAAGAAACTGGCGAAATGACAAGTGATGTTGGACATCGTCCGGCCATGTTATATAAGGAACGGGATTAGGTGCGAGAAAATGTATGTTTTGACAAAATTTTTTGAGACAAAATCGTATCAGTTACGGACAGCTTCTGAATAAAGTCTGTTAATTTCGTCGATAGTACTGATGGTA